>Ga0116224_10000691_pt1 | contig 25453 bp, 13 predicted proteins | sample Sb_taG_9_FD_89699 | JGI IMG/M metagenome (GOLD analysis project Ga0116224, IMG submission 89699) | Peat soil microbial communities from Weissenstadt, Germany - Sb_50d_b_LC metaG | ecosystem: Environmental > Terrestrial > Soil > Wetlands > Peat | place: Germany: Weissenstadt | collected 2010-09-21 | reverse complement strand
TTCACTTCCCCCCCGCCCGCGCCAGGTCGTGCGCGTTCTCCTCGAACGCCGCCATGATCGCCTCTTCGTCCGGCAGCCCCTGCGCCTTGAACCGCTTCTGCGTCTCCAGCACGCGCCGGTAGTCGTTGGGGTACACCTTGACGAACCGCGGCCCATGCTCCTCCCAGCGCTGCAGCATCCGCCACGGCCGTTCGCTGCCAGTGTACTCGTAGAACTTCTGCAACAGCGCCTGCACCTCGGCCACGTCCTCCTCTTCCTCCAGTGGGTACAGCTTCACCATCTCCATGTTGCACTTCTTCGGGAAGCTGCCGTCCTCGTCGTAGACGTAGGCGACGCCGCCCGACATGCCGGCCGCAAAATTCTTGCCGGTCGGCCCCAGCACCACCACCCGGCCGCCGGTCATGTACTCGCAGCCGTGGTCGCCGACCGCCAGCACCACCGCGCTCACCCCGCTGTTGCGCACCCCGAAGCGCTCGCCCGCCATGCCGCGGATGTGTACCTCGCCGGAGGTCGCCCCGTACAGCGCCACGTTGCCGGTGATGACGTTGTCCATCGCCCGGAACGTCGAGCCCTTCGGCGGGTAGACGAGGATCTTGCCCCCCGACAGCCCCTTGCCCAGGTAGTCGTTGGCGTCCCCCTCCAGGGTCAGCGTCACCCCGCGCGGCACGAACGCCCCGAAGCTCTGCCCCGCCGAGCCGCGGAAGTGCAGCTTGATCGTGTCCTCCGGCAACCCCTTCGCCCCGTGGCGGCGCGTCACCTCGCTGCCGAGGATCGTCCCCACCACGCGGTTGATGTTGCGGATCGGCAGCACCGCCTCGACCTTCTCGCCGCGCTCCAGCGCCGGCCGGCACAAGGGCAGCAGCGTCGTCCGGTCGAGCGCCCGGTCCAGCCCGTGATCCTGCGGAATAGTACAATACCGACCCACGCTCTCCGGAACCGGCGGCTGGTAGAAGATCGACGTGAAGTCCAGCCCCTTCGCCTTGTAGTGGGCGATCACCTTGTTCGTCTCCAGGCGCTCGGTGTGGCCGACCATCTCCTCGAGGGTGCGGAAGCCCAGGCGGGCCATCAGCTCGCGCACCTCCTGGGCGATCATGCGCATGAAGTTGACGGCGTGCTCCGGCTTGCCGGCGAACTTGGCTCGCAGCTTCGGGTCCTGCGTCGCCACGCCGACCGGGCAGGTGTTCAGGTGGCAGACGCGCATCATGATGCAGCCCAGCGCCACCAGCGGCGCCGTCGCGAAGCCGAACTCTTCCGCCCCGAGCATCGCCCCGATGACCACGTCGCGACCCGTCTTCATCTGGCCGTCCACCTCGACCACGATGCGCGAGCGCAGGTCGTTGAGCACCAGCGTCTGGTGCGTCTCCGCCAGGCCCAATTCCCACGGGGCGCCCGCGTGCTTGATGCTCGTCTGCGGCGAGGCGCCGGTGCCGCCGTCGTGCCCACTGATCAGCACCACGTCGGCGTGCGCCTTGGCCACACCGGCGGCGATCGTGCCGACGCCGACCTCGGCCACCAGCTTCACGCTGATGCGGGCCTTGTGGTTGGCGTTCTTCAGGTCGTGAATCAGCTCCGCCAAATCCTCGATGGAGTAGATGTCGTGGTGCGGCGGCGGCGAGATCAGGCCGACGCCCGGCGTCGAGTAGCGCACCTTGGCGATCCACGGGTAGACCTTGTGGCCGGGCAGCTGCCCGCCCTCGCCGGGCTTGGCCCCCTGCGCCATCTTGATCTGCAGCTCCCGGGCCATGACCAGGTACTCGCTGGTCACGCCGAAGCGGCCCGACGCCACCTGCTTGATGGCGCTGTTCTTCGAGTCGCCGTTGGGCTCCGCGACGTAGCGCGCCGAATCCTCGCCGCCCTCGCCGGTGTTGCTCTTGCCGCCGATGCGGTTCATGGCGACGGCCAGCGTCTCGTGCGCCTCCTTGCTGATCGAGCCGTACGACATCGCCCCCGACTTGAAGCGGCGCATGATCGACTCGACCGGCTCGACCTCGTCGATGGGCAGCGGCGTCTCGGCGAACTTCAGCTCGATCAGCCCGCGCAGCGTGCAAAGGCGCTTCGACTGGTCGTCGATGAGCTTGGTGTACTGCTTGAAGACGTCGTAGTTGCCGGTGCGGCAGGCGTGCTGGAGTTTGTGGACCGTTTCCGGGTTGAACAGGTGCGCCTCGCCCTCGCGGCGCCACTGGTAGTGGCCGCCGACGTCCAGGGTGTGGCCGTTGGTCTGGCGCTCGGCGTAGGCGCGCTGGTGGCGGGCCTTGACCTCCTCGTGAATCACGTCGATGCCGATGCCGCCGACGCGCGACGACGTCCAGGTGAAGTACTTATCGACCAGGTCCTTGTTCAGGCCGATGGCCTCGAAGATCTGAGCGCCGCAGTAGCTCTGGGCGGTCGAGATGCCCATCTTGGACATGACCTTGAGGACGCCCTTGTTGATCGCCTTGACGTACTGCTTGACCGCCTTGGCGTGGTCGATGTTCTTGAGGTGACCTTCCTCGATCATATCTTCAATAGTCTCGAAGGCCAGGTAGGGGTTGATGGCGCCGGCCCCGTAGCCGATGAGCAGGGCGAAGTGATGCACCTCGCGCGGCTCGCCCGACTCGAGGACCAACCCGACCTTGGTGCGCGTCCCCTCGCGGATCAGGTGGTGATGCACCGCGGCCACCGCCAGCAGCGCCGGGATCGGCGCGTCGTTGCGGTTGATGCCACGGTCGGACAGGATGACGAAGTCGTGCCGCGTGGCGATGGCGGCGCTCGCCTGGCGGCACAGGGCGTTGAGCGCCCGCTCCAGCCCCTTGACGCCGTCGCGGATCGGGTAAGTGATCGGCAGCGTCACCGACTTGAACGAGCCCAGGCCGGTCCCGTCCAGCTGCCGCAGCTTGTCCAACTCCGCGTTCTTCAGGATCGGCGAGGGCGTCTTGATCTGCCGGGCGGAGCGCGGCCCCGGTTCCAGCAGGTTCGCCTCGGCGCCGATGGTCGTCTCCATCGACATGATGATCTCTTCGCGGATGCAGTCCACCGGCGGGTTGGTCACCTGGGCGAAGAGCTGCTTGAAGTAGTTGTAGAGCAGCTGCGGCCGGTCCGAGAGCACCGCCAGGGCCGCGTCGTTGCCCATCGAGCCGACGGCCTCGTTGCCGTCCTGGGCCATCGGCGCCATCAGGATGCGCAGGTCCTCCGTCGTGTAGCCGAAGGCCTGGTGCCGCTGCAGCACGGTGTCGTGGTCGGCGTCGTGAGGACTTGGCCCCTCGGGTAATTCCTCCAATGACACCAGGTTGTCGCGGAGCCATTCGGCGTAGGGCTTCTCGGTGGCGATCTTGTGCTTCAGCTCCTCGTCGCCGATGATGCGGCCCTGCTCGATATCGACCAGGAACATGCGGCCCGGCTGCAACCGCCCCTTGTACTCGACGCGCTCCGGGGCCACGTCAAGGACGCCGACCTCGCTGGCCATGATGACCAGGCCGTCCTTGGTGACGTAATAGCGTGACGGGCGCAGGCCGTTGCGGTCCAGCACGGCCCCGATGCGAATCCCGTCGGTGAAGGCGATCGACGCCGGCCCGTCCCACGGCTCCATCAGGCAGGAGTGGTACTCGTAGAAGGCGCGCTTCTGGGGGCTCATGTGCGGGTCGGCGGCCCAGGGCTCGGGGATCATCATCATGACCGCGTGCGGCAGCGACCGGCCCGACAGCACCAGCAGTTCCAGGGCGTTGTCGAACATCGCCGAATCGCTGCCGCTCTCGTCGATGATGGGGAAGATCTTCTTGAGGTCGTCGCCGAACAATTCCGAGCGGAGCATGCTTTCGCGGGCGTGCATCCAGTTGACGTTGCCGCGCAGGGTGTTGATCTCGCCGTTGTGCGCCAGGTAGCGGTAGGGGTGGGCGCGGGCCCAGCTCGGGAAGGTGTTGGTGCTGAAGCGTGAGTGGACCAGGGCCAGGGCCGACTCGATGGCCGGGTCCTGCAGGTCGGGGAAATACCCCAGCACCTGCGGGGCGTTGAGCATGCCCTTGTAGAGGAGCGTCTTGCAGGAGAGGCTCGGGACGTAGAACATGCCGCGCTGCAGCAGACGCGACTTGCGCACCTCGTTCTCGACGCGCTTGCGGACGACGTACAACTTGCGCTCGAAGGCCAGTTCGTCCGGCAACTCGGCGGTGGTGCCGCGCCCCTGCCGGCCGATGAAGACCTGTCGGATGACCGGCTCCGAGGCGCGGGCGGTCGGTCCGATGTCGGTATTGTGCGTCGGCACCGTGCGCCAGCCGAGGACGAGCTGCCCCTCGTCGCGGAGGATCTTCTCGAACATCCCCTCGCACTGGCGGCGCTCCTGCGGGTCGGTCGGCAGGAAGACCGTGCCGACGCCGTAGTCGCCGGGCGCCGGCAGGCGGACCTTGAGCGGCTCGCACACCTTCTGCAGGAAGCCGTGCGGCGTCTGCAGGAGGATGCCGGCGCCGTCGCCGGTGTTGACCTCGCAGCCGCACGCCCCGCGGTGCTCCAGGTTGTTCAGGATCGTCAGCGCCTGGCGGACGATGTCGTGCGACTTGCGCCCTTTCAGATCGACCACGAAGCCGACACCACAGGCGTCGTGCTCGTACCGGGGGTCGTACAGGCCCTGCGGCTCGGGGGTGCGGGTTTGGATCATGGTTCGCGGTCCTGAAAAGGATTCATCGTTTCGCGAAACGATAAATCGAGGCGGCCGCTCAACGGGTGCGTGGAACGATCACCGTTCAGCGTGGGCCGCGCCGTTGCGGCCGGGTTGCGCCTGTCTGCCGTCGGGGCGGGGCGAGTGCGGGTCCCCCGCCGACCGCAACAGGTCCATGAAGCGAAGGGCGGTGGCGCCGAGCTTGTGCTGCCGCCGCAGGATGATGCCGAGCGGGCGCACCAGGCGCGTCCCGCTCAGCGGCAGGGCGACCAGCGCGCCGGACCTCACCTCGCGGCGCAGCGTCGGCTCCGGCAGCAGGGCGACGCCGGATAGCTCCTCGACGGCCTTCTTGATGCTCTCGACGTTGTCCAGCTCACAGGCCACCTCGACCGTCGTCCCGTGTTCGCGCAAAAACTTGTCGATCTGTCGCCGGATCGTCAGCGCCTTGTCGAAGGCGACGTATTTCTCGCCCGCCAACTCGGCCGGGCGGATGCTCTGCCGGGCGGCCAGGGGGTGTGATGCGGCACAGGCCAGCACCATCTCCTCGTCGCGCCAGGGGATGACCTCCCACTTGCGCGACGGCTTGGGGAACGACACCAGCCCGAAATCCGCGGTCCCGTCAGCCACCTTCTCGTACACCCGGTCGGGGTGCAGGTAGTCGATGTGGACGCGGGCGTGAGGCTGTTCGACCTTGAACCGCTCGACGTACTTGTCCATGTCGCCCAGGCCGACCGAGTAAATGGCCGCCACCTCGACCGTGGCCTCGACCTCCGCCCCGGCGCTGCGGATCGACGCCTCCAATTCGTAGAACTGCTCGACCAGCTCGCGACAGCGTTCGTAGAAGTGCTGCCCCAGCGGCGTCAGCTGCAAGGGGCGCACGGAGCGGTCGATCAGTTGCACGTTCAGGTGCTTCTCGAGCTGCCGCAAGGTCTGCGAGGCCGCCGACTGCGTCATCCTGTTGAGCTGGGCGGCCTGCGAGACGCTGCGGCAGCGGGCCACGTCGCAGAACACCTTGAGCGATTCCAGTTGCATCCTCAAATCCTAGCAGATGAATTGCTAATATCAAGAGGAAGTAGCATGAATTATTCTTCTAATTCTACGCGCCGCGCGCGGTGAAGACAGTCCTGAAATCGACTGCGATGTGAAGGCACTGGAGGAGGCGTGGCGGGCGGCGCTGGAGGAATGCGCGGCGACGCCGCCGAAGGGGAAGGAGATGAGAGGCGAGCCACTGGAGGAGCCGTGGTACGTGCTGGTGACGTGCCGGGACGAGAAGCACCAGGTGGAACTGCTGGGGCGCTTCAAGGCCGAGGGGCGATACCATCGCCATTGGAAAACCGACGTCGAGCCGCGAGCGCGCTGGTAGTGACCCGATTTATCGGGTCCTTCTGGTGGGAGGGCCGCATCAATGCGGTCACTACCAGCGCGCTCGCGGCGTGCTGGTAGTGACCCGATTTATCGGGTCCTTCTGGTGGGAGGACCGCATTAATCCGGATTCGGCCCGAAAAGCAGGGAGGACTTCACGCTCGCCACCCAAGTATGCCAGCCTAGAGCGGTTTGCTCTTGGGTAGCCCTCACGCTCCGCGTGAGGAGGCCACCTCACGCGGAGCGTGAGGGCTACTCTGTGCGCCATCCATTTGCGAACCGCTCTAGGTTATACCGCGGCTGGGTCCGATCTGCCCCTACGGCCGCCCCTCCCTGGCGCGCTTGAGGAAGGCCGTCGCGTCGGCGTTGTCGGGGAGCACCTTCAGCGCCGCCTCGAACTCGCGCACCGCGTCGGGGAACTTCCGCGCCGCCAACGCCGCCTGACCGTCGGCCACGTGCTGCGCGAAGTCGGCGCCCTTGATCGCCTTCGCGTCGTTGGGCACCGCCCGCAGCACCGCCTTGTAGGCCGCGGCCGCGTCGGCGTACTTTTGCTGCTTCTCCAGCCCCGCCGCCGCGTCCATTTGCCGCGTGTACTCCGGCGACGGCAGCTTCGACGCATCCAGCGCCGTTTGCGCGTCCTTCAGCCCCTTGGTCGCTGCCCCGTCGTTGGGCACCACGTGCAGGGCGTCGTCGTAGGCCTTCACCGCGTCGGCGTAGCGCTTCGCCGCCAGTGCCGTCTGACCCTGGTTCATCAGGCGCGTGTAATCGGCGTGGCGCTTCTCCTCGTCGGCCTTCCGCCGCGCCTCGGCGTCAGTCACGGCTCTGGCGTCGTCGCGGGCCTTGAGCGCCTGCTGCTCGAACGCCGTCGCGTCCCGGTCGCCGGGCAGGATGCGGAGGGCGTCGCCGAACGCCCTGGCCGCGTCGTCGAAGCGCCGGGCCGCCCAGGCGTCGCGGCCGGCCTGGATCGCATGGGCGTAGTCGGCCTGTCGCTTGGCCTTGTCCGCAGCGGCGCCGGTGTCGTGAGCCTTGGCGTCCTGTGCCTGCTTGATGCCGCCCAGGACCGCGTCGGTACGGAACAGCTTGCCGGCCTCCTCGTACTTGGCGGTCGCCTCGTCGTAGCGCTTTTCGGCGAACGCCTTCTGCGCCTGGGCGAGCGCCGCCTGGTACTGCTGCTGCTTCTGTTTGGCCTCGGCGTCGGCCTTGTCGCGGGCCGCCTTGTCCGCGGCGAGCTTCTTCTCCAGGTCGGCCTTCGCCTGCTGGCTCTTCGTTTGGGCCTCGGCCCGGGCGTGCGCCTCCTGGACCTGCGCCGCCAGCTTCTCGACCTCGTCCGACTTCTTCACCCGCCGGGCCGTCTGCAGCGCGCCCATTGCGGCGTCGTACTGTCCTTTGGCGAGGAAGCCCTTCGCCTGATCGATCAGCCCGGCCACCTCGGCGGCGTCGTGTGCCTCCTGCGCCTGCTGCTTCTGCGCCGCCTCGGCCTCGCGCTGCTTCTTTTCCGTATCGACCCTGGCCCGTGCGGCGGCCAGCTCCGCCTCGCGTTGCTTCCTGGCCTCGGCCTCCTGCCGTGCCTTCTCGGCGTCGGCCTGGGCCTTCTCGGCTTGAGCGGTGGCTGTCATGGCCTGATCCAATTCGCGGGCGGCGGTGGGGTCCGACTTCAGCGACAGGGCGGTAAAGTAGAACGTGCCGGCCTGCCGCGGGTTGCCGGCCCTTGTCGCCGCACGCGCCTGGGCCACGAGGTTGTCGAAGGCACGCTGCTTCTGGGCCTCCTGGGTACGCTTCGCAGTCTCGTCGCGGCTGTTCGCCTCCTGCCGGGCGCGGAGGCGCGCCGCCTCGGCCTGCTTCGCCAACTCCTGCTGCTGCTTGCGCGCGGCCTCGGCCTGTCCCGCCTGCCGCGCCGCCTCCTGCCGCCGTGCCTCTTCGAGACGCGCCTTCGCCGCCTGCTGATCGGCCTGCGCCTGCAATGACTGCAAGGCCACGCTCCTGGGGTACTTCTGCAAGCCGGCCTTCGCGGCGGCGCCGGCCTCGGCGTATTTGCCAGCCTGGAGCAGCTTGCGGGCGTCGTCCACGGCCTTCTCGCAGTCTCGGCCGTCCTGTGCCAACTGCTTCGCCCGGGCCGGGGTGCCGCTGGTCTGATCGACGAGTTCCTGCATCCGCAATTTCATCTCCGCCGCGTCCTGGACGTGGATGGCGCCGCCGCCGGTCCGGGTGCCGGTCTGGGCATCGATCATGTGCGTGGTCACGTCGAAGCTGGCGGTGTGCCTCATGCCGCCGAAGACGAAGAAGCGGGCGTTGAGCGACTGGGCCAGCGCCGCCCGCGCCGTCGCGTCGTAAAGGATGTCGCGCATGGTGATGCCGAGCCGCCCCATCCACCAGCACACCTCACCGCGGTCGATGACCTCGTACTGGGCGGCGAGACAGCCGGCGAGCTGGTCTGCGGCCCAGGTGTCGCAGCCGGCCGGCACTCGCCCCGGGGGTGCGTCCACCAGGAAGTTGAAGAGGGCGACGCGCGGCCGCACCACCACGACGACCGGCGGCGGGACGACCACGACGACCGGCGGCGGCGGGGGCGGCGGCGGGGCGAGCTGCCGGCAGCGGTCCAGCCGGACGGAAATCTCCTCCTGCCCCTTCGACAGGCTGAAGGCCAGCTCGAAGTGGTGCTGGGCCTCGCGATAGCGGCCGCGGCGGAACAGGTTGTCGCCCAGCTCGACCGACACCGACAGCAGCCGGCTTTTCACCGGGTTGTCCTTCGCCACAAACAGGTCGAAGGAGAAGCCGCCGCCCGCCGGCGGCCGGTCGAAGTCGGCGATCACGAGCCCGCCGGGGGGAGCCGGACACGGCGTGTAGACGACGATCGCTGGCGGCCCCACCACGACCACGCCGGGGTCGGGCGCGGGCGGCGGCGGCGGCAGCGCGGCGATGACCGCCGGGCGCACCTCGCCGGCCGCGGCCTGCGCCAGGTCGGCCTCGAAGGCGATCTTCTGCTCGTCGGTCATTTGCAGCAGCAGCGCCAGCTTCGGCAGCCGCCGCATGAAATCGTCGGGGTCGGCGGCGATCAGCCTGGCCGTCTGCACGACCAACCCGGTCTGCACCTCGACCAGGCGGGCGTTGACGGTGATCCCGCACAGCGGCGTGACGCTGCCGACGACCAGGTAGCGGACGCGCGCCAGCCGGCCGGCCTGCTGCCGGGCCTCGTCGTTCGTCGCCACGTCGCCCCCCGCGAGGTGCAGCTCGTCGAGCACCTTGGTGAGCTGCTCGCGCTCGACGAGGTCGAAGCGCGGCTTGAAGCCGGGCAGCAGGTTCTCGGCGAGGGTGCGGCCGGCCATCGGGATGCCGACGTCGCCGCGGACCTCGAAGTCGGCCACGCTGATGCGGTCGCGGCGCTTCTGCAGCGCCAGGGTGCATTCGTCGATGTCCTCATGCACCTGGGGGGTGTCCCACACCCTGGCCGCCTCCTGCAGCGCGGCCAACGCCTGTTCGAGGTTGGCCGGGTCGCGGCGCAATTCTCGGGCACGCTGCCGCTGGTCGTCGTAGCGCGACACGGCGGCGCGCACCTCGTCGAGGCGGGTGCGCAGCGTCGGGTCGTCGCCGGCCTGCAGCGCCTGCTCGTAGGCGATGACGGCGGCGCGGAGGTTCTTGTCGCCCAGGGCATCGTCGCCGTCCCGCACCAGGCGGTCGCGGCGGGCGGCGCCGTCGCCGGCCTGGGCCGCGGCGAGGGCGTCGGCCTGGCGCTTCAGCTGGGCCAGCGGCCCGGCGTCGTCACCGCCGCCGTACTGCCGCAGGCCGGCGCCGGCCAACTTCGCCGCCTCGTCCGCCTTGCCGGCGTCCAGCACCATCTGGACGTCGCGCCGCGTCTGCTCCGCCGCCTTCTGCTCCTCGATGAGCTTCTTGACCTTGTCGATCTCAAGACGCACCTGATCGGTGTCCTGAACGTCGCGCGCCTTCTCCAGGGCGGCCTGGGCGCCGGGGTAGTCGCGGTCGGCCATCTTGCCGAGCGCCTCAAGCAGGGCGGCGTCATAGCGCTCGTCCTTCGTGAGTTGCGGCGCCCTGTCCGCGGGCAGGTCGAGGAGCTTGACGAGGCCATCCCTTCTGACGGCGGCGGGCGTGACCGGGCCGGCGGGGGACGCCTCCTGTGACGGGGCCGGCTTGACGGTGCCGGGCGTCACCGGCCGGTCGTCGTGCGGTTCGACGTGGGGGGCGGCCGGCTGTCCGCCGCAGCCGACGAGCCAGGCGGCGACGAGGCACAGCGCCGGCAGGCGCGGGAACGAGGGAAGTCGCATGGGGAATCTCCGATTCCGTGGGGACGCGAGATGGCGGAGGTGGCGAATCCGAGGTGCGCGGAGAGATGTTACTCGCCTTCGCCGGTGTGAGGCAAGGCCGGTCTGACCGCTTCGCCGTGTGCGGCTTCAGAGTCTGTAGCGCCAGCCGCTTGCGGCTTAGCGGAAGCCTGGAATCCGCTAAGCCGCAAGCGGCTGGCGCTACAGACTTTCAGTTCCCTTCCGAGAGTCGCAGCACGTAGACGCCGTTGCCGCCGCCCGCGACCACCAGGTGGCGTCCGTCGAGCGCCCACGACAGCCCGAGCGCCGCGGGCAGTTTCCATTCGACCACCTTGCGGCCCGAGCCGAGGTTCCAGACGCCGACCCAACCCTTGCCGTCAGCTACCGCCAGGTAACGGCCGTCCGCGCTCAGCGCCAGGGACGATACCGGACCCGAATAGTCGGCCAATGTTCCGTCCGGCGCCGGCGGACCGAGCGACCAGCGCTGCACCCCCGTCGGGCCGCCGGTGTAGGCGTGCTTGCCGTCCGGCGCCACGGCCAGGCACGTCAGCGGACCTGGCGCCTCGACGGTCGGCCTACGCTCCCGGCGGATCTCCAGGTCCCACACGCGCAGCGCCCTGTCCGCCCCGGTCGTCAGCGCCAGCTTGCCGTCCGGCGTGAACGCGACGCCCGTCACCGCTCCGGTATGTCCGTCCAGCAAGTAGTGCGTCCCGTCTCCCAGGTCCCAGAGGCGCACCATCTTGTCGCCGCCGCCCGACAGGCCCCAGCGGCCGTCCGGCGACACCGCCAGCGCCGTCACCGCGCCCGCGTGCGCATCCAGTTTGCGCACCTCGCGACCCGCCGTCCCGTCCCACAGCCCGAGGTTCCTGCCGCCGAGCAGGGCGTGCTTGCCGTCGGGCGACAGGGCCATCACATTCACGGAGCCATGCACCTTCTCGAAGGGGCGCCCCGCCGTCCCCTTGACCAGGTCGCTGTAGGCCACCATGCCGCCCCCGTTCGAGGTCAGCACGCGCGCGCCTTCCGGGGCGACCTGCACCGCCGTCGTGCCGCCGGGGATCACGGCCACCAGTTCCTTGGGTGGGTCCCTGGGGCGGCGGATCGGGGGGATTTTCGACGGGTCGAGTTCGTCCAGCGGCGACGGCAACTCGCGCAGGAAGGCCATCGCCTGCAGCGTCTGCGGCAGGCCGGGGTAGCGCCAGCGGAAGGCGACGACCTCCTGCCGGATCTTCTCCTTGTCTGCCAGGCCGTCCTGGTGCTTCTGCCGCAGCTCATCCAGGCGGGCCTGCGCCTCGCGCTCCGCCGGCGGAAGCCGGGCCTCCTCCTTGCCCCTGCCGGGGTCCGGCCCAGCCAGGTAGCGCGGCAGGACCAGCGCGAGCACGCCGAGCAGCACCAGCAACACCGCGAGGCCGGCGCCGATGAGCCAGAGCCGGCGTCGCTGGTCGGGGTCGTTCCACCGGGACGGCGCGGTCGCCGGCACGGCCACGGCCTTCGTTGCAGGCTCCGCCGCGCGCCCCGCCCGCTGTTTCGCTGGCTCGGCGGGCGCGGCGGCCGGCGGCGACGGCGAGGGTTTCGCTGCCCCATCCGTCCTGACCGGGAGTGCGACCGACGAACGCCCGCGCAGCACGTCTTCGAGCACGGCGGCCACCTCGGCCGGCGTCTGGAAACGGTCGTCGGGGCGCTTGGCCATCAGCCGGCGGACGACAGCCAACACCGGCCCGGGTACGTCGGGGCGCAGCTCCTCCACCGGCTGCGGCTCCTCCAGGGCGTGCTTGAACAGCTTGTTCGTCACCGTGGCGCCGTCGAACGGCGCGTGGCCCGTCAGCAGGAAGTAAAACGTGCAGCCCAGGCTGTAAAGGTCGGCGCGGATGTCCACGTTGCTGGGGTCGCGTGCCTGTTCCGGGGCGAGGAAGTCCACCGTGCCGACCACCTTGCCGGCGACCGTTAGCGGTCCCGAAGTCGAGCCATCGACCAGCGGCTGCTGCAACAGCGCCAGCCCCAGGTCGAGCAGCTTGACGGTGCCGCCGCCGGCGTGCAACCCGCCGGTTTGCAGCATCAGGTTGCTCGGCTTGACGTCGCGATGGACCAGCCCCTTTTCCTGGGCGTGCTGCAGGGCTAGCGCCGCCTGCCGGATGCAGTCGCACGCCTCGCGCACCGGCAGCGGGCCGTTCTCCTTGACCAGCTTGCTCAGGTCGCTCCCCTCGACGTACTCCATGACGAGGACCTTGGCGCCGTTGACCTCTTCGGCGTCGTAGGCGTGGACGATGTTCGGGTGATCGAGCTGCCCCGCCACCCGAATTTCGCGCTCGAAGCGCTTGACCACGGCCGGGTTGTTCAACTTGTCGCGGTGGATGACCTTGAGGGCGACGACCCGGCCGAGCTTCTGGTGCCGCGCCTTGAAGACGTTCCCCATGCCACCGGCCCCCAGCCGTTCGAGGACCACGTAGGAGCCGAGCAGGAGGGAGGCGCCGTTGTCCTGGGCGAGTTGGTTGACCTGATAAGGGGTGAGCCAGCCGCGCTGGAGGAGTTCCTTGGCGAAGGCGCGGGCGTCTTTCGGGCCAGCCTGCGCCAATTGCACCAGTTGCGGCCGCCGTTCGGAATCGACGAGCCCGTACTGGTCGAGCAAGTGGAGGAAGGCAGCGATCGAAGCGATCGGCATGACGGCGGCTCGGATGAGGTCTCGCAGGTGCAATTGCCTCGAAAGCCGCATTCTAGCGGACAAAGGGCGACGAACGCTAGTGCCGAACCTATCGTTCGCGCCCTGCCGTAGGCCGCACAGAGTCCGGGACGTGGTGGGCCGTGCCGTGCGAATCGACGTGCGGGGCGGGCGCGGCTAGCCCGGATTATTCAAAGCCTTCACCGCGCGGCTGCCGGCCGTGGGCCTCCAGCCCGTCGATCGGGGCACTTCGGCCGGGATCGCCCCTGTGGGCACACCGCCCCCTTACCCCCACGCGGGGAAGGCACGGCGACAGGTTGTCCGGAAGGTCAGCCGGATGGGTCCGGAACAGGAGTCGGGAGGGGATTGCCCAGGCGCTCGCACACATGCAGATACCAGCCCAGATGCGGCCAACTCGATGACAGCCGTATCACGATCCGCCGCGTCCGGACGATGACTTCCGCCGCCACCTTGATGAGCAGCGTGCGCCAGGTGCAGGGGTGACCTTCTCCCAGCGGGTCGCGCTGCCGCCGCAGCCGGAAGTGACGCTGACGCTCCTCCCCCGTCAGCGCCTCAGCCGGTACTCCCCCCTCGGTGGCCGGACAAGCGGCCTCCCCCGACTGGCTGGTGGGCGGAGCTGTCTCGGCCTGGGTTGGGAGGGCCGGCAGCGGCTCCGCGATGAACCGCCGCAGGCGCACCAGCAGGTTCATCGCCGCCGCGTGCAGGTACAGCCGGAAGTAGTTGGCCAGGAACCGGTGGTCGCTCAGCCGGTTCATCGCCAGGTCGCACTTGAACTCCTTGTTGCGGTTTTCACTCTCGCCGCGCATCGCGTACTCGTCGTAGGTCGGCCCTGGCAGGAGGGACGCCTCGGGCCGATTGCTCACCACGAACCGGCGGTTGGTCCCCTGGTCGTTGGCCTCCGCCTTGGCGACGACATATCGGGGGCCGGGCCACGTCCCGGCCTGATACCAGAACCCCGCGAACAACCGCGACGGCACGGCTGGCCGCGGTGGCTCCTCCTGGCGGGCCGCCTGTCGCTCCCGCTCGTAGCCTGCCACCGCCTCGGCCAGCAGGCCCTCGGTCTCCCGCTGCAGGACCGCGTTGGCGGTGAGGCCGAACGTGTAGAAGACGCGGACCCGTTCGCACACGTCGTACAGGTCCGGTATGCCGAAGGCGCAGTCGCCTCGAAAATGCAGGACCACGTCGGGCCAAACCTGGCGCAGGCGGGTCACCAGGTAGGCCACATCGTCATCGGCCCCCAGGGCGGCGTGGGCACTGCCGTGCCGCAGGGAGAGCATCACGAACTGGTCGTTGTCCGCGCAGGTGATGACCAGGGGCAGGTACTGGTTCTGGTCGTAGTAGTTGTGCCAGAAGGTGAGCTGCTGGTGGCCGTGGGCCGGGTCATCGACAGCATCCAGGTCGAAGGTCAGGTGACGCGGCGGCGTGTCGAAGGAGGCGATGAACTGATCGACGAACACCTCACGAAGTCGTTTCAGCGAGGGGATGTTGATCTGGTTCTCGAAGCGAGACAGGGTGGGTTGGCTGGCCAGGTCGTCATCCTCGGGCGAGCGGTCGGCGATGAGCTTGAAGACCGGATCGGTGCGCAAGGTGTCGTGGTCGTTCTGGTCCTCGTAGCCGGCCAGGATGCCGTAGACGCGGGATCGGACCATCTCCAGGAAGGTGTGCTCGGTCAACTCCGGATCGCGGGGGTCGTCGAGCACCGCGGCGAACTGCTTCGTTAAGCCGATGCGTTCGTCGAACTGCCGCAGCGGCAACAGGCCGGCGTCGGACGTGAGCGGTGCCTCGGACACCTCGATCTGGATGGGCACCGGCTCGAAAAAGTCGAACTCGAACAGGGTAGCAGGTGGTAAGGGCACGGTGGTTTTCCTGGTGTCGAAGGAGGTCGCGGGATCATCGAGAGCGTCCGCGAAGGCCCGGGTGCGCCCGATGCGCTGGTCGAGCTGGCGAATGGGGAGCAATCCGGCGTCGCTGGACAGTTGGCCCCGGACGGCTCGATGACGAGCGGCGTGGCGAAGAAATCGAGGATTTCTAGCCCTGCGGGTGGTATACTCATCGGCAGGCTCCAGGGGAGGGAATCGACCTGGACGCTCAACAGGTTCGACGCGAAAGCGAGCGATACCGTTCCCCAACCAGCCAGCGGATGGTGGTCGCGGCTTTCTGCACCGGGCTCGTGCATTCTGGAGAGCGTCGATGAGCGAAGTAACCCGCATCCTGTCGCACCTCGCACTGGGCGACGTCCACGCCGCCGGGCAGTTGCTGCCGTTGGTGTACGATGAGTTGCGGAAACTGGCGGCCGCCCGCATGGCCGAAGAAGCCCCCGGCAACACCCTGGACGCGACCGCCCTCGTCCACGAAGCCTATCTGCGGCTCGTCGGACCGGCCGATGCCGCCCGCTGGGACAACCGCGGCCACTTCTTCGCCGCCGCAGCCGAGGCCATGCGGCGTATCCTGGTGGACGCCGCCCGCCGTAAGCGAACCGAAAAGCACGGTGGACACCGTCACCGGGTCGATCTGACCGACGTTCCGGCCAACCCCGAGGTCGTAGACGAACGACTGCTCGCCCTGGATGTGGCCCTCACCCGGCTTGCCGCTGAGGACCCGGTCGCCGCCCGGGTGGTCGAACTCCGTCACTTCGCCGGGCTGTCGATCGACGAGGCCGCCACCGCCCTCGGCCTGTCCCGGGCCACCGCCTACCGCCACTGGACGTACGCCCGGGCCTGGCTCCGAGACGCCATCTCCGGCGCCGGGTCGGGCTGAACAGCTTTTTTCCGGATTCGGTGAGACAAACGGAGTCGGTTCTCGCATTGATGGGTGAACCCCAACCCGGAGTGACCATGCCTACCGACCCGAATCGCGTGAAAGAGATCTTCCTCGGAGCGACCGAACAGCCGGACGAAGCCGCCCGGGTCGCGTACCTGGACCGCGCCTGCGGGGGTGATGTCGGGCTACGGGATCGGGTCGAGGCGCTACTCCGTTCCCATGACCCGGCCGGCAGTTTCCTCGGCACGCCGGCGGCCGCCTGGCCCGACCCGGACCACGCCGGGACGATGGCGTTCGATTCGTCCTGCGCCGGCGGCCCGCCCAGCCCCGACCACGACGAGTCCGACGGGCTGCAATTCCTCACCCCATCCAGCCGGCACGACTCTCTCGGCCGACTGGGCCATTACGAGGTGCTCCAGGTGCTCGGCCAGGGCGGCTTCGGCATCGTGCTCCGCGCCTTCGACGAGACGCTGCAGCGCGTGGTCGCGGTCAAGGTGCTGGCCGCGCAGATCGCCGCCACCTCTCCCGCCCGCAAACGGTTCGTGCGCGAGGCACGGTCGTCCGCCAAGGTTCGGCACGAGAACGTCGTCCAGGTCTATGCGGTCGAGGAGGAACCGCTGCCGTACCTGGTGATGGAGTTCATCCCCGGAGAAACCCTCCAGCAACGGCTCGATCGGACCGGCCCTTTCGAGGCGGTGGAGGTGGCGCAGATCGGCCGGCAGATCGCCGAGGGGCTGGCGGCCGCCCACGGCATGGGCCTGATTCACCGGGACATCAAGCCGGCAAACATCCTGGTCGAGGCCGGTCCGCACCCGTGCGTCAAGATCACCGACTTCGGCCTGGCCCGTGCGGCCGACGACGCCAGTTTGACCCAATCCGGGATCGTCGCCGGGACGCCGATGTACATGGCCCCGGAACAGGCGTCTGGCGAAACGCTCGACCATCGGGCCGACCTGTTCAGCCTCGGCAGCGTGCTCTACGCGATCTGCTCCGGCCGGCCGCCGTTTCGGGCGAATAGCACGCTGGCGGTCCTCAGACGGGTGGCCGAGGATACCCCGCGGCCGATCCCGGAGATCATCCCCGAGACGCCGCAGTGGCTCTGCGACATCATCGCGCGGTTGCAGGCCAAGAAGCCGGAAGACCGGTTTGCCACGGCCCGAGAGGTTGCGGACCTGTTGGGGCGTGGCCTGGCGGCGATGCAACGTCCGGGAAATGTCCCGACGCTCCCGGATGTCCCGCCGGCGGCGGTGGCGAAGAAGCCGCCGGCGAGGGAAATCCCAGAAGCCGCGCCGGCGATTCGACGGCCGCGTTTCCACACCGGCCGCTGGGCCGCCGCCGCGGCCGTGCTCCTCCTGATGCTCCTCGGAGGTCTCGGCATCACGGAAGCGACCGGCGTCACCAAGCTGCGCGGCACGGTCATTCGCCTTTTCTCCCCGGATGGCACGTTGGTCGTCGAAGTCGATGACCCCGGAGTCAGCATCAAGATCGACGGGTCGGATATCGTCATCACGGGAGCGGGGGCCAAGGAAATCCGCCTGAAGCCCGGGAGCTACACGGTCGAAGCCCGCAAGGACGGTAAGATCGTGAGTCAGGAACTGGTCACCGTCACGAAAAACGGCCGGCAGGTCGTGCGCGTCAGCCAGGAGGCGGTGCAGTCTGATACCAAGGCGGCCAAGCCTGCCGCCGACGCCACTGCATGGGAGCGTTCCGTGGCCGCCATGCCGGCCGATGAGCAGGTGAAGGCTGTCGCCGCTCGCTTGAAAGAACGCAACCCTGGCTTTGACGGCAAGGTCCAGTCCACCATCGAGAACGGAGAGGTGACGGCGCTGGGGTTGGATGGTACAAACTTGACGGATCTCTCGCCGGTGGGGGCTTTGGTGGCACTGAAGACTTTCTCTTGTCACTTTGGACTGTCGGACCTTTCGCCGCTGAAGGGCCTGCCGTTGGAAAGCATCACGATCTATGGTACCCAAGTCAGAGACCTGACGCCACTCAAGGGCATGAAGCTTAATCATCTCAATTGCGACGCCAGCCAGGTGTCGGACCTGGCGCCGCTCAAGGGGATGCCTCTGACGCATCTTGGGATCCACGGCACCAAAGTGTCGGACCTATCACCGCTTAAGGGGATGTCACTTACCGGACTGGGTCTCGCGGGCACGGCGGTGACCGACCTTTCGCCGCTGAAAGGGATGGAGTTGCGGACAGTCTTCCTGACCCCCAAGAATATCACCCGGGGCCTGGATGTCCTCCGCGACATGAAGAGCCTCAACACCATCGGCGACGACCGGGGCGAACACTGGCCGGCGGCGGAGTTCTGGGCTCGCTACGACAAGGGGGAGTTCACGAAGTAGCGTGGCGGGCATTTCACCGCAGAGGACGCGGAGGAACGCAGAGGGAAAATGCAACGCTCTGCTTTCTCTGCGTCCCTCCGCGTCCTCTGCGGTGAGCTTTTTCGCAGGGTCGCCGGGGTTCTGGGCTCGCTACGACAAGGGGGAGTTCACGAAGTAGCGTGGGGATGTTCCCGATGGTTGTCCTTGCCGCCCCCGCTGAAACAGGTTGTCCTCGGCCCTGCCTGGACGGAGGCGGACGGCTTTGTCCCGCGGCGGCGCTGTTGAAGCAGATGGAGGAAAAGCCGAAATGGCCACGGTCAGCCGTCCCAGCGGCTGGAATCAGACCGCGTCTGGTCTCCGGCCATGGTCGATCCCGTCCAGCACAGCCTGCTTTGGCCGCTCCGTAATGATCCATCGACACAAATCGTGATGGCTGCTTGCCTTGTGTTCTTCGACAAGTGGCTCTTGGCCAAGGGTATGCATAATCCGGGCTAGCGCCCATCCCCGTCCGGCGCCGCCTTGCCGCGCAGCGACGGCAGCAGCCGCTTGCGCGGCGCCGGGGCCGGCGGCGCGGGGGCCGGGGCGGCGGCCATCAGTTCCTCGGCGCGCTCGGGGTGGCGCTGGATGTACCACGGCAGGGCCGAGAAGAACATCTCCATCTGCGTGACGTACTGCTCCGCCAGTTTCGGCGCGGTCGGGCCGAGCACCTTGGTCGCCACCAGAGCACTGCGGCTGTCCGTGTGCAGGATCAGGTCCGCCTGCTGGCGCACCACGGTCCGGCCCTTGTCGTCCTTGCCCTGGAGATGACGCAGCACGACCAGCGCCTGGAATGGGACCATCGGCACGAGTGGCCCGGCCTTCACCTGGCCCTCGGCGTGCCAGATCCGCAACTCGTCGCTCTGGTAAACCGTGTCCCAGTGAACGTCGCTGTTGCCGCCGTCGCTCCAGCCGAAGCGGCCGCCACCCCGGTCGGTGATGTCCACGCACTGCGCCCCCAGCTTGCGCCAGGCCGCCACCGCCCGGTCCGGGTGATCCAAAAACCAGTGGTACACGGTCGGGTCGCAGGGGAAGGACTCGCTAGGGCCGTGCGAGTAGAGGGTCGGGTGATCGGCGGCCCGCCGCACCTGGTCGCGCACCGCGGCGGGCATGTCATCGATTGGCAGCCGCGTGGCGGTCCAGCGCTGCAGTTCGGTCTCCTGGGCGCGCGCGGCCCCGGCCCAAAACGCGCACGTCACCAGCCCGAGCCAGACTACGCAAACGCGACGGGACTGCATCGGCCACCTCGGCGCAAGGGAGGAGAGTGGGCAACACCTACTTATTCATCGAATGCCGGGCGTCGCGACATGAACGAATCTGGCGGCTGTGACAGCGGGAGCGAGTTGCCCACCCTCTGCCGGTTGGCCTTGCCCGGATTCGCGCCGGCGCCTATACACTCTCGCCCGGGGTTTGCGCCCGGCGTGCGTCAGAGGGAGTGGCTATGCGGCACTGGAACAAGACGTATCTCGGGGTCGGCGCCGTGGCCTTGCTGCTGCTGGCCGGCGCCGGCCTGTGGTTGGGGCGCGGCCCGCTCCTGACCTGGTACTACCTGCGCGGCCTGGCGCGGGCCGACGACGGCGCGCGCGACCGCTGGGCGGAGCGCGTCGCCGGCCTCGAGGGCGCCGCCGTGCCAGCGCTGCTCGACCTGCTCGGTGGCGACGACCGGGCCTGCGCCAACGCCCACGCCGCTCTGGCCGCCCTGGTCCGGCGCTGGGGCACGGACAACCCGCGCGGCGAGGAACTCGCCCGGCGCTTGTCCGAGGGATTCGCGCGCCTGAGCCCAGCGGGACAGCGCGAAGTACTGCAATTCGAGGCGGGCTGGCTGCGGTCCGACGGCGGCCAGCCTCCGCCGCCGGACGTCGCCCGTTCGTTGGCTCGCGAGCTGTCCGAGGCGGCGCAGGCCGACGGGGTGGTGCGCGGAGCGGCCCTGGAACTGGCGTCGGCCCTCCTGGAACGACCGGACTGCGCCGAGTCGGTCGGCCCCTGCCGCGAGCTGGCGCTGGCCTGTTTCAGCGACGCGGCCGCCGAGAACCGGGCCCGGGCGGCGCAGCTCGCCCTGCACCCCGGCATGGACCTGCACCAGCAGGCGCTGCCGTTGCTGCGCGACTCCAGCGCGGAGGTGCGCCGCCTGGCCATCCTCGCGGTCGGCCCGGCCCAGAACGTCCTGAGCACCGACGACCTGCTGCACTGGCTGCACGACCCCGACCCCGAGGTGCGCCGACTCTGCGAGGTCGCGCTCAGCTCGCGCAAGGTGCCCAGGGAACACATCCGTCTCGGGCGTATGCTGACCGACCCCGACCACCACGTCCGCCTCAACGTCCTCGATGAATTGCACCGCCCCGCCTTGCGCGACATCGACGCCGGCATCTGGCTGCGCTACCTGAGCCACGACCCGCTCGAGTCGGTGCGCGTCGCGGCCGCGCGCGCCGCCGTGGAGCAGCGCTACGCGACGCCGGTGGACCTCAGCGATCGCCTGGAACAGATGTCGAAGAGCGACCCCAGCCCCACGGTACGGCAGCTCATGGGGTACAGCCTGTCACGGACACGAGAGTGAGGAATGCCGCTTGCGGCTTCGCAGCCCTGCGAAGCCGCAAGCGGCATTCGGTCACGCCCCGTAGTTCGGTCGGGCGTCGAGGTCGAGCGGCGCCCACATTTGCCGCCGCCATTTCTCGACGGCCTGCGCCGCCATCGCCGCGTTGTCCGTACAGAGCGCACTCGGCGGGATGAACAGCTCCGCCCCTTCCGCCTCGGCCATGCGCTCCAGCGCCGCGCGGAACGGCTTGTTCGCCGCCACGCCGCCGCCGACCGCCAGCCGCCTCAGCCCCGTCCGCCGCAGCGCCTGCCGCGACTTCTCCACGAGGACGTCAATCACCGCTTGCTGAAAGCTCGCCGCCACGTCGGCGCGCTTCTTCCCGGCAGGGAGCGGCGCCGTCGATGCCGCGTTCTGCCCGAAGCAGGTGTAGAGCACCGCCGTTTTCAGACCGCTGAAGCTGAAGTCGAGCCGGTCCTCGTGCAGGAAGGAGCGGGGAAAGCGGAACGCCGCCGGGTCGCCGCCGGCAGCCTCGCGCTCGACGGCCGGTCCGCCGGGGAAGCCGAGGCCGAGCAGCGCCGCCACCTTGTCGAACGCCTCGCCGGCCGCGTCGTCCCGCGTCGCCCCGAGCAACTCGAATTCCAGCGGCGTCGGGCAGTGGAACAGCGAGGTGTGCCCGCCGCTGACGACCAGGCCGAGGCACGGGAAGATGTCGCGCCCCGCCGCCAGCCGGGCCGCGTAGACGTGAGCCTCGACGTGATTGACGGCGATCAGCGGCACGCCCAGCGCCAGGGAAAGCATCTTGGCGGCGCTGACGCCGACCAGCAGGGCGCCGACGAGTCCCGGCGTGTTGTGGACGGCGACGGCGCCGATCTGATCGAGGCGGACGTTGGCCTTGCGGAGCGCCTCGTCGATGACCGGCAGCAGGCGCTGCAGGTGGGCGCGGGCCGCGACCTCGGGGACCACGCCGCCGAAGCGCGCGTGCAGGTCGGTCTGCGAGGCGACGACATTGGCGAGGACTGCCGGCTCGTCGGTGAAGACCGCGGCCGCGGTTTCGTCACAGGAGGTTTCGATCGCTAGCAAGTACATAAAGGTAGGCTGCTTGCGGCTTGGCGTTCGCTCCACGTTCCTCAAGCGAACGCCAAGCCGCAAGCGGCGATCTCCGGCCAGTCCTGCCACCGGGAGCACTGCCGGAAGAAGGCCAGCGGGTTGTCGTAGACCACCTTGCGGATGCTGCTCTCGGGGTGGCCCCGCCGCTTCATCTCCTGAATGAGTTCCGGCACCGCCAGCGGGTTCGATTTGCCCCAATCGCCCGCCGAGTTGGCCATGATGCGTTCGGTGCCGACCATCTCGAGGATGTCCGCCGCGCGCTCCGGCGTGCATTTCGTCGTCGGGTACAGCGTCATGGCACACCAGAAGCCGTTGTCCAGCGCCAGGCGCACCGTATGCTCCTCGACGTGGTCGATCAGCACGCGCGCGGGGGTCACGCGCCGGTCGTTCTTGAGCATATCGACGATCATGCGCGTGCCCTTGTACTTGTCCTCCAGGTGCGGCGTGTGAATGAGGATCAACTCCTCGGTCTTCATCGCCAGATCGACGTGCTCCTGGAAGATCGTGGCCTCGTTCCGCGTGTTCTTGTTGAGGCCGATCTCGCCGATCCCTAGCACGTTAGGCCGGTCGAGGAACTGCGGGATCAGGGCGATCACCTCGCGCGACAGGCTGACGTTCTCGGCCTCCTTGGCGTTGATGCACAGCCACGAGTAGTGCCTGATGCCGAACTGGGCGGCGCGCTTCGGCTCGAACTCGGTCAGGTGGCGGAAGTAGTCGCGGAAGCCCTCGGCCGAGCCGCGGTCGAAGCCGGCCCAGAACGCCGGCTCGGTGACGGCGACGCAGCCGCACTGGGCCATGCGCTGGTAGTCGTCGGTCACGCGCGAAATCATGTGAATGTGCGGGTCGATGTAGAAGGACATGTTATTAAATCCTTGTCAAACAACGACTTATATCGTGGAGACGCATCGCTTTCTGCACGCCTTGGGCTCGCCCTGTTATTCCTATAATACCAAATCGCGGGTCAGCCTGCATCGGAGCCCACGTGCAGGAGCGGCTATCCCGCAACGACACGGCTACGTCCCCTCGCGTTGCGCGCCTGACGTGGCCAATCGGCCGCGGGGGGTACGCGACCGCTTCTTGGCCGCCTACCGCCCCTTCTTCGACCAGATGCGGAGGCCCGATGATTCCCTCCACGGTGCAGTTCATAACGGGGATGAAATTGCGCGAGCTGCGGCGACAGCGCGAGCAGTTCCGCGACTCCTACCAGCGGCTGCGCCAGGCGGTGGAGGGCGCAGCGGATTCGACAGAGCGACTGCGACGCCTCTATCACGGCTTGCAGGGGCTCAAGTTCGCTGGCGAACCGCTCCACCCCGAAGTGGTGAACCTGGAAATCGCCTTGGGCGAGCTGGAGGCCGGCACCCTGGCAGCGGATGTGGCGTTGCTCTGGCAGGGCCGGCTGGAGAACGAGTTGTCCGCGGGACAATTGCGTTCGGAGTTCGTTTACCTGTTCGGCGCCCTGCTGGAAGAGTGGGCGCGGGTGGGCTCGGGCAACGCCGTCCTGCGCGAGCAGAGCGTCCGGGAGGGGCAGCGCCTACTCGAGAATGCCTTGGCGGCCGCAGAGCCAAACCGCCACGCCGCCTTCTTTGATTCCCTGCTCGCCGGTCTGGAGCCCGCCCTGACCGATCTGGCCAGGCGGGTCGGCGAGAAGCGCGCCGAGGAAGGCGCGATCACACCCCTGCCGGACAAGGATCTGAAGCGCATCGCCGACGACATCTACCAACCGCCGCGCGTGCGGAAGGAAGCCCGGGACTTCCTGGCCAACGCGGAACTTCTCAAGGAACTCTCCGACGCCCTCGCGATTTCCCTGGCGGGCCTCGACACCTGGGACTGGCCCGCGGAAGGGCTGGGCGTCCGTCCCCTGTGGACGCGGAACAAGTGGCGGCTCTACCTCGATCTCGATTTGCCTACCGCATGTCTGGTGGAGGCGGTCGGGGTGGGCTGGGTGTTCATTTGGGAGCAGATGTTCGACCAACAGGACACGGTCGCCGAGCGCCGCGCCCGCCTCAGGAAACTGCACAGTGTCAACGCCCCGCAGGCCATCATCGACAACGAGCGGCGCCACCTCGAGCAGGCCCGGCAGCTGGCGTTCCTGGACCTGCCGGATGACCGGGCCCTCTGGGACGCCGAAGACACGGACCCGGTGTCTGATGCCGACGAACTCAGCGATGACTCCGTCCGGCAGCAGCGCTGGGAGCAGCTGACCGGGCTGCGCACGTTTCGGGTCGGGGGCGGTTACGGCGGGGAGTACGGCAACCAGACCTCGGCTGTGCAGTTCTTCCACGCGGAGATCCAGCTGGCCCGGGCGGCCTTCCCCGACCAACCGCTCCACGTCGTCAAGATCGATTTGAAGGACTTCTACCCGAGCCTCCCGCACGACGTCGTGCTGACCGTGCTGGAAAAAGTCGGCGTGCCGGCGCGCGACCGCCAGTTCTTCCAGCGGTTCCTGTCCCCACCGTTGCTCACCCGGCCGGGCGCGCCGCCGGCCCGCATGCGGCGCGGCGTGCCGATGGGCTTCACCCTGTCGGGGGCGCTGGCCGAACTGGTGCTGCGCTTCCTGGACCTGCACGTCAGGCGGCGCGCCCGGGTGCGCATCGTGCGGCTTGTGGACGATATCTGTCTGTTGACGCCGAAACCGCAGGAAGCGCTGGCCGCCTGGCAAGCGGTCGAGGAGTTCTGCGCGGCGTGCGGACTGCAACTCAACCCGGCCAAGTCCGGCGCGGTCTGTCTCGGCGGGAAGCCGCCCGCCGGCCTCCCCCTGGAGTACCCGCGGTGGGGCCTGTTGGAGCTTGACGAGAAGGGCGAGTGGCGCGTCCACGGCGAGACGTTCCAGGCTCATCTGACCCAGACGCGCGAGCGGGTTGAGGCCGCCGCTTCCGTCTTCGCCCGGGTGCAGCAGTACAACGCCAACGTCCGCTTCCTGCTCAACGCGCTGGCCCTGGACGTGGACCTGGGCGAGGTCCATCGGCAATCGACATGGCAGGCGATCCGCGCGTTCCACGGCTCGTTCTTCGGTGCCTCGCGGGGGATCGTGGCCGGCCTGGGGGAGTTGATCGGCGCGCAATTCCAGGCAGAGGTGTCCGACATTCCGGCCGGCTGGGTCTACTGGCCGCTCACGGCCGGCGGCCTGGGTTTGCAGAACCCGCTCGTGAAGGCGGGACAGTACGCCGAGAGCTACCGCCGGCGCAAGCGCCTGCAGCCGCCGCGCGAGCGACCGCCGGGGTGGGATTCGCAGCAGAACGAGTGGGGCGAGTACTACAAGTGGCTGCTGCAACCGCTCGAAGAGGCGGAGCCGAAGGACACCAAGGTCATGAAAACGCTGGTAGACGATTTCATTCAGCGCGGCCGGCAGGTCTCCGCCGGCAGGCAAAAAGGACTCTCGCCGTACTGGCGCTGGGTCCTGTACACCTACGGCCCGCAGATCCTGCAGAAGTTCGGCACCTTCCGCTTCCTCATTCCGGAGTTGGTGCCGATGCAGCTGATCGGCGAGCAGCGCTTGCAGGACAGTTCGTTGGACGGGAGAAATGGGTAGGGCAAAAGGACACTGTAGTATCAGCGGTGACGCGGCTCGACCCCTGCCGGCTTGCCCGGCAGGTGAAGCAGGTCAGAAGCTAACCAGGCGCAGAGGACATTGGCCCTCGACCCCTGCCGGCTTGGAGATCGTCCAGCTTATGGAGCGTTTCGTGCCAACGGTTTACGTCGATCCGGGGTGGACAAAGATGGGGGGAGCAGCTGCCATGACGGGGTTGCTACACC
>Ga0116224_10000686_pt1 | contig 25570 bp, 21 predicted proteins | sample Sb_taG_9_FD_89699 | JGI IMG/M metagenome (GOLD analysis project Ga0116224, IMG submission 89699) | Peat soil microbial communities from Weissenstadt, Germany - Sb_50d_b_LC metaG | ecosystem: Environmental > Terrestrial > Soil > Wetlands > Peat | place: Germany: Weissenstadt | collected 2010-09-21 | reverse complement strand
GGCGAGCGGGGGGCGTCAGCCCCCCGGTTGGACGCCCTCACCGGGGGGCTGACGCCCCCCGCTCGCCAACGTGTCGTATCTCATGCTTTACAGAAAACGGCACGAAAACCGTTTGGTGCTAGTCACAAAATGCCGGGCTCAGCTATTGACGGTGGCACACCCCCGGGTTTTAATCTCCAGAAAGTAATTGAGGGGAGAAACAAATTCGGCCGTGGGGGACTGCTCGAGATGTTCCCGAGCACGCGCGTCCACACGAGGGGGATGTGATGGGTGTCCTGCTGCACGGGTACCCCCGCGGCGCGGGGCGGACGGCTCGCGACGGGCTGTTCCCCGCACTGCGGCGGCTCGATCGGCTGCTGGAGCGGGCGACCGCTGCCGCCCGCGATGCGTTCGGGCCGGGGGCCTTCGCCGACCCCTACCGGGGCCTCGCCGTCACGGCGGACGAGGTCGAGCGGCTGCTCGCGCGCGAGGCGGGGGCGCCCGCCTTCCTGGTGTGCGGCGACACGGACGAGGCGTGCCTGGCGGGGGAACCCGTCGGCGGCGCCTCGCTGGCATGGTTGGCGCGGCGATTCGATCTCTCTTGTTTCGATCTCGATATCGTCCTCATTGCCCTGGCGCCCGAGATCGACCTGCGTTACGAACGGCTTTACGCCTACCTCCAGGACGACGTCACCCGCCGCCGGCCGAGCGTCGATCTGGCACTCAACCTGCTGGGCGCGTCCGCGGACGAGCGGCTGGCGAGGCGACGGCACTTCGTCAGCGACGCCCCCCTCTTCCGCAACGGACTGGCGCGGCTCGAGGCGGAGCCTAATCATTCCCCCTCGTCGTCGCTGGCCCTGGCGATCGCACTCGACGGCCAAGTCGTCCGCCTCCTGCTCGACCTGCCCGGCCTGGATTCCCGGCTCGCGGGGTTCTGCCGACTCCTCCAACCCGGTGAGTTGGAGGACGGCCCGTCCCTCGACCCCCAGCGCGACCGGGCGCTGGCGACGCTGACCGGTCGGGCCCAGGCCGAACGGACGCCGCTCCGCCTCTACTTCCAGGGCCCGCGGGGCGCAGGCTGCCGTCGTGCGGCTGCGCGGCTCGCGGGGCAACTCGTCGTCAACCTCCTGACGGTCGATCTGGCCGCCGCCCTCGCGGCCGACCCGGCTTTCGCCTGGGTCCCGGGGGTGGTGACGCGCGAGGCCGCCTTCCAGGGCGCAATCCTCTACCTCGATGGCTGGGACGCACTCGACGGCGACGACCAATCCCTCCCCCGGCGCCGCCTCGCGGAGGCCCTGGGCAGCATGCCTGAGGTGACCATCGTGGCCGGCCCATCGCCCTGGCCGTCCGGCGCGCCGGACGTGACCGCAGTGCCCTTTGACCGGCCCGACTTTGCCCGCCGTCGCGCCGCCTGGGAGTCGAGCCTGGGCCGTGCGGGGGTCGCCGTCGATGGCGCCCGCCTGGATGGCCTGGCCGGACGCTTCAAGCTCGGCGCCGGCCAGATCGCCGCGGCAGTCGCCTCGGCCCGGAACCAGGCCCGCTGGCTTGCCGCCCGAGAGGGCCGCCCGGAATCGGCCGCCGCCCCCGCGACCGGGGACCTGTTTGGCGCCGCCCGCGCGCAGTCGGGGCACGAGTTGGCCTCACTCGCCCGCAAGGTCGAGCCGCGGGCCGCCTGGGACGACCTGGTGTTGCCCGACGACGCCCTGGCGCAGCTGCGGGAAATCGCCCAAAGGGTGGCGCTGCAGTACCGGGTCTGGGATGACTGGGGCTTCGGCCGCGGGCCCGCGCGGGGCCGGGGGGTCAACGCCCTGTTCGCCGGCCCCCCGGGGACCGGCAAGACGATGGCGGCCGAGGTCCTGGCCGGCGAGCTGGGGCTCGCTCTCTACAAGATCGACCTCTCCCGCGTCGTGAGCAAGTGGGTCGGCGAGACCGAGAAGCACCTCGACTGCCTGTTCACCGCGGCCGAGGACTCCAACGCCATCCTCCTCTTCGACGAGGCCGACGCCCTCTTCGGCAAGCGCTCCGAGGTCCGCGACGCCCACGACCGCTACGCCAACATCGAGACGTCCTACCTGCTGCAGAAGATGGAGCAATACGAGGGGGTCGCCCTCCTGGCGACGAACATGCTGGGCAACCTGGACGAGGCGTTCACGCGGCGGCTGGCGTTCACGGTCCACTTCCCCTTCCCCGACGAGGCGATGCGCCTGCGCCTCTGGTGCGGCGTCTGGCCGCACGAGGTGCCGCTGGCGGACGACGTCGATTTCGCGGCCCTCGCCGCCCGCTTCAAGCTGAGCGGCGCCCACGTCAAGAATGTCGCCCTCGCCGCCGCCTTCCTCGCGGCGGCGGACGGCGGGCCGGTTCGCGCCTCGCACCTACTCCACGCGGTGCGGCGCGAGTACCAGAAGATGGGGAAGGTCCTGTCCGACGCCGAATTGCGGGGCGACCCCGGGAGGCCCAGGCCATGAGCGAAGCAGCCAAGGCGCAAGCCGCCAAGGGCCGGGGCGAGCCGGCAACGACCGTGCGGGCGGCCGAGCCCGCGCGAGCGGTAGCGCCGCGCGGCCCGGTCGCCGGGCTCCTGGACCTGCAACGGGCGGTCGGCAACCGTGCCGTGGTCGCGGGGCTGCGCGGCGGTCGTCCGCTCGAACCGGACACGCGCGCCCTCATGGAATCCCGCTTCGGCCGCGACTTCGGCGCCGTCCGGGTCCACGCCGACGAACAGGCCGGTCGGACGGCGGAGGCGCTGAAGGCGCGCGCCTTCACGGTCGGCTCGGACGTCGTCGTCGGGCAAGGGCGCTACGCGCCGGGGACGGCCGAGGGGCAGCGGTTGCTGGCGCACGAACTGGCCCACGTCGTCCAGCAGACGGCCGAGCCGGGTCCGCATGCCTCCTCCGTTGCGGCCGAGGGCGAGGCGGCCCGCGCGGGCCTCCGCGTCGCCGGCGGCCAGGCGGCGACGGTGAGCGCCTCCGCGCCCGTCGAGGTTCAGCGCGACGAGCTGCTCGACGAGGAGCTGCGAAAGCTGGCGGCGGCCTCCCCCCCCTGCCCGACTTGCCACCCGAGAGTTTCTCAGTGGCAAAAAGGCATTACGCCCGGCGCCTCAGGCCTGCCGTCCGCCGGGATATCGAACTGGATCAATGCCCAGCCCGCCGCGCCGCCATCGGCGAGCCAGGCCGCGCAGGCCGATCCTCTCGCGCACAAGACCCCCGCCGGCCTCGGGCCGAAGGCGCCGCCGTCCCCGGACCCGGGCGCGAAGTCCCGTTGCCCCGGGGGGACGTGCCACGCCGCTCACCCCCAGCAACTACCGTCACCCGCGCAGTTCACAGGCGCACTCGCGCCGGAGCAGATAAGCGCCTTGGCGAGCCACGTCGATCCCCCGCAGACGATCCCGTCCGAGGGGCAGGCGGGGGGCAAGAACACTGCCGCACAGGCATCCGAAGGCGCGGGCGCCGGGCAGAAGCCTCCCGGTTCGGAGGCGACAGACGTTTTCCGCGGCATCCAGCCTTACTACCTCGTCGAGACGGTCCCCCACATTGATTACGGCGACCCGAAGAGGGCGATTCAAGCGGGGCCATATACCCTCTATCCGAACCTGCGCAGGAACCCTTCCGGAGAGGGCACGGTGGCGTACTACGTCGCGGTTCGCCACGACGACAAGCAGAACCAATGGATAGTGGGCCCGGACTCGACCGGGCAGTTCACCGCCCAGGCCGAGGCGTACGCGAACGCGGCCGCCTTCGCCTACCAGCAAGGCCCGCCCCGCCCCTACGAGGCCGAGAGCGTGCGCTTCGTCAATGCGGCGATGAGCGGTGAATTCGGTGAGGCCTGGCACCGATGGGTCCAGGCCAATATCCTGGCGGGGAAGGACCCCGTTTTCATTGGCCGCATGGCCATGTCCATGATCCCGGCGAAGTGGCTGGCGGCGCCGTTCCAGGCCGCGGGCCGCTTCGCCGGGCGCACTCTCCTCCCCGCGGTATTCGCGGGCACGGTGAGGGCCGCTCCCATCCTGGGCGGTGAACTGGGGGAAAGAGCAGTCATCACCGCCGTTGAGTCGAGGGAGGCGGCGGCAGTCGTGGAAAGCGGTATCGCCCGCCCGGTGAGTCAGGCGGCTCAGCCCGCCACCCAGGCCGTCGCCTCCGAAGCGGCCCCCGCCCTCGCCGCGGCGGCCGCACGACCCGCCAGCGCCTCCGCCGCGCCCGCGCTTGGAACCGCCGTGAAGAGTGCCGCCCTGGCCTCGGGAATTGCCACCCCGTCTACGAGCGCTCAGGCGCCGACCAGTGCCGCCCCCACTGCGCCGGCCAGCGCCGCCCCCGCCGCGCCGGCACGGGCCAAGCGCGTATCGACTACTACGTTCATGCGACGCGGCCTCGCCGAGGTGAGCGACCCCGACCACCCGTTACACAACCTTACCGTCGAGGTGCAAGGCCCCAAGGGAAAGGAATACCGCTGGCGGACGACCACCCGTCCGACGAAAAAAGGCGGCGTGCAGACCGGGCGTTACGAGGGGAATGAATCCGGACCGACTGTGCAGGGCGGCCACGTGGAAGCGTACGCTTCCGGGGCCCCGCAGGACCTCATGATCGAAGACGCCGATCTCAATCAGCTGACCGGACAAACCATCGAAAGCAAAGGTGCCTTCAGCGTCAAGAAGCGCGTCTGGGTGACCAAACCGGACGGGACCAAGGGCGTCTGGGCCGATGCGGATTCGGTGCGTACGTGGGAGAGCGACGGGGTGGTGCCCGCCGGAACGCTCGAGCGTGCCCTCAAGAACACCCCGAACCCCTGAACTCCGGCCCCGTTGGGACTGCGCGATGCTCGACCTGCTCGACCAGATCATCCGCACTGTGCTCGACACCGGGTGGACCACCGCGCCGCCCCCGGCGAAGCCGTCGTTCTGGTTCGCCGTCCCCGACGACGACTGGAAGAAGCAGGTGACCGGCACGGGCGTCCGGCTTAACATCTACCTCTACGAGGTGCGCGAGAACCGCGACCTGCGCCTCGTCCAGTGGAGCCGCGCCGAGCGGACCGACCAGACCGCCGTCCTGGCCGCCCCGCCGGCGCAGTTCGACTGCCATTACCTGATCTCGGCCTGGAGCCCGGCGCAGGAGACGGAATCTACCTCGCCGGAGCTGGACGAGCACCAGGTCCTGTCGGAGGCGCTGCGAGTGATCCTGAACAACCCCGACGTCAACGCCGCGGCCCTGGGCGTCACCGGCGGGGGGCCGATCTTCCAGGAGGCGCATGTCAAGCTGACCGTCGCGCCGCCGGAGGCCCCCCGCGTGCTCAACGACTTCTGGAGCACCATGAAGCTCCCTTGGCGGCCGGCGGTCCAGCTCGTCGCCACGGCGCCGCTCGACCTGAGGCAGACGGCGCCCGCCGGCCCGCTGGTCACGACGGTCATCCGGCTCCTCGGCCCGGCCGACGACCCTGGCGGCCCGCGCGACGAGTCGATCCAAATCGGCGGCTGGGTGCTCCGCGCCGCCGACGGCAGCCCGCTGCCGGGGGCCAGTGTCGTCCGGACGGACACCGGCGAGCAGGCGCTGACCGACGCCCTGGGGCGTTACACGTTCGCCGGGCTGCGGCGCGGCCCCGTCCCGCTGCGGGCGTCGGCCGTGGGCCTGACCCCGCTGCTGCGCACCCTGAACGTCCCGGCCGGGTCGCTCGAGGACCAGATCTTTCGGCTCTCTTAGCGCAACGAGGAAGGCACGGCCTTCCCATGCCGGCGGCTTACGAGTGGAAGGAGGGGGTAGGCGATGCTGACTTACAAGACCCCGGGCGTCTACATTGAGGAGCAGCCCGCGCTCGGGCCGATCCAACCCGCCGGCACGAGCACGGCGGCGTTCCTCGGCCCCGCGCTGCAGGGCCCGTCCTTCGTACCCACGAAGGTCACGAACTGGACGGATTTCAACAACACCTTTGGCAGCACCCTGGGGGGGCCCTACATCGTCGCCCCGCCGCGCTACATGGCCTACGCCGTCCGCGGCTTCTTCGACAACGGCGGGACGGTGGCCTACATCGTCCGCGTCTCCACGGCCCAGGCCGCCTGGATCGAACTCGACGACCGCGCCAGTTCGGGGACGCCGGGCAAGGCGGTTCGCCTCCAGGCGAAGACCGAGGGGGTGGCCGGCAACAACATCCAGGTCACCGTGCAGGACGCGCAAGTCGTCCCCTCGTCCGCCAGCGCCGCCGTCCGCAAGCCCTCGGCCGCGATCACCTCGGCCGCCGGCAACGTCATCCAGCTCGCCAACGCCACCGACGCGGCCCTGTTCCAGCCGACCGACTGGCTGACCATCGACAGCACGTCGGAGCGCGCGCAGCTGGACCGCGTGCGCGGGAGCCAGCTCATCCTGGTGACCAACCTGACGGCCTCGTACGGGACCACTCACCCGGTCCGGGTCGCCAACCTTGTCGCCGGGCAGACCACCTTCCGCGTCCAGAACGGGGCCGGGATCGAGCCGGGTAGCGTTATCCAGCTGGCGCAGGGATCGACGCAGGAGGACCACACTGTGGCCGCGGTCGCGGGCGAATTCGTCACCCTCGACACGCCCCTGACCAACCCGTTCGCGCTGGGGTCGTCGGACGCCGCCGTCACCGTGACGACCTTCGAGTTCACGCTCCAGGTGAGCGCGGGGACGACCGAGACGTTCTCGAACCTGTCGATGGACGTCCGGCACAGCCGCTACTACCTCCGGGCGATCGCCTCGGCGGTGGTCAATGCCATGCAGCCCACGACGCCGGGCGTGCAAGCCCCGCCGAACAACCGCCCGGCCGCGGTGACCAGTCAGGCGCTCGCCCACGGGGCGGACGACAACCTCCTGGGGATCGGGCCGAACCAGTTCCAGCGGGGGCTCGACGCGCTGGCGAAGGTCGATGACGTCGAGATCGTCTGCGCCCCCGACGCGACCGACCAGGCGGCGGTCGTCGCGCACTGCGAAGGGCTGCAGGACCGGTTCGCGATCCTGGACGCGGCCCAGGGCTTCCAGCCCACCGACCAGGACCTGCTGGCGCAGCGGGCGGCGGCCGAGTCGGCGGGGGGCTACGCGGCCTTCTACTACCCCTGGATCCGCATCAACGACCCCAACAGCCTGACCGGCAACGACACGATCCTCGTCCCGCCGTCGGGCCACCTGGCGGGCATCTACGCCCGCACCGACGCCCAGCGCGGCGTGTTCAAGGCCCCGGCCAACGCGCTCATCACCGGCGCCGTCGGCCTGGAGCGCGTCCTCAACGACGCCGACCAGGGCGAGCTGAACGTCGAGGGGATCAACGTGCTGCGGGTCTTCCAGGGCGCGGTCCGCCCGACCGTCTGGGGGGCGCGGACGACGGCGCCCAAGGATCAGACGGCCTGGCGCTACGTCAACGTCCGGCGGCTGTTCATCTTCGTCGAGACCTCGATCAAGTACGGCATCAGCTGGGCCGTCTTCGAGCCTAACGACCTGGGGCTGTGGAAGAAGCTGAATCGGACGATCACCGACTTCCTCACCCAGGTCTGGCGCGCGGGTGCCCTCTTCGGGGACCGGGCGGCGCAGGCCTTCTACGTCAAGATCGACGAGGAGCTGAACCCGCCCTCGACGCGGGCCCTCGGGGAACTGTTCATCGAGGTGGGGATGGCTCCGGTGCGCCCCGCCGAGTTCGTCGTCGTCCGCATCGGCATCTGGGACGGCGGGTCGCAGGTCTCGGAATCCTGAGCCCAAAGGGGAGGTCCGGCATGAGTCAGGCGGCGCTGCGGATCGATCCGTTCCGCAACTTCAACTTCCTGGTGGAAATCCAGGGCATCGTCCAGGCCAGCTTCCTCGAGTGCAGCGGCCTGGAGGCGACCACCGAGGTCGTCGAGTACCGCGAGGGGGGCGACAACACCACGGTGCGCAAGCTCCCCGGCAAGACCAGCTATTCCGACATCACCCTGAAGCGGGGGCTGACCGCCTCCGCCGAGCTGTGGGCCTGGCGCCAGGCCGTCATCGAGGGGACGGTCGATCGCCGGCACGGCTCGATCGTGCTGTACGACCTGGACAACCGCACCGAGGTCGTGCGCTGGAACTTCACCAACGCCTGGCCCTCGAAGTGGGACGGCCCGCAGCTCAACGCCCGCGGCAACGAGGTCGCCCACGAGACCCTGGTCCTGGCGCACGAGGGGATCACGAGGGTTTGACGTGTTGATCGTCGAGTACGACTTCGAGTTGCCCAAGGGCTACCTCGACCCCTCGGGCACGTTGCACCGCCGCGGGGTCATGCGCCTGGCGACGGCGGCCGACGAGATCCTCCCGATGAAGGACCCGCGCGTCCAGGGCCTGCCCGCCTACCTGATCGTCATCCTGCTGTCGCGGGTCGTCGTCCGCCTCGGCACGGTGCCGCAGATCAACCCGGCGGTGATCGAGGGGCTGTTCTCGGAGGACCTCGCCTTCCTCCAGGACCTGTACAACCGCATCAACGGCCTCGCCCCCCCGCGGGCGGCGCTGACGTGTCCCAAGTGCGGGCACGGCTTCGACGCGGAGGCCCCCCGCCCGGGGGGGTAATCGGCTACCCGCTGGAGCGGGTCTACCAGGAGGTAGCCTACCTCGGTTGCCGCGTCCACTGGACCCATGAAGAGCTGATGAGCTTCGACCACGCGGAGCGCCGCCGCTGGGTCGAGGAAGTCCTGAAGATCGAGGGCGGACTGTGACCCCGGACGAACTGCAGGCGACGCCGACCTGGGGCGAGCGGATGGCGCGCGAGGCGCGACGCCTCGCGGCGCGGAAGCTCCCCCCCTTCCGGTGGGCGCGGGCGCTGGAACCCCTCCTGCGCCGCGCCACGGAACGCCCGCTGCCGTCGGCCGACCGGTTCCGCCGCAGCGAGTCCTTGCCCCTCGCTCCGGCCGCGCCGGCGGGCGAGGCGGGCCCCCAGCCGGCCGCGCCCGAGGAGGGACTCCCCGCGCCCGAGGGCGAGCCGCTCCCCGTTCGCGTCCGGGACCGGCTCCGCGACCTCGTGGGCCTGCGCGACGAACGGATGGTCCTGCACCGCGGCCCCCTGGCCGAGCAGGCCGCCCGGGCCCACCGCGCCGAGGCGCTGACCGTGGGTGAGCACGTCCTGTTCGGCGCGGGCCGGCTGCGGCCCGACGAGCCCCGGGGGCTCGCGCTGCTGGCCCACGAGGCGACGCACGTCGTCCAGGCGATGCGGCCGGGGGCGTCGTGGCGGCGCGCAACCGCGGCGGGCCTGGCCGAAGAGGAGCGCGAGGCCCGCCGCCACGAGCGGGCGGCGCTGGTGCCCGCCGCCGGGGCCGCGACTCGGCCGGCCCGAGTCGCGCCTTCGGCCGCCGGCCTGCCGGCTGTGCCGGCGGCCGCGCGCGCCGCGCCCCCGGCCTTGCCGCCGGCCGCGGCCGCATCCCCGGCGGCCCGCCCCCTGGCGGCGGCCATCGACCGGCCGGCCGCGGAGGTTTCGGCCCAACCCGGGCCGGACATCGAGGAGCTGCGCCGCACGCTCCTCCGCGACGTCCTGTCCCAGATCCGCACCGAACACGAGAGGGGCGGCTGACCATGCAACTCGCGCAGCTGACGAAGGCGACGATCCTCGACCAATCGACCCAGCAGCAGATCGCCGTCATGTACAACCCGGAGCAGTTCACCCTCGAAGAGGGGAACAACTTCGCCGAGGTCGCCATCCCGGGCCTGCCCACGCCCCCGCTGCAGTACGTCCGCGGCAAGGCGCGGGTGCTCGGCATGGAGCTGTTCTTCGACACCTACGAGCAGGCCGCCGACGTCCGCCAGTATTCGGACCAGGTGGTACGGCTGCTGGACCAGGACCCCCAGACCCTGGCCCCCCGGTCCTGGTGTTCACGATGGGCCTGTTCTCCTTTCAGTGCGTCCTGGTGGAGGTCAACCAGCGGTTCACGATGTTCCTGCGCGACGGCACGCCGGTGCGAACCACCCTCGCCGTGAGGTTCCAGGAATACGCGCGGGTCGAGGTCCAGGTGGAGGCCGGCTTCTTCTTCCTGCCCCCGGCGGTCCACAACGTCATCGAGGGGGAGACGGCGAGCGCCCTGGCGGCCACGCACCTCGGCGACCCCGCCCGCTGGCGCGAGATCACCGACGCCAACAACATCGACGACCCATTCCACCTCCCCACCGGCCTCGCCCTCGTCGTCCCCGGGGGGGCCAGGAAATGAGCGACTACTACGCCCCCCGCTTCGAGATCCGCATCACCGGCATCACGCTGGGCGAGGACGTCACCAACCAGGTCGTCCGCGTCTCGTACGAGAACAACGCCGACCTGGCCGACATGTTCACGCTGGAGCTGCGCAACTCCGGCAACCAGTTCACCGACTCGCCCCTGTTCGACCTCGACAAGGCCGTGGAGATCCACATGGGCTACGGGGCCGACCTCCAACCCATGATGCTCGGCCTGATCACGTCGGTCCAGCCGGTGTTCCCCGCCGACGGGCCGATGATGATGCGCGTTTCCGGCTACGACAAGTCGTACAAACTCCGCCACAACCAGCCCGCCCGCGTGCCGTACCGGTACATGCCCGACAGTGCCATCGCGGCGCTGATCGCCGTCGAGGCGGGGCTGATCCCCGTCGTCGATCCGTCGATCTACTTCCACGAGCAGATCCAGCAGACCGGCAGCGACATGGCCTTCCTCAAGGAGCGGGCGCGGGCCAACTTCTTCGAGACCTACGTCTGGTGGGACCAGCTCTACTTCCGCTTCCCCCGGCCGCAGCTCCAGGCGTACGTGCTCCAGTGGGGCAAGAACCTTTCGAGCTTCAGCCCGCGGCTGAGCGCCGCCGGGATGGCGGGCCTCCAGGTCATCCGCGGTTACAACGAGGAACTCGCCCAGGCGATCATCGGCATCGCCAGCGGCGTGGCGCTCGACCTGAACAACGTCGTCGAGAAGCTCGGCACGGCCGTGTTCGACCTGCTGACGTCGCTGGGCCGCAACGTGCTCCGCGACCAGAACGTCTCGTCGCCGCTCGACGCCACGGCCCTGGCTATTTCGCTCCTCCGCGACCTCCTCGAAGGCATGTACGAGGGGGAGGGCGAGTGCGTCGGCATCCCGGACCTGCGCGCCAACTCGTCCGTCGAGGTTCGCGGCGTGGGCAAGCGCTTCAGCGGCCAGTACCGGCTCAAGAAGGTGACGCACACCATCGACGACCACGGCTACCGCACCCGCTTCGAGGTCAGCCAGCGCGACGGCACCGGCCTGCTGCCGCTGCTCCGCAAGAAGATCGTTGAGATGCCCCCGCCCAACGAGGCGAAGACGGTCGATGGGGTCGCGGTGGCGAAGGTGACCAACAACGTCGATCCCGAGGCCCGGGGGCGGGTCAAGCTCTCCTTCCCCTGGTTCTCCGACGATTACGAGAGCGATTGGACGCGCTGCGCGACGCCGATGGCGGGGAGCGGGGTGGGCGCCTATTTCCTGCCCGACGTCGGCGACGAGGTCCTGGTCGCCTTCACCCAGGGCGACTTCAATTCGCCGGTGGTCCTCGGCGGCCTCTGGAACGGCGTCGCCCGCCCCCCCCTGACGCTCCCCAATCCCCGCAACCTCGTCCGCCTCATCAAGACGAAGGCGGGCAGCACCATCACGATCGACGACACGCCGGGCGCCGGCAAGATCGAGGTCAAGAACGCGGGCGGGACCAGTGTCACCCTGAACGCCAACGGCACGGTAACAATCCACGGCCTGAACGTCGAGCTGACCGCCGACCAGAACATCACGCTCAAGGCGGTCAACGTCAACGTCTCGGTCTCGGGCACCATGGACGTGAGCTAACGACCCATGCCGACCTACGTCCTCACGACGGCCGACTCCGTGCTCTGCGGCCCCCTGCCTCCTCCCCCCCCGCCCCACGGCGGGAAGGTGACGACGGCGAGCACGGCGAAGCTGACGGTCAAGAAAGCCCCGGTCCTGACCGAGAGCAGCATCGAAGGGAATCCGGTGCTGGGCTGCAAGATCACGGACGTCACCGGACCGCCGGTTAGCACGCATTGCAAGACCGCCCTCAAGGTCACGGGCGGCCTGGCGAAGAAGCTGACCGCGGGAATGAAACCGGTCGTCCTCGATTCCCTGTCCGGGACGACGGACGGCGTATTCCAGGGGACCGGCCCCCCCCTGAAGGCGATGTACGGGCAGTCCGCGTCGTCGAAGCTGAGCGCCGTGTGAGGGCCGGCCGTGCGGCTCGTGGTGAGGAGGGCGGGCATGGCAAACGACTTCTACGGGCGGGGGGCGTCGTACCCCCTGCAACTGAGCCCCAAGGGCGGCATTCGCGAGTCGGCCGGCTTCGCCAAGGTCGAGGAGTCGATCCGCATCATCCTCGGCACGCAGTACGGCGAGCGCGTCATGCGCCCCACGTTCGGCTGCAACCTGCGTAGCCTGGCCTTCGCCCCCAACAACGCCGCAACGGCGCAGCTGGCGACCTTCTACGTCCGCGACGGCCTGAAGCGCTGGGAGCCCCGCATCGACGTGCAGGACGTCGTCGTCACCAACGACAACGTCAACGGCCTGCTGCTGATCGAGATCAGCTACACTGTCAAGGCGTCGCAGGGCGTCGGCAGCCTCATCTATCCCTTCTTTCTGGAGCAGCCGTGACCCTACAGGACTCGTCGGTTCGCGGGCGAATCCAGGCGCCCAACCTCGACGACCGGGTCTGGAGCGACCTGGTCGCCGAAGCCGTCGCGCTCATCCCGACCTACGCACCCCAGTGGAACGACCTCAACCCGAGCGACCTGGGGATCACCGTGGTCGAGCTGTTCGCCTGGCTCGTCGAGGGGCTGATCTACCGGCTCAACAAGGTCCCCGAGCAGAACTACGTCGCCTTCCTGAACCTGCTGGGCATCACCCTCGACCCGCCCACGCCCGCGCGCGCCTACCTCAGTTTCACCGCCCTGCCGGCCACCGTGGTCGTCCCCCAGGGCAAGCAGGCCCAGACCCAGGGGACGGAGACCGACGCGCCGATCGTCTTCGAGACCGACGAGACGGTGACCGTCCTGCCGGTCAACCTCACGACGGTCCTGGAGTTGGGCAAGACCTTCTACACCAACGCCTCCGCGCTGTTCGCCGCCCCGCCCAACGGCGGCGACACGCTCACGATTCCCAACGGGCAGTCGATGACGCTCTGCCTCGGTTTCGACCAGGCGACGACCGCCGAGGTGCGCCTGATCCTCACCCTCTTCAACCCGGTCCGCATCGATCAGCCCGGCGGCGCCGAGGCGTCGGTCACCTGGACCTACTCCACCGCCGGCACCGCCCCGGCGAGCTGGCCCGCGCTGCCGTCAGTGACCGACAACACCGCCGGCCTGCAACAAGACGGCGACGTGCGCTTCACGCCCCCGGCCGGCTGGGCGAGCCAGGCCCCCTCAACGAGCTGGCCGGTCCCGCCGCACACGCCGGCGGACGCGGTCACCACCCCCCTCTTCTGGGTCGGCCTCCGCATCGCCAACCTCGTCGCCAGCCCCATCGGCGTCGGCATCGGCCGGCTGCTCTTCAACGCCGCCTCGGCCACGAACGCCCTGACGATCCCGCTGCCGGAGCCGCTGGGCACCAGCGACGGTACGCCGTTCCAGGTGTTCGCCCTGAAGTACCAACCGCTTTACGAACGGCCGAACACCGACACGCCCTACGACCACCTGGTGGTCCAGGTCGCCGGGGTGAGCTGGTCGGCCGTCGATGACTTCCCGGCCGGGCCGGGCAATTACTACCGCGTCAACCCGGTCGCCGGCGAGGTGCGCTTCGGCAACTACAACCCGGCCACGACGACGGGTAACGGCACGGTGCCCCCCACCAACGCCAACGTCGTCGCGCTCAGCTACCGCTACGTCGTCGGGGGCGCCTCGGGCAACGTCGGCCCGGGGGCGCTGGTGGCGCTGCGGACGCCGGTCGCCGGCATCACCGCCGTCACCAACTACGCCGCCGCCTTCGACGGGGCCGACGAGGAGGCGATCGAGGACGCCAAGCGCCTGGCGCCGGAGGCGCTCAAGACGCGCGACCGGGCGGTCACGGCCGAGGACTACGAGAACCTCGCCCGCGCCGTCAGCACCGACGTCAAGAAGACCCGCTGCCTCGTGCCGCAGGTGCAGCAGACCAACAACCTTCCGTACTGGAGTGCGGGGGACCCCTGGACTTTCGGCGGCCTGCTTCGCGCCGCGGGCAACGTCAACGTCATCGTCGTTTCCGACCTGGGCCATCAGGAACCGCGCCCGGTCCCGCCGGCGGAGCTGGTCCGCCAGGTCCAGCAGGAACTCGACAAGAAGCGCGACGTGACCGCCCAGCTCCGCGTCACCGGGCCGCGTTACCTGCCGGTGCTGGTCAACGTCGCGGCGTTCGTCTGGCAGAAGGCGATCAACGCGGGCCTGATCTCCGGCGCGCCCGCCCTCCACGACAGCATCCTCAGCGCCATCAACGCCTTCCTCCACCCGCTGACCGGCAACCTCGACGGCAACGGCTGGGAGGTGGGCGCGAGCGTCTTCATCGCCGACCTCTTCAAGGCGATCATGCCGCCGGAGAACCTCGGCTTCATTTCGGCGCTGACGCTGGCGGCCGACACGCCGCCCTACTTCGGCCCGGGGCCGGTGGCCGGCCAGAGGCCGTTCCCCCTGGCGACGCCTGGCGTCTGGGTGCAGCTGGCCGATTACGAGCTGGTCTGTTCGAGCACCAACCATACCGTGACCGTGAACGTCAAGTAGGTGGGTCGTCCGTTGAGTCAAGTGAGCAGCTACCTCCGTTATCTGCCGCCGGTCCTGTGGCGCGACGAGCCGCCGCCGCCCGCGTTCTCGCTCGGCGCCGCGCTCTGCGTCTTCGAAAAGATCCTCACGGGGATCGACGACGGCGTCGTGGTCAGCCACGGCGGCCACGCGCACGACGCGATCCAGACGGTGATCGCCCGCGCCTTCCGCCTGTTCGACCCCTGGACCACGCCGCCGCAATTCCTCGACTGGCTGGCCTCGTGGGTGGGGCTGACGTTCCCGGACCTGTGGGACGAGTACCAGCGCCGCAAGGTCGTCGCGGAAGCCGTCCGGATCTACCGCCAACGGGGCCTCAAGGCGGGGTTGAACCAGTTCCTCGACGTCTACACCGTCGCCGACCACCGGCCGCGCATCGCCATCGACGACTGCTGCAAGGTCCTGTTCACTCGGCCCCAGCCGAATCGGTTCGCCCCGATCTACGCGTTGCTGTCGCAGAACGAGGTGACTCTCGACCCGGTGAAAGGCGTCCCGACGAAAGTCACGGGCATGATCGCGCCCATCTGCCTCGGGAGGGGGCCGGACGGGAGCCTGTTCGTCGGCGACGAAGGAACGCCCGAACCTTCCACCCCAACCGTGCCGGCCGGGGTCTGGCAACTCCCGCCGCCGGAGAACTTCTTCCGCTTCCCCGGGGCGCCGCCCGCGCCGGCGCGCGTCGGGCCGCCCGTGTGGCCGCTGGCGTTCCCGGTGGCGGTCGCGACCGACGGCGCCTCGCCCTGGAACCTCTACGTCCTGGATTATCCGCCGGCCCAGGGGCTGGGAGGCGGCGGTTCTCAGGCGCTCTACCAGCTGGGTTCGCCCAGTTTCCCGGCGGCCGCGCCGCTGGCGACGGTCGCCAAGCTCGGGCTCGTCTGGCCGGTCGATATGGTCTTCGACGCGCCGAACAACGCGCTGCTGATCCTGGACCGGGGGGCCGACCCCTACTCGGCATCGCCCCCCCAGCCGAAGGTGATCGTCGTCACGGGCCTTCCGGCCGGCCCCGTGACCGTGACGCCGCACGCGATAAACGGCGTCCTCGAGCCGCTGGCACTGGTCATCCTGTCCGGGGGCAACCTGGTCGTCACCGACGCGCGCGACCAAACCTTCGTGGGGCCCGCGGACCTGATGCTCGTCGATCGCGCCAATGCCTGGGCCGTGTCGAGCCTGCTGGGCGCGGTCGCGGCCGGGCAGAACCCGCTGGTCGCCCCGACGGCCCTGGCGCGCCTGGACGACGCGCACTTCTACGTCGTGGACGTCGGCCTCAAGGCGCTGCGCGCGACCGCGGCCAACCCCTACGTGCGCCTGATCGCCAACCCGGCCACCGTCTACCGGATCGACCTGGGCGCGGCGCCGCCGTCCGTTGTCCGCGCCGCCGAGTTCGGCCAACTCGTCTTCCCCACCGGGATGGTCCTCGGGGGGGACACCCTCTACATCGCCGACCAGGGCGATTACGCCCTCGATGAGACCTTTTCCCCGGCACTGTACCGCGTCTGGCGCGCCCGGGTGAACGAGTTCGGGGTGCTGGTCCATTTCGCCGACACGCGCACCCTGGCCCAGCGCCGGCGAATCCTCGAGGACGTCCGCGAAATCATCGATCAGGAGCGGCCCGCTCACACGTACTGGACGATGCTCGGTCCCTAGCTCACCCCAAAGGAGGTCCGCCGTGTCCGCCGAAAACCTGCTGCGAACCAACTACCGCGACACGATCAGCAACACGCCGCGCGCGGGCTCCGTCGCCTGTGCGGAAGCCCTCGTCGATATCGATAACTACGAGCGCCAGCTCGAGCAGGTCCACGGCTCCTGCCTGCACGAGTGGGGGATCGGCCAGGGCCTGGGCGCCTCGGCGGTCGGCCAGGTCAACCTGACCCTGCAGGCCGGCGTGGCCGTGGACCTCGCCGGGCGGCACGTCTCCCTCGCACCCAACGGCAAGGCGGAAACCAACCCGATCATCACGAACCCCAGCCAGTTGCCCCAACCGGTGGACGTCTCTCCCGCGGGCGTGTTGACCTTCCCGACGGCCGCGCTCGGCCTCCCCGCCGGGAGTTACTACTTCACGATCCAGTGGTGGGAGACGCCGTTCACCGACGAGGTCAACGGCATCTTCCAGCTCAACCAAACGCCCTGGCTGCGCCTGCAAGCCGTCGGGCCCTTCACCGACAACGGCGCGGACGGCGTGGTCCTGGCAGAGGTGACGCTCGACGGGTCCGGGAACGTGACCGCGCTGACGTCCGCCGTCCGCCGCCACGTCTCCATCCCGGTGCAGAGCGTTCACCTCCGCCTGCCGCAGTCGGTTTCCGCTACCTCGGTCGATAACCTCCCTTCCGGCCAGATCAGCGCCCACCCCGCCGGCGGCATCCAGCTGAAGGGGCAGAACTCCGGGGACCAGGTCCATTTCGTCCGCAGCGACGGGTCGGAGAGCGTCAGCATCGCCGCCGACGCCGGCACCGTCACCGCGGGCGCGGCCAACGTCGCGGGGACCGTCGCCCTCAGCGACGGCGCCAGCACCTCGGTCCTCCTCGACGGCGGTTACGCCAGCGTCACCGTGGGCCGCGCCGGAAACTGGGGCGAAATCGACGTCTACGACGACAACGGCCACCTCGCCGTCGCCTCCAACGGGGCGAGGTCGCTGGTCACCGTCGGCGGCACCAACAACCCCGGCATCATCCGCACCTTCGACGGCGGCCGCAACACGACCGTCCAAATCGAAGCCGCCACCGGCGTCGCCCGGCTCCAGAGGCTGGCCGCCATCAACACGGACAGCAGCGCCATCGACGTCGATGCCCGCTTCTTCCACATTCACGGCTGGGACCTGACCCTGGACGGTCGGTCCGGCGGGAACAAACGGGCCCTCGTTGACGCGGGCAACCAACTGGTGGTGAACTACGCCAACGACTACGCCAACGGCGTCGTCGTGAACGGCCTCCACCTGTCGGACCACATCAAGGTAGGATACTGGGAGTGGGTCGCCCTTAACTGGAACCCCGGCACCAACCAATGGATAACACTCTTTGAACTGGACACCGGGCTCCCCGCCTCCGACTGGACGGCCGCATCCATCTGCAAAACAGGCATGTTCGCGGACGGTTATGTCGTTTTTAATTTCTGGTGGGTCGTTCAAAACCTGTCATACGTCAGCGCGGCCGGGACGATCGTCATCAAGTGGGAGATCAACTACAACAACGGCCAGGACGACGACCCCTTCTTCCCGTGGAACCCGGCCGTGTTCTGGATCGCCTTCCGCAACTGAGCCGCGAAGAGCTGTGGTGGCGGCGTGCCATGCCGCGCTCCGCTGAGGAGCCGAACGACCGACGGACGACAATCCCGTGAGGAGTTTTCCCATGACCCTGCATCACTTCGTGACCTACAACAGGCAAACCGGCGAGATCACGGGCCACTTCCTGTCATCCACGACCGAGTTCCTCCCAAAGCCCCTGTCGCCCGGCGACGCCAACCTTCAGGTGTCCGAACAAGGTCACCTCGACCTTTTGCAGGCGGCACGCTCCCGCGCGACTCCAGCTTCCGGGGCCTTCCGGGTCACCGGCAGGGTTGCCGCCGGCAAGGTCGCCGAGCTGAGCGTCGTGCCGGTGTTCGGGGGCCGAGTCCATCTCGCGACCCACCCGGCGCCACGCCACGGCGCCGGCCGCGCCGAAATCCCCGCCGACGGGGCGAGCGTCATACAAATCACTGCGACAATTCAGGATAACGCCGGGCAACCCCTGGCTCACGCCCCGCACGCCGGCTCGCACCACAAGGTGCCGGCCACGATCTCGTTCCGCACCGACCACGGCGCGCTCTCGCGGCGCACGGCCGAGGTCGTCAACGGCCGGGCCCTGGTCGAACTGCGCTCAGTGGCCGAGACCGTCCGGGCACGCGTCACCGCGTCCGCGAAGGGCTTTCAGCCGGGCGCAGTGACTATCGAGTTCATCCCGCCGGAGGAGTTCGAGGCGAGCGAGAAGGGCCGCCGCGAGCCGCACGGCTAACGTCGCCCGGGAACGAGGTGGCCGCCCTGGCGGGCGGTGTGGCGCGGCGGTGATGTTCTCGCCCTGCCGACGCGCCTGATCGACGGCGGAATTCGTGGAGGACTCCCGAGGATTGGCCCATGCATCAGAAAGACCTCGCACTTCGCGCCTGGCGTGCGGCCGGCCTCGACCGCAGCGACGACCCACGGGTCGTGGCGTTCCTTCAGCGCGTGCAAACCGCGCCCGGCGCGTGCTGGGCCGAACTCGTTGAGGAATGCCGCAACCGCCTGCGGGACCAGGTGCGTATCTTGTTCGCGCCCCTCTGGCAGAGCGGTGACAAGCTCCTGCGCGTCAATCTGATCCGAGCCGCGGACCCGGCCCGCAATGACGAGGTGGAACTCCTGCTTGGGGCCGTGCGGGACTGTGACGCGATGAGGGACGAGCCGGAACTGCGCGCGGCCGTCGAGAAGCGGCACGAGGGTCTGCTGCGCGCGGTCGCGAGCAAGCCGGGGCTTTCCGGGGAATTCGAGTTGTTCGTGCGGGCTCATCTGGCGGCAGACAAGGTTTGAGGCGCGACGGCTTCTGTCCGTCTCTCCGCCTCACGCCACGACCTCTGCGACGGTCACAGGCCGCCCCTCGCGCGCCGACACCGCCGCCGCCTCGCACATCGCCAGCGTCCGCAGCGCCTCGGCGTAGCCCGTCGGCACCGCGTGCGGTTTCCGCGCCGCCATCGCCTCTAGGAACGCCGCCGCGCAAGGTCTGGGGCTCGACGTTGGTCTGGGCCAGGAGTTCCTGCGCCTCGGGGTGGTCGAGGAGAGTGGACATGAAAGGCCTCCTCCACAGAATCTTGAAGGAGATCCTAGCCAGAACGCCAGCTGACGGCTAGAATCAAATCGCACAGTAGAACTACTCAGGCCGGTTCTTCCTTGCCCTGTTTGCCTTCTTCCCCCGGTGTGGTCTGTGGCGGAAACAGCCACTTGCGCACATGCTCTGCCACGGCCTTTAGCCGTTCGTCGCTGATCCGCTCGCGGTAGACGGCGGACATGTGCGGAATTTCATGTCCCATAATGTAGTCGGCCGAGGGTTGGTCGTGGGCTTCATCGGCGACAGTTCTGAAGACGTGGCGGAGGGTGTAGAACCCCAATCCCTTGCGGCCGTTGATGCTCAGTTTGTGGAGCAGGCCGGTGACCTTATGGACGGCGTAGCTGCCACCGCTATCCTTGTGCCAGGACTGACCGCGTGCCGTGAGGAACACCAATCCGGCGTCGGCCGGGTCTTTCGGTTCCGGGCGATTGACCAGCACCTTCCGGATCGCGGCCACGGTTTCCGGCCACAGTATGGCGCGGCGAGCAATGCCTGTTTTCGGACGGGAAAAGTCCACGATACCGCGCTCCAGGTCCAGGGCGGTCAGAGGCAGCTTGCCGCAGTCGGCCATCCCGAACCCGACGTTGATCCCGAGCAGGATCATCGCTTCCAGTTGCACGTCAGCGGCAGCGATCATCCGCAGGATTTCGTCGGCGGTGAGCAGCTTCGGGCCTTGCTGGGCACGATACAGGCGCAGCGTCTTCTTCGTCGGCCGGACGAACCCCGGCCCGAACCGGACAGAGGCAGGGATGAGCCCGGCGTCATGAGCGAACTTGAACACGGTGCGGATGCGCTGGATGACGTTGCCCAGGCGGACGGGACCCCAGCGCTTGGCCATCTTCGCGCGCAGCGCGGTGAAATCGGCCGGTCCCAGGTCCGACACCAACCGCCGTTTCCCGAGGTGCTTGGCGAGCATATCGCAGGCTTCCTTGTACTCCGCCCACATGCGCGGCGACAGCTCGCCAGAGTCCACCAGCGCCCGCTTGTGGTTGAGCAGGGCATTGACCACGTCCCACACCCTGACACCCTCGGTGTCCGGGCGCGGCTTGCGTCCGGCGTGAAGGGCGTCCTTTTGCTCGTTGTAGCGCTTCAGGGCGGCGTCGGGGTCTGCCCACAGGCCGAAGTAGTGCATCTTGCCCCTGATCTTCTTCGCCCATTGCCCGGTGGCGTGAGGGAACAGGGGGAACTCGGGATACGGCCTGGCGGGCTTGCTCGGCTTGTCGGAGGGCGGGGGCGCGGTAGGATGATGTTCGGACATGGTGACGGCTCCTCAGAACGGTTGTCACTGTGTTCGCGGCCGGGGCGGTTACGACGCTCCGGCCACTCTTCTATGATAGCAGGTGTAGCGGCGGGTGTACAGGGCGGTAGTTCTGAAGAATGAAAACGTCGTAAGTTGAACGGACGCAACGACTTGGAGAGGTGCCGGAGTGGCCGATCGGGCCGGTCTCGAAAACCGGTGTGGGAGCAATCCTACCGAGGGTTCGAATCCCTCCCTCTCCGCTTTCACTCAAGCCGTTCGACCGCCTTGGCCTTGTCGGTCATCCACAGCCAATCCGACGGGCCCGCGTCGAAGATGTGGCCCTCGGCGTCGCTGAGCACGACGTTGGCGCAGTCAAGCCGGTTGCCGCCGTTGAGGCCGCCGCTGCCGCCCGCGAACAGGATGTCGCAGCCGCTGCCCGCACGCAGCGCCGACGCCCCGCTGCCGCCGATGAGGATGTCCCGCCCGCTCCCCCGATTACACGATTCGAGGATCGCATCATGTCGCGCACCGGTATCGGCCTGCTGGCGAGCTGCGCCCTGTTCCTGACCGTGGCGCCTGCGCGGGCCGCCGACGGCGTCGAACTGGAGCTGGCACTGCCGCGGGTCCAGTACAACACCGCGGAGCCCATCGAGTTGGCCCTCCTCTACAAGAACGACGGCGGCAACCTCAAGAAGCTGCCGCTGGAAGTGAAGCACGCCGACGGCAGCAGCCTCACCTTCGAGGTGCCGTTCGACGTGGCCGCAGGCAAGGGGCAGACGCGCGTCGTGGTCGTGGGGGTCGGGGCGCTCAAGCCGGGGCAGTACACCGCGCTCGCCAGGGTCGGGGCGGCCGAAAAGTCCGTCACGTTCGGCGTTCACCCCGACCAGCACCCCAATTCGTTCTGGACGGCGCAGTGGGTGCATCAGGGGGAATCGCGCGGCACGACCCTGGCCAAGGGCGGCTGGATGTACCTGAACAGCGACCTGGCCACGCTGCACCCGCGCCGGCCGAAGCCCGGCGACCTCGCCGAGTGGTACGTCGAGGCGCGCCTGAGGCCGTTCGGCCGCATGATCCTCGGCGGCGGACACCAACTTGACCTCGATCTCGAAAACGACTGGGGCGACCCGTGGGTGCAGCGCACCATCGTCCAGCGCATGCAGCTCGCGGCCCTGTCGAACCGCATCTATCCCATCGCCGGACTGCACTGCTACGACGAGCCGGGGCTGACGTGGTGGCCGATCAAGGGCAAGGACGGCAAGGTCATCGAGACGAACCCGTTCGCCATCCCGCACCAGCTCGACGAGTTCACGAAGCTGACGAAGAAAAAGATGCCGGCCGGCACGTTCGCGGAGTCCGGCCCGAAGTACGCCGGCATGATGGACGACTGGCTCGACTTCATGGACCTGCGCATGAAGTACCTGGAGCAGGCGTGGTACGCCACGCGCTGGGGCACCGAGTCGGCGGCCCCGGGGATGGCCACCATCAACCAGCCGTCGTCGAGCTACGCCCCCGGCGACACCACCGACGGCGTCGATAGCCGGCAGAATCGGCCTTACGCGATCGTCAGCGGCCACGGCGGCTACAGCGATCTGCCGTTCGGCACCATGCAGCCGGTGCGCTCCGCGGAGGCCTACCAGGGCTTCACGCGCAACCGGCCGCACTACTTCCTGCCGATGTGGTACACGCACACCTGGGCCACGATGCGCAACGCGGTCTGGATGGCCTGGACGACGAAGCTCGACGGCATCATGTACACGCCGGAGCAGGACTTCGGCCTGGACAACTCCGGCCGCGGCTACGACGGCACGCACACGATTTTCGAGATTGCCGAGATCAACCGCCGCCTGGCGATGGTCGGCGACGTGCTGCGGCACGTCCGCAAGACGCCGGCCCCGGTCGCGGTGCTGCACAGTCACCGGCAGACGGCCCACGATATAGCCACCTACAACACTCCGAAATTGCACGCGCCGGGCGCGCCGCAGTACTTCAGCCCGCACAACAGCGCGGTCGATGCCTGCTTCTTCCGCGTCCTGGAGCAGGGCTTCGCCCCCAACTGGATCGACGAGGCCGAGGCAACCGCGGAGGGGGCCGACTTCCTCAAGCAGTGGAAGGTCATCCTGTGTCCCCGCTTGGCCACCGCGTCGCCTGCGTTTCGCGAGGTTTTGGAGAAGTACGTCGCGGCGGGCGGCAAGCTGATCCAGTTCAAGGGCGACAAGCTGCTCATCAAGGGGAGCACCGTCGCCGACCACGACTTCGGCGACCCGGGGCAGTATTACGCGGACAAGGTCGAGAAGGAAGGCGGCATCCTGTCGCCGAACTACCGCGATCTGGCCTGGCGCAAGTGGAGTAACGACCTGGCGCCGACGTTCGCGAAAGACCTGGCGACGTGGACCGGCCCGAGGGAGTACGAGTGCAGCAACAAGGAAGTGCTGCTCGGCGTCCACAAGGCGGGCAGGGCGACGTACCTGCTGTTCGCCAACAACGCCCAGAGCAAGGAGAACCCGCGCGGCCTCAAGCACGAATTGATCTCGACCGAGACGGAGGTGAGGGTGCCGAAGGGCGGCTGGGTCTACGACCTCTTCAACGGCGGCAAGGTGGAAGTGGCGGACGGGAAGGCGAAGCTGCGCTTGGCGGCGGGCGACGGCGCTTGCTGGCTCCACGTGCCGGTCGACTGGGGGGCCAGTCTCGATCAATTCGAGACGTTTGCGGGCACGGTAACAGAGAAAGACCGGCCACCGCGCTATGTGCCTTTCAGGATCAGGATAGGGTTGGGCTGGGATGCGCCCGCGGCCTTGCCGCTGCGGCTGCGCCTCTACGACCCGACTGGCCGGCTCGTCGAGGAGGCTTACCGCGCGACACCTGCGAACGCCGCCGGATCACACGCCAACCTCTTCACGCACGAGAGCCCCCAGGGGCCAATCGTCACACGGGGCAAATGGCGGCGGAAGGTGGACTGGCTATTTCTTCCACCTGGTAACATCCAAAATCGCGACAATGAATTTGAGATCGGTGAATCCGCCGACCAGAAGCAGCCGCTCGCGGAGATACGGCCCAGCCCCGTGACGCTCCGCGAGGACGACGCGGCGAGGATCAGGGACCTATTCGCGGGCAAAGCGTTCGAGCCGCCCTACGACAAGTTCAACTGGGACGCGAAGCGCGTCTTCGGTCTCGATCCGAAGAAATTCGCCGTCTTCGGCCCCGACGAGGCGGCGAAAAAGATCGCTGACGCGCTGAAGGCCAAGGGCCTGACGGTCGAGGTCAATCCGAAGTACGAGATCAAGCCGTTCGTCCGCGAGCCGGGCCGCGGCGGTGCCGGTGCCACGTTTGGCGTGAACAGCAACCTCGAAAACATCTTCGCCCACAGCATCGTCCTGCCCGGACATCCGCTGCTGGTCAAGTCGCAGGAGCGCGGTCACATCAACCGCGAGGTCAACGCCGCCTTCCCCGGTCCGGAACGGGCCTTCCTCCAGTGGGGCATCGGCTGCTACCAGGCGGGCTGGCAGAACGTCTTCGTCCTCGGCGACACCGACGCCGGCGTAGCCTGGCTGCTGGACACAATCGGCGGCAAGGTGCAGGAGTCGAAGCCGATCGCGCTGAAGACGACGCCGAAGGCCGTCCGCGCCACGAAGATCGAGTACCCGGGGAAGCTCACCGTGGCCCAGACGATCAAGCTCGACGACACGCCCGTTGGCCTCGGCGCCAGCTCCGACGGAAAGACGATTTTCACCCTCTGCTACGACGGCCGGGTGCTGGCCCACGATCGCGACGGCAAGCAGCTCTGGCATTCGCAAGCGCTGCTCGAAGGATGCGCCCTCAGCGTCAGTCCCAAGGGCGACCGCCTGGCCGTGGCGGGGTATCCCGGGCTGCTCGTCCTCGACGCCAGGGACGGCAAGGTTCTGGGCGGCTTCCGCGCCGGCCCCGTGACCAAGCCCGAGTCGCTCGGCGTCAATCGCATGATCTGTGCCACCTGGAACGACGCCGGCACTTCTGCGGCCGGCGGTTGGCTCAACCCCGACCCCAAGACGGCGATTGACCCGGTGATCCTCGACGCGAACGGCAAGGTCGTCGCCCGGCCGAAGGGAGTTGCGGGCCAGGTGATGGGCGCCGCCTTTCTGCCGCACAGCGACACGCTGCTGCTCGGCGCCGATCAGCTCACGGCGCTGAAGGGCAGCGATGGCTCGGTGCTGTGGCGGAACCCGATCAAGGGGGCCCAGGGCTTCGCGTTTGCCGCCGACGGCAAGACGGCCGCGGCGGGCGGCTGGGGCAAGAGCGCCGGCACCTTCACCCTCAGCGACGGCAAGGTGGGGCAGTCGGCAAACTTCGATTCCGTGGTCGGCGGCGTCGCGTTGCTGCCGAACGGCGACCTGGCGGTGGCGGTGTGGGGCGGCGTCCATCCGCTGTACGTGCTCCGCGGCGGCAAGGCGGAGACCCTGTTCCAGTCGTCGTTCGGCTTCCAGAACGTCGCCTGGTCGGAGAAGCACAAGGGGCTGATAGCGGCGGAACAGGGCGGCAAGCTGTGGCTGCTGGCCGACGGCAAAGCGAACGCCCTGCTCGACGAGGACGCCGGCACGACGGCGTACCGGGTGGTCCTGCACGGCGACGAGGTGCTGCTGGCGCGGATGAACCGCGTCGTGCAGCGCCTGACGGTCAAATAGCCGCTTACGCGACCGGGAAGAATAAGTCTCTTCTCGCCCCGGTACTCCGCAATAGTGTTCGGCACGAGCAATCCCACGGGCTTGTCCCGTGGTTGGTTAGGATCGCTGCTACCGGGGGGCGCGCTCCCGGGGAATCCCACGGGCTTGTCCCGTGGTTGGTTAGGATCGCTGCTACCGGGGGGCGCGCTCCCG
>Ga0116224_10000684_pt1 | contig 25589 bp, 28 predicted proteins | sample Sb_taG_9_FD_89699 | JGI IMG/M metagenome (GOLD analysis project Ga0116224, IMG submission 89699) | Peat soil microbial communities from Weissenstadt, Germany - Sb_50d_b_LC metaG | ecosystem: Environmental > Terrestrial > Soil > Wetlands > Peat | place: Germany: Weissenstadt | collected 2010-09-21 | reverse complement strand
ACGCCGCGGGCGTATCGATCGTAGATCGCCTCGAACGCAGCATCGTCGCCTGCACGCAGCCGCGCCACAAGGTACTCGTCAACATCGCTCACGACGGTCCGGCGATTGAAGCCACCGCTGAACCCGGCGACTGCCGCGTTCACCCCCATGCGCACAGTGTCCGCTACCCAGCGCCGAAAGTCCAGGGAGACGCTGTTCGGTTAAGGCCGCAGGCGGTCGGCCTCGTGCCGCTTCGATCCCGGGGAACGTGGCGCGGTCGGCAGCCCGGCGTCGGCCAGACGGCGTCCCGGGAATCCGTAATCCCGGGACGCCGTGCCCCCAACCGAATTCGACAAACCGAAAAGAACTAAGCCCGAGGCTTGCCCCCTCAGATGCCCCCTCGTCGTCGCCCCTCACTCATATCAACGCGGCGATGGCCGAAAGGTTGGTCAAGTTGGGCGAGCTTAATGAAAGAAATCGCATTGATGCTACGGTTTATTCAATGGGGCGTTCGGGCTCTCAGAGCTAGAGGGATCGACAACTTGCAAAGCTGGGACGAAGGAATTCGTCCCGCGGGTCAGGGGAGAGCCCCCAACCACCCTGACTCTCCGGGGGGTCCGGAAGGATCTTGGCCCCCCGGTTTTATGCCGACAGCGGGCCGATGGGTCCTTGCGTACCGTGCTCAGCGCCCGAGGATGATAAAGATGAGCGCTCGGGGTACGGAGCGCTTGCCGGCAGGCGTCAATGCACCGGGTGAGCGATCCCTACAAGCACGCGCCGGCCGGACGACACCGGGTTGCCGTTGGCCAGCTGCTCGGTGACGCTGAAGCTCCGGAACTGCGTGACCGGAGCGCCGGACCACAAGATCACGCGCTGGGCGTCGTTGAACGTGCCTACCGGCACCAGGATCCCGGCGGGGTTCTTCAGCCATGCCTGGTAGTAGCGGCCGCCCGAGAGATGGGGTAGGCCGGTCGCCGACAGCTGGATCTCCCAGCCCGAGCTCATCTTGGTCAGCGTCGCCGACCCGTGTGCACCGGGGGCCAGCGAGGTACCCGAGACGACCATCGCGAACTGGAGCGGCGCCTGCGAGCTGCTGCCGGCCGCGAGGACGATCGCGACCGCGATCGCTGCCGCCGCTGCCGCGAGCCCCCCGAACGCGATCGCGGGGCGTCGGAAGAGCCGGCGGAGCCACGGCTCGCGCCCGGACTTCGGCGCCTCCGGGGCGGCCGGCGCCGGCGGTGCGCTCTCGACCGGCCGACCGCGGCGGGCTTCCTCGGCGATCGCGCTGACGATGCGATCCTCGAGCGCGGAATCGGGCTCCTCCCAGGTGGCCGGCGTCGTCAGCAGCCCGCGGACCTCGTCCAGCTCGGCCCGCTCCTGCGGCGTGAGCGAGTCGACAGGCTCACCTGACAGGTACGCGATCCGGTCGTCGTCGCTGGTGCTCACTTCCGTGCCTTTCCTGTTTGCATACGGTAGACGACCCCGATTCGGTTCATTCGCGCAGATGCCCCAGCATCGCCGCCAGGCGCTTGTGGGCCCTGAACGATCTCGATTTGACGGTCCCGATCGCGACCCCGAGACGCTCCGCGATCTGGGCGTGGGTGAATCCGTCGAGGTGTTGGAGCCGAACGATGTCCTGCTCCTCCGGGGGGAGCTGCGCCACCGCTTCCCGGACCTCCCAGACGTCGTACATCGCCTCGGCCGACTCCGGGCTCGAGGCCAGCGCCGAATCGCCGGCCGCCGCAGACTCGAGCGGGTCGGCGGCGCGGACCGCCTCGCGGCGATACAGGTCGATCGCGACGCGGCGTGAGATCGCGGCGAGCCACGGCCCGAGCTCCCGCTGCTCGTCGAAGCTCTGCGCCGCTCGCCACGCCTTCACGAACGCCTGCTGGGTCGCCTCCTCGGCCAGGCCGCGATCACCCAGAACCTTGTAAGCGACCGCGAACACGAGCTGCCCGTGAGAGCGGTAGACCTCCCGGACTGCGTCCGGATCTCCTTCGCGAAAGCGTGCACGGAGGTCCCGATCCTGCACGAACCGGACGCTATCAGCAACCTAGGTTGACAACTTCATTGATGTCAACTATGGTTGACAGCAAGTGATTGCCGCCCAACCCACGCTCCCCGACGACCCAGCCGATGCGCTCGCGGCCGTCGGCGCCCTGCGCCGATTGGCGGATCGCGTCGAGGATGCCGCCGTCGAGCAGGCGGTCGTCGACGGTTGGTCGTGGGCCGACATCGCCGAGGCGCTCGGCGTCACGCGTCAGGCCGTCCACAAGAAGCACGCGCGACGCTTGCAGCGCGCCGACATCGCAAGAGGAGCGCGCTGATGGCGTTCGAGCGGTTCACCAGAGATGCCCGCGCGGCGGTCGTCGCCGCCCGCGAGGAGGCGCGCAGGAACGGCCAACACACCGTTGAGTCGGAGCACCTGCTGCTCGCGCTTGCGGCGCGGCCCGAGTTCGGGCTCGACCGCGATCGCCTCGCCGACGCGCTAGCCCACGAGGAGGAGCAGAGCCTCGCCACGGTCGGCGTCGCCGCGAGCGAGCTCGAGCCGGGCACCGGCGGTCGCGCTCGGCGCGAGCCGCGATTCGCGACCTCAGCCAAGCTCGCGCTCCGGCGCGCGGTCGCGGCCGCGGCAAAGCGCGGCGACCGGCGACTCACCGCCGGGCACGTGCTGCTCGGCGTCGTCGCTGCGGAGCACGGGCGCGTGCCCCGCGCGCTGCGGATCGCCGAGATCGACGTTGACGAGCTCCGCGCGCGGATCTGACCGCCGCACCGCGCGAAAGCGCGCGCCCTACGCCGGGACGGGACCGAGCGCCTGCCAGGCGCGCTCGACGCTTCCGTACCGTCGCCGGAGCGTGCTCGCGGTCGGTCCGCGCCACTCGGACGCCCGGAGGTCCTCGGCTGTCGGCGGACACCCGGTGCGGGTCCAGTAGGCGGCGAGCGCGAGGCGGATCGCTTCGTCGCTCCAGCGCCGGAACCCGACGGCGGCGCCCGCCTCCGCGAGCGCGGCGTTCCACGGCTCGGGGCGGTCGGTGTAGAGGTCGCAGACCACCGCCGCGCTCGGCCAGCGGGGGCTTTCCGCCTCCCACCGGCCCGGTCGTGACCGCGACGGCGTCCATTCGTGATACGTCGGAGGACGGCCGTGCTCCTCGGTCCAGGCCCGGATCGCGTCGCACACGGCGTCGCGCGTCCATGGGCTCTGAATGGTCGGCTCGTGAGCGGTGCAGGCGATGCAGCGCTCCGCGCGCGGGGTCGGGACCGGGCCGCCGCACTCCGGGCAGGCCCGCGCGCGCAGATAGTTGTGAACGGTGGAGACCGACACCCCGAGCTGATCGGCGATCGCGCGGATCGCATGTCCGGTCGCGGCCAACCGCCATGCCTCCTCGACGCGCTCGGCGACCGCGTCCTCGAACGTCAGCGAGCGGGCCGACAGGCCGGCGGCGTGCAGCGCCTTGCTCCACGACCCGAAGTGCGCTGCCACGCACGAGCTGCTCGGCCACCGGGGATGCTCGTTCATCCACTTGCGCTGAGTGGGCGGGGCGGCGTCGGGCCGCTCGCCGGACCAGTCCTGGCGCCGGGGCGGACGGCCGGTCTGCTCGACCCACGCCCGCAGCGCGACCTGGATCGACTCGCGGCTCCAGCGGTGCGGCCGGCCCGGGTGCCGCATCGGGACGTAGCCCGGTGCCGGCGCGGCAACCTCCACCCGGCCCGCTCAGCGCGTGCGGGCCGGGCGGACGGTTGCGGTGGCTGTGTCGTTCGGGCTCAGAGCGCCGTAACGACCGATTTCGTCTCGAGGTAGTTGTTGAGGACCGCGTGACCCATCTCCCGGCCCCAACCCGACTCCTTGTAGCCGCCGAACGGCATCGCGGCGTCGAACACGTGGTAGGTGTTGATCCACACCGTTCCCGCACGCAGCCGCTTGGCGGTGCGGTGCGCCTTCGAGATGTCGCGGGTGAACACTCCGGCTGCGAGGCCGTAGTTGGTGTCGTTCGCGGTCCCGACGATGTCTTCGGGAGAGTCGAACGGGATGGCGCACACGACCGGCCCGAAGATCTCCTCGCGTACGACCTTCATGTCGGGCGAGGTGTCGGTGAGCACGGTCGGCTGCACGAAATAACCGCGATCCCCGAAGCGATCGCCGCCGACAGCCGCCTGGGCGCCGGCGTCCTTCCCGGACTGGAGGTAGCCGAGCACCTTCTCGAACTGCTCGTCCGAGATCAGCGGACCCATCTGCGCGTCGGGCTCGGTCCCCGGGCTGACCTTGATCGACTTGGCGACGTCCGAGACGCCCGAGACGACGTCGTCGAAGATCTGCTTCTGAACGTACAGCCGCGAACCCGCATTGCAGCACTGGCCGTGGTTGAAGAAGATCGCGTTCGCCGCGCCGGGAATCGCCGCTTCGAGGTCGGCGTCGGCGTAGACGACATTCGGCGACTTGCCGCCGAGCTCGAGGCTGACCTTCTTCAGGTTGCCCGCGGCGGCCTTGACGATCAGCTTGCCGACCTCCGTCGACCCGGTGAACGCGACCTTGTCGACGTCGTCGTGAGCCGATAGCGCGGCGCCGGCATCACCGTAACCCGTGACGATGTTGACCACGCCGGCGGGGATGCCAGCCTCCTGAAGCAGTTCGCCGAGCCGCAGTGCGGAAAGGGGCGTCTGCTCGGCCGGCTTGAGCACGACCGTGCACCCGCAGGCCAGCACCGGACCCAGCTTCCACGCCGCCATCAGCAGCGGGAAGTTCCACGGAATGATCTGTCCGACCACACCGACCGGCTCACGCAGCGTGTACGCCAGGTACTCGCCGGGCGCCGGCAGCGCGGAGATCGGCACGGTCGTGCCCTCGATCTTCGTCGGCCACCCCGCCATGTACCGGAACAGGTCGGCCGACAGCGCTACATCGGCGGCGCGCGCGATCGCGTACGGCTTGCCGTTGTCGAGCGTCTCGAGCATCGCCAGCTCGTCGCCGTGTTGCTCGATCAGCTCCGCGATCCGCCAGATCAACCGGCCGCGATCGGACGCGTTCATCCGCCGCCACGGCGAATCGTCCTCGAACGCCCGCCGGGCGGCGCGCACCGCGCGGTCGATGTCCTCAGCCTCGCCGTAGGCGACCTCCGCGAGCGTCTCCTCGGTCGCGGGGTTGATCGTCGGAAAAGTCTTGCCAGAGGCGGCCTCGACCCATTCGCCATCGATCAGGAGCTTGTGCGCTGAGCGAACGAAGCTGTCCGCCTGCTGCTCACTGGATACGGCAACTGCCATCACCATCTCCTCTCTCGCGCGAGCCAACGCTCGCGCCTCACGCTGGTCGGTACGCACGGTAGTCCATTCCTGACTACCGAGCAACCCGAATCGCGCCGGCGACACAATCGGGAGCCCGCGTTAGCGTTCGCTTCTCGATGCCGCGAGCTCGTGACGAACTCTCGGTGGGTGAGTGGGCCGTGCTGGCGCTATTGAGCGAGGACCCGGCGCACGGATTCGCGCTGGCGCGCGCGATCGCGCCCGGCGGCGAGGTCGGGCAGGTCTGGGCGATGCGCCGCCCGCTCGTCTACCGGGCCCTCGAGACGCTCGAGCAGCGCGAGATGATCCGGCCGGCCGGCACCGTTCCGAGCCAGACCGGGCCTCAGCGCACGATCCTCGAGGTGACGCCGGCGGGCGCGGGGGCGGTGACCGAATGGCTGAGCCAGCCGGTCAGCCACGTCCGCGACGCGCGCTCGCTTCTGATGCTGAAGCTGCTGTTCCTGACGCGGCGGCAGGCCGACCCCACGCCGCTGCTGACCGCGCAGCACGCGCGGTTCTCATCGCACGCCGAGAGCCTGACCGCGGCCCTGGACGAGACGGACGGCTTCGACCGCACGCTGTTGCTCTGGCGCTTGGAAAACACCACCGCGGCGCTGCGCTTCACGGAGACCCTGCTCGCCGAAAACGCGCGCGGCTAGTGCCCGAGGATCGCGCCCAGGATATGCGGCGCAACGTAGACCTCCCACGCCGCGCACACGATCAGCGTTGGCACGGCGAGCGAGACGGTGACGATCGTCGCCGCCAGCAGGCGCTCCCATTCACCTCGTCTGCTGGCCACGATCCACGCCGCCAGGGGGAGGAACAACGCGACCAGCTCCGGCACGGCATGCGGTAGCAGGCCGAGGAGCAGGAGCGCCGGCGAAGCGTGGAGCGCGGCTGCATCCTGGGCGGCGGCCATCCCGATCGTGTACGCCTGCAAGCTCAGCGAGAACCCGGTGGCGCAAACGACGAACGCCATCGCAACCGGTTGGCCGCGCTCGTGGACGAAACGCATCCAACCGGTGTGATGCTCGGCCTGCAGAGGCAGCGAGCTGCCCGCGATGAACCCGGCGACGCACGCCATCGCGTGGAGCGCGAGCACGAGCATGTTGGCCCGGAGAATCTGAACGACGTCGCCGACGCTGCCCACAGCGAACGGCGGCTGGCCGAGCCCAGCCGAGCCGGGTGAAGCGCGAGCGATCAGCGCGATCGCGAGGACCGCGGCGAGCAGCAGGCTTGCCGCGGCCAAGGAACCGAGCAGCCACCTCCGCAGCACCGGCCACGGGCGGCCGCGCCACGCCTCGAGCGTCGCTCGGGTGCGACGCACCCCGTGCACGAGCGCATATGAAGACCCATCCACCGGTGGCTCATCGGCGCTCGCGATCGATCGATTGAGGCTGGGGCCGGTTCGCCGTCATCCGAACGAGGACGGGCCGTGACTGCCGCCGAGCGCTTACCAGCCCGGATGCGGCGCCACCCCTTGGCCCACGACGAGGTCGACGACGTCCGAGACGTAGCGGCCGCCCTTGACGTCGCCGTCGACGACGAGGCGGGGCTGCGCCAGCGCCTGGCCGTCCTCGTTCAGCGAGATCTGAAGCGGACGGCCGCCCACGAACGCCTCGGCCGGAGTCACGGTGGCGACGTAGCCGTCCGATCCGACCGCGGCGACCCAAGTGTTCAGGTCGAACCGAAGATGCGCCGCCCGCAACACATCGGCCAGCGTGGGCCCGACCTCGGTGTGGGTCTGGCTCGCGGTCCCCGCCAGAAAGCTGACGTTCAGGGTGTGCGTCGGCAGCGCCGCCAGCAGACCGGCGCTGAGCGTCCGCGTGAACGGCCCGTCCTCGATCGTCACCGCGCCGGCGGGCGGCGTGGTCGGCGTCGGGTTCTGCACGCCGACCGTGATCGAATCGACCGAGAACAGCGTTCGCGCGGCGAACTCGTCGCCCGGTACGACCAGCTCGGGCGCGGGCAGCCACCGTTTGTCCTGCTTGAGCGCGAGATAGGCGGGATGGTTTCCGAAGTTCGGATCGAGCTCGCCGAGGGTGAACGTGACCGACCCCGCCCATCGGCTCGAGACCGTGACGATGACGCGGAGCGATGCGTTCTTGGTGGCAGCGGGAAGCGTCGGCGCGGCGTCGTTGACGAGGGTCTCGAGCGAGACGCCCTGATCGGAGTGCGTGCGGGATCCCCACCACCACCGCTGCGCGACGGTGAAGGTCGTCTGCGGGAGCGCGTCCAGCTGCATCAGGGAATAGGTCATCGGCGTGCCGACATCGCCAGCGACGCTCACCGTCGCCTGCTGCGGGCGGGGAAATGCCGCGGACCCGCCCGCGGTCAGCGCGAGCAAGATCGCGGCCAGCACGATCGAAAGCGAACACCTGCGAATCACGTCAGCACCCCCAATTGGACTAACCCGGCGAACACGCTGCTTAGGTACATCCTATGCAGATCGTCTGGGCTGGGACGCGCTAATCGAGCGCGCCGCGCTCGATCATCACCGAGGTCGCCTTGACGACCGCGGTCGCGCTCACGCCGGCGGCGAGCCCGAGCTCCTCCACCGAGTCGCGGGTGATCGCGGCGGTGACCAGGAACGGCCCGGCCTCGAGCTCGACTAGCGCCATCACGCCGTCGCACTCGACCGACCGGACCACGCCGGCGAACCGGTTCCGCGCCGAGCGCTCGGTTCCGGTGCGGTGGCGCGTCGGGCGCGTGCTCAGGCGCTCCACCTCGGAGGGGGGCACGAGCCGGCGGTTGCGGGAGTCGCGGGTGGTGGTGATCCGCCCGCTGCGGTCCCAGCGCCGCAGCGTGTCGACGCTGACGCCTAGCGCCGCGGCCGCCTCACCGAGGGAGAGGTCTTCGGGCATGTACAGCAGACGGTACCTGGCGCGGTGCGCCGTCGTCAGGTCCGCGGCTCACGCCGTCGTCGCCCCGGCAGTGCCGCAGGATCGCAGCCCGTACCCAACGGCCAGCGCAGCGCCGGCTCGACGCTTGCCACACGCGCCGTGTCGCCGCCGCCAGCCCCGTCACACCTCGAGGGGCTCAAGCCCGGCGGGGCGGCCGACATATGGCTGTTTGGCCTCGGCGCTGGACTCGAGCTGCGTGGGGCCGGCTGGGGCGTGCGGCGCGCCTGGCCGACCAGAGAACCTCATGCGCGGTATACCGGTGTGCCTGTGATCCTCGCCGTCAGCACTCACAGCATCGACGAAGTGATATTTCACGTCGCGAGCGCCCTGCAGGTGCCCGTGCTGATCGCGACACTCGTCGCTCTCGCGCTCGTGATCTTCGAGCTGGGTAGCTTTGTGATCGAGTTGCAGGGTCGCCGGCGACGGCGCTTCGCGACGCTCTCGACCGACTCCGAGCAGGCGCACCGCGCACTGCTCGCGGGCGATCGCAAGGGAGCGGCAGTGGCCGTGAGCGGGCTGGCGCAGAGCGCGGCGATGGCGGGCACGATCGCGTTCATCGTCGAGCACGCCCGTACGGACGGGAGCGATCAGCAGCTCAACAAGGCGCTCGCTGACTTCGACTTCGGCTCGCAGCGGCGTCTTGCACGGACCCGCTTGCTCGTGCGCGCCGGGCCCGCGCTCGGGCTGATGGGGACGCTGATACCGCTGTCGCCGGCGCTCACAGGGCTTGCCAACGGCAACACCGCCGCGCTCAGCACGAACCTGCGGGTCGCCTTCAGCGTCACCGTCGTTGGGTTGCTGATCGGCGCGGTCGCGTTCGGGCTGTCGCTGGCACGCGACAACATGTATGGCCAGGACCTGTCCGACCTCGAGTACCTCGCCGCGATTCTCAGCGATCCACGACCCATTTCGCCGACCGACACGGCCCCGCCACCGACGCCCGCCTCGGCAACATCACCGGTCTCGGAGATGCCGACCGCGCCGACAACGACGCCGCCTTCCGGGAGCACATGATCAACGTCACGCCACGCTCGCGCAGCCGCGAAGACCGCGCCGGCGATCCGCTCGACGGCTTGGTGAATCTGTTCGACCTCGGGATCGTCCTGTCGGTGGCCTTCCTGCTGGCCGCCCTGTCGTCGCTGCACCTCGTGGGAACGATCACGAAGAACGGCCTGCGTACGGGCCCGGCCAAGGAGATCACGATCAAGCCCGGACAGACGGTCGCGCCGCTGCCGAAGCCCGGGTCGCGCACGATCGGCCGTGGCACCCAGGCGGGTGTCGTTTACCGTCTGGCCAACGGAGAGCTCGTGTACGTCCAGAACGCCGCGACCAAGAGGAACCCGTGAATGGCGTATCTGTGGGATGAGCTGCGCCAGGCGATCCCGCTGATCGCAAACGGCAACGACTACATCCTCAACCTGACCTGGGTGACGATCCGGGTCGCGGTGGTCTCTACCACCGGCGCGCTCGTGATCGGCCTGCCGATCGGGCTCGTTCTGGGGCTCGGACGATTTCGGGGCAGGAGGACTCTGCAGATCCTCGCGAATGCGAGCCTCGCGCTGCCGCCGGTGCTCGGCGGCCTGTTCGTGCTCTTGCTGCTGCTCCCGCAAGGCGCGTTCGGCGGTCTGCACTACGCGTTCACCCTGAACGCCGTTTACATCGCCCAGACCCTGCTGGCCCTCCCCTACATCGTCGCCCTCACTCCGGCGGCGATCCAGGGTCTCCCACCCGGACTCCTCGCGCAGGCACGGGCGCTCGGGGCCGGCCGGCGGCAGCTGTCGCTGCTCGCGCTGCGCGAGGCGAAGATCGGCGTGATCGCGGCGGCGATCGCGGCGTTCGGCACGGCGCTCGCCGAGGTCGGCGCGGTCGTGATTGTCGGCGGCAACATAGAGAACTACGACCAGACGCTCGCAAGCGCCGTCCTGACGGAAGTCAACGACTTCTCCAACTACCCGTTTGCGCTCGCGATCTCAATCGTGCTGCTGGGGCTGATCCTGATGCTGATCGGACTGCTGACCGTGCTCCAGCAGCGGGGCGGCATCCAGTTGCGCTTCAGGTCGGTGTGAGATGGGCCTTCTGTGGGACGAACTGACCCGCGCCGTCCCGATGATCGTGCACGGCAATCCGACGCTCCTCAGCGTGATCTGGTTCACGATTCAGGTGGCCGTGATCGCGACGACGGGCGCAGTGGTGATCGGACTGCCGATCGCTCTGGCGATCGGGCTCGGGAGATTTCGCGGCAGGCGGACACTGCAGATCCTCGCCAACGCGAGCCTCGGCCTGCCGCCTGTGGTCGCCGGCTTCCTCATGTTCCTGCTGTTCGTGCCGCAGGGTCCGCTTGGTGCCTTTCACCTGAACGTCACGAGGAGGGGTGTGTTCATCGTGCAAACCGTCCTCGCACTCCCGTACGTGGTCGCGCTGAGCGCGGCCGCGATCCAGGGGCTCCCACCCGGTCTGCTAGGGCAGGCGAGACTGCTTGGAGCACGCCGGCGACAGCTGTCGGCGCTCGCGTTGCGCGAGGCCAGGATAGGCGTGATGGCAGCGATAATCGCGGCGCTCGGGACCTCGCTGTCGGAGGTGGGAGCGATCGTGATCGTTGGGGGGAACGTCTACGGCTATGACCAGACGCTGGCCAGCGCGACGCTGTACGAGGCCAACGCCGCCCACTACGCTGACGCCGTCGCAATCGGGATTGTGCTGATCGGCCTGATCCTGCTGCTGATGTGCGGGCTGGGCCTGCTCCAGCACCAGGGCGACGGCATCCGCTGGCGCTTCCGGTCGGCGTCGTGACCGACGCGGCCGACGGCCGGCGGGTGCTACTGCGCTGCGAGAACCTGAGCGTGCTGCGTGGCAAGCGCGCCGTCGTCAGCGACGTGAGCGCCGAGCTCCGAGAGGGCGAGATCGTCGCGCTGATCGGCCCCAACGGCGCCGGCAAGAGCACGCTGCTCGACGCCCTGGCCGGCGCGCTTCCCGCCGCGAGCGGGAGGATCGAGCGCCACGGCCGGGTCGGGATCGCATTGCAGGCGCCCGATCTGGCCCGCCGGACGGTGTTCGCGAACGTGACGCTCGCGCTCGCTTGGTGGGGCGTTCCGCGCGGCGAGCGGGCCGACCGCGCGCGCGCGGCGCTCCGCGCGATCGGCGCCGAGCACCTGGCCCGGCGGCCGGCCGCAACCCTCTCCGGCGGCGAGCGCCGCCGGGTGCATCTCGCCCGAGCGATCGCGGTTAGCCCCGACGTGCTGATGCTCGACGAGCCGTTCGCCGGACTCGACGCCGAGGTTCGCGCGAGCCTGCTCGAGGACGCGTTGTCGGCGATCCGCTCCACGACGCGGGCAACGCTGGTCGTGGTCCACGATCGGGCCGAGGCGTGGGCCCTCGCCGACCGCCTGCTGATCCTGATCGACGGCCGGGTCGTCGCGTCCGGTTCGCCCCGGGACCTGCTGGAGCAGCCGCCCAGCGTCGCGGTGGCACGGTTCCTCGGCTTCGACGGGAGCCTCGAGCACGACGGGGCGGTGCTGCTGACCCGACCGCCGCACGTCGCGCTTGACCCCGCCGGCCCGCTCGACGCGCGTGTCACGCGGGCGGTCCCGCTAGAGGACGGAGTCCGGCTCGAGCTCGAGCTCGACCGCGGGCGGCTGTACTGCGTGTCCCCGCTCCCGGCTCCCCGGCACGGGGAGACCGTCCGCGTCCGGATCGACGGCGGCGCCCGCTTCCCGCTCGCGCAGACGGGGAGCCCGGTGGCGTCCGGCTAACGCGCCCGCTCGCCGATCGACGGCTGAGACGAGCCGCGCACGGACGGTCAGGATCGTGATGGTCAGCTTGCGGAGAAGCCTTTCGGACGCTATTAGGTGGGTTGATGACCAATCCGGTTCGCCTCCGAACAGCCCTCGCCACCGCGCTCGCCGCGCTCATCGTGACGGCGTGCGGCGGGCACACCGCCAACAAGCAGGACGTGATCGCTCGCGGGAACGCGATCTGCGCGGCCGCGCAGCGTGAGCTGCTGGTGACGCCGTCCCCGGCCGGGGGCGAGACCTCCCTGCCGGGGCTGGCGGCGTATCTGAGCGCCGTCACGCCGATCCTCCGGCGCGAGGTCTCCAACCTCCAGGCGCTGCCCAGGCCAGCGGCCGACCGGGCGCTCCTCGACCAGTACTTGTTGGCGGTCGCGAGGTCGGGTACCACCTACCGCGCGCTGGCGGTGGCCGCCCGGCGCGGCGACCAGGGCGACGTCAACCAGGCACTGGCGCAATTGCAGGCCAACCCAGCCTCGTCGCTCGCCGCTCGCTACGGCCTCAACCAGTGCGCCGGCGCGGCAGGCACAGCAGTCCCGCGCTGACACGACGGCTGGGTCAAGTGGTCAGCGCCTACTGCAGCGGTTCGACCCTCTGCGCCTAATTCCTGATCGTGCCTACGCATTGCCTATATATTGAGCGGATGTTTAAGACTCTCATCTTTGGCCGCCAATCGCGGCGGCGTGACCTTCACGGGCGATCCGGGGCCGCGCGCCGGTTGCTCGCCCTTCCCTTCCTCTGTCTCCTGGCCGCAGCGATGTTCCTGATTGCGCCAGCACTGGCGAGCGCCGACAGCCCGTCCACGCTCACGGTCATTGGGACCAGCGACGTCAGCGACTCCGGCTTGATCCCGAACGTGATCCAGCCCGGTTTCCAGAAGGCCTACCCCCAGTACACGTTCAAGTACATCGGCACAGGCACCGGCAACGCAATCGCCATGGCCGAGTCCGGCGCCGCCGGAGCGAGCAACTTGATCGTCCACGCCGCTTCGCTCGAAAACCAGTTCGTGGCCAACGGGTATTCCTACGAGCAGTACGGCCGCGCGCTGTGGACCAACGACTTCGTGTTGGCCGGTGCGAATTCAGACCCGGCCGGCGTGAGCGCCAACGCTCCCAACAACATCGCCCAGGCGTTCGCGGACGTCGCCGCCGCCGGCATCAACGGAGGCTCCCCGACCCCGAAGGCCACATTCGTCTCGCGCGGCGGTACGCCCGGCACCACCGTGGCCGAGCACGGCATCTGGCAGATCGTCGACAGTTCCGGGCTGAGCCCCGCGGGCCTTCTGCTGTGCACGGTCAGTTCCGCGAATGGCGGCGGCCAGACGCCGATCGCCGCGGGTAACGGCGTGACCGCCTCGGGACAGCCGTGCCCCAACGGCGGCGCGCTGCCCACTGGGACCGCTCTGCCGAACTGGTACGCCGCCACGGGGCTGACCCAGGGGCCCAACGTTGTGGCGGCCAACGCCTGTAACGGCTATCCAAGCGGTCCCAACTCCTGCTACGTGTTCACCGACAGCGGCACGTACGACTACCTCGCGTCCGGGACCGATCCGGCCGGCTCGATCCCGGCTCTGAAGATCGTCACCTCTGACAACAGCGCAAATGCTCCAGGCGGCCAGTACGAGCTGATCAACTACTTCCACGGCTACATCATCAATCCCAACAAGCCGGGACAGACGGTGAATCTGCCGGCCGCCCAGGACTTCCTCAACTACATCACGTCGCCGGCGGTGCAGGCACAGGTGGCGGCCTACCTGGAGGGCCACGGAAATCCGTTCACGCCGACGGCGTCGCCGTTGATCAAGAGTTCGCGGATTCCCTCTAAGTTCGTAGCCCATGCGGGCAAGAAGCTCAAGATCACGGGAACGCTGACCAACGCACAGCCGGGATACCCGGTGCTGTCCGGCGAGCCCGTCGCCATCAGCAAGGTCGTGAACGGCCTGCCGGTGTCGGTGGCGACCGGCAAGACCGACAGCACGGGCAAGTTCAGCATCAGCTTCGTTCCGCCGACGACGGGCTCGTATGAGGTGACCACGAACCAGATCTCGAAGGTTGAGGAGCCAACGCTCAACCCCGTGTTCGGCGACCTGCTCTCACCAGCCGCGACGACGCCGGTGAAGATCACGGTTCACAGTGCATTCACCCAGCTGGCCTCGACGTCTCAGGGGGGCCAGGCGCTGATCCGCGGACAGGTGTCACCGGGCACCGGCCATGTCAAGGCGACGGTGACGCTTTACGCGACGCAGTTCGGATCCAAGAAGGGCTTCAAGAAGGTCGCCACCGACAAGCTGGCGGCCAACGATGCCAACTTCGCGGTCGTCCTGCCGAGCCTGGGCCAGGGCACGTGGCTGGTCAAGACCAAGTACTCCGATCCCGGCCAGGTCGTCGCAGCGCCGGACCGCACGATCAAGGTAACGGTGGGCTCCAAGCCCAACACGAGCGTGAGCTTCAGCTCGGTCAAGGTCGCCAAGGGCGGCAAGGTGACCGTCTCGGGCACGATCAAGCCCGGCGCTCCGGCGAGCCGCGCCACGATCCAGGTGCTGACGATGAGGACCTCCGGCGGCTCGTCGCAGTTCGGCGAGAAGACCACGGTCAAGGTGGGCGCCGGTAAGACGAAGTTCACGGTGCACTTCAAGCTCAAGACCGGTTTCCGGTATATCCTGCGCCTCGTCAACAACCAGACCGGCCAGTCCCCAAGCGACACGGGACTCAAGACGATCAACGTGAAGTAGGCGCCGTTGCGCTCAGCTGAGCGACGTGGCTCTACCAGGCGCCGCCTCAGGACTCTCCTGGGGCGGCGGTTCGCGTTTGTGCCAGCGTCGGCGCTCGCGGCGGCCCTTGCGTGTGCCTGGCCGACCGCGGCGTCCGCCGATCAGACCGTGGTCAGCGCCACGATCTACCCGTCGTCGGCGGGCAACGTCAGCCAGGTCTCGGTCGGGCTGCAGGCTCTGGAGGCCTGTCCGGAGTACTCCGGGTCCAATCCGATCTACCTGTACCCCCCCGGGCAGCCGTTTCAGCTAACCGAGACCTCGTGGCCGCTGTCCACGGTACTCAGCTGCGGGCTGCAGATTCCGATCGACGACGTCAACAGCGTCCAGATCCTCAATCCCAGTCAAGGCTTCGAGGCGCCACTCTCCAACGCGGATCTGACGGACCCGACCCGTTATCAGGACCCACAGGCCCCCGATGCACTGCCCGTCATCTCCGTCGATGGAACGGAGAATCAGACCACCTACATGCGTCCGTTCCGGGGTGGAACCGACGCCAACGCTCGCGATGAGGTGACCGCGGCGGGCGCCCCGATCACGCTGGTCGTGTACGCCAACGGCCCGCCGCTGATCGTCGACGCCTCCGCCCGGACTCTGTCCTCGAATACGACGACGACCACGGCGAAGCTCAGCGCGACGGTGCAGACCGCCGCCGGGGCCTCGGTCCCGGCATCGGCGCTGACCTGGAGTTGGACCTTCGGCGACGGCGGCACCTCGACGGCCGCGACTCCGACGCACCGGTTCGCGGCCGGCAGCTACGAGGTGACCGTCCAGGTAACCGACGTCACCGGCGGCTCCGGCGGCACGGCCACCATCCAGTTCCGAACCCCGGCCAAGCCGACGTCCGGCCACACGAACCAGACCGGCGGCAGGAAGCCGACAAAGTCCACGTCACCGACGGGCACCGAGAACGGCAAACACAGCACGCACCAGGGGGGGACCGGCTCGCACCGGTCGGCAGGCTCAGGCGGCGCGCGCTCGACGACGACCTCCCCGCGGTCGACCACCACCACGCAATCGACGACCCCAGCGACGCAATCGACGACGTCGGCTACGCAACCGACGACGAGCACGGCTCCCGCTCCGACCCCGCCCGCGGCCACGACCACGACAAAGAACGCGCCGCCGCCGCACCGCACTTCCCCTCGCCGGCCCACACCCGCCACGCGTACCGCGCCCGCCGGATTCCTCGTGAGCGGACGCCTGGTCAGCGACGTCACCACGCTGCCGGAAGGCTCCAGCCCGCTCGTCCACCGCACCCCAGCCGCAGCGGCGGCCCCGCCGCAGCTTCGCCAGGCGACGCGCTCGCGGAGCATGGCCGCGCCCGGCGCGGCGCTTGCCGTGGCGTTGCTGCTGGGGCTGGGAGCCTGGCGGGAGCTGCGTGGCCGCCGCCGCTCGCGGGCCGCGCTTCCCGGCCACTGACGCCGCGTCCGTGGCACCATCGCCGACGTCCTCGTGATCTTCGCGCTGACCACCCACGACATCGACGAGGTGATCTTCCACGTCGCCAGCGTCCTCCAGGTCCCGGTGCTCATTCTGGCCCTACTGGCGCTCGCGCGCGTCATCTTCGAACTCGGCAGTTACATCGTCGAAGTGGTAGGCCGGCGCGCGCGGAGGTTTCACGGCCTCCTTGAGGGCGCCGACCATGCCTGGACCGATGAGGGCGATCGTCAGCTCAACAAGGCGCTGGCGGACTTCGACTTCGACTCCCAGCGACGGCTGGCTCGCACGCGGCTGCTCGTGCGCGCGGGCCCGGCCCTCGGCCTGATGGGGACGCTGATCCCACTGTCTCCGGCGCTGACGGGGCTCGCCAACGGCGACACGGCCGCCCTCAGCGAGAATCTGCGGGTGGCCTTCAGCGTCACCGTCGTCGGTCTGCTGATCGGAGCCGTTGCGTTCGGGCTCTCGCTGTCACGGGACCGGATGTACGGACAGGACCTGTCGAACCTCGAGTACGTCGCCGCCATCATCAGCGATCCGCGGCCCGCCGGAGGCGACGCATGATCTCCGTCACGCCCCGGGCCCGCAACCGCGAGGACCGCGCCGGCGACCCGCTCGACGGTCTCGTGAACCTGTTCGACCTCGGCATCGTGCTTTCCGTTGCCTTCCTGCTCGCGGCGCTGTCGTCACTGCATCTGAGCTCGGCGATCACTCGCAGTGGCCTGCGTCCCGCCACCCCCAACGAGATCCGCATCCAACCCGGCCAAAAGGTGGCGCCGCTGCCCAGGCCGGGCCAGCGGGCGATCGGCCGGGGCACCGAGGCCGGGGTGGTGTACCGCCTCGCCAACGGCCAGCTCGTCTACGTCCAGAACGCCCAGGCCCCGAAGCGGCGGTGAGATGGGTTCATCTGGCACGAGATCCGGTGTGCCATCCCGCTCATCGCCGGGAGCGGGTGTCGCTCCGTCGCGAGCACCTGAGCGTGAAGCGGACCAAGCCGCCGAGCGTGGTCGTGGCCCGCTTCCTCGGCTTCGACGGGAGCCTCGAGGACGGTGACGAGCTGGTGCTGACGCGCCCCCCGCACGTCGCGCTCGATCCCACTGGACCGCTCGGGGCCCGCGTCACTCGGGCGGTCGCGCTCGAGGACGGCGTCCGCCTCGAGCGCGAGCTCGACCACGGCCGGCTGTACGCCGTCTCACCGCTCCCCGCTCCGCGACCGGGAGAGACGGTGCGCATCCGGATCGACGGTGGCGCGCGTTTCCCGCTGTCGGAGGCGAAGAGCCCGGTGGCGTCGTCGGGCTATTAGGCTCGCCGGCGATCAGCCGATCTCGAACGTCCTGGTCGCCGGGGTGGGGTCTGGGACCCTGCCGTCCAGCGCGCGCACCACGAAGGTGTAGCGACCCGATTTCAGGTGTGTGTATGCCGTCGGTGAGCGGCATCTGGAGAACGGTGGTGTGCCGTGGGGCCGGGGAGGCTGTCTGACGAGCGCGCACTGAAAGCCGGTGGCAATTCCGCTGGCCATGAAGGTGAATCTGGCCGAGCGGCTTCTGCGGTGGACGCTCGTCGACGTGATCGTCGTATTCGGCGGGTTCACGAACAACCGTGCCGACCCGATCCCCGTGCTGGCCACCTCCTCGGAGGTGGCACCGATCAGCGCGACTTGCCCGCTGGCGGAAAGGGCGACGCTCGCACGGAAGCCGAGACCTTCGTTGGAGCCTCCAGTCAACCGCGATCGATCTCTTACCCACTTCGAGCGCGAGCGGGTGAACACCCACGCGCTGCCGACGGCGGGAGTGCTTCCGTCGAGCGTGTCCGGTGCGCCGATCAGCGCCATGTTGCCGCCGCCCGACAGCGCGACGCTCGAGCCGAACCCGAACGCGCCCGCTGTGGCGGTCAGCTTCGGGCCCTGCTGTCGCCAGCTCGAACCCTCGCGGGTGAACACCCAGGCCGCGCCGGCGCCGCCGTTGTCGTTCGCGCCGCCGATCAGCGCGGTGTCGCCGTTGGTCGAGAGCGCGAGCCCGGAGAGGCCGAACTGGCCGGGGCCGGACTCACCGCTCCCGGCGAGTGTCCCGCCTTGCTGGCTCCATGTCGAGCCCGAGCGGCTGAACACCCATACTGCCCCAGCCAGGTTGTTGGCGTTGCCACCGATCAGCGCGGTGTCGCCATCGGCCGACAGGGCGGTGCTGAACCCGTCGATGCTGCCGCCGCTTCCCGGGCTGCCGGCGGCGAGGACTGCCTGTTGACCCCACCCGCCGGCCGAACGGGTGAACACGACCGCCCCCGAGCTCAGGTTGTCCTCAACCGCGCCGACCAGGGCGGTCGTGCCGTCGGCGGACAGGGCGACGCTCAGACCGAAGCTGCCCTCCGAACCGGCCGCGGCTCCGGTCAGCTTTGATCCTTGCTGGGTCCAGGTCGCGCCCGAGCGGGTGAACACCCACGCGGCGCCGGCGTAGCTGTCGTCCTGGGGTCCGCCGACGAGCGCCGTGCTGCCGTCGGCCGACAGCGCCACGCTCGAGCCGAACTGTCCCGCTCCACCCTCGTCGCCTGCGGTCAACTTCGGCCCTTGCTGGCTCCAGGCGCCACCTGAGCGGGTGAACACCCACACCGCGCCTGCGCCGTTGTCGTCCTGGCGACCGCCGACCAACGCGGTGCTGCCGTCGGCCGACAGCGCGACGCTCGACCCGAACTGCCCAGGTCCGCTTTCGCCCCCGCCGGTCAGGTTGGCGGTGTGGATCAGCGGGTCGATCGTCAGTGGGTAACGTGCGCCGGCGGCCGCGACCTCGATCCGAAGCGCGCCGCCTCGAAGCGACAGCGCGGCGGCCAACTGATGCCCGCGCGCGTCGGTCACCCGGAGGTCGTCGTAGTTGAGCAGCGACCGTCCGTCGGAAGAGACGAACTCGACTGCGCGACTGGAGCCGAGTCGAGCTTGCAACGAGCCCCCCACGCTCAGCGCCAGGGTCAGGCGGCCGGTGGCCGAGCCGGCCGGTGGAGCGTCGATCGTGAAACCCTGCTCGATCCCGAGCGGCCCGTTGACGTACCACTCGGCGAGGCCCCGGCGCGTGTAGATGACGCGGTTGCGGGCCGGCACCGGTGGGACCGCCGGAACCGGCGCCAGCCGGGTCCCGTAGCCGAGCCCATCCAGCGAGAGCGTGACTCGTGCGGAGCCGAGCGAGACGGAAACACCGGTCGGGGAGAAGCCGGCGGCCAGGCCCTGCGCGGAGTTCCGTACCGACAACGCGTCACGGTGACGCACCGCCCAAAAGTCGGCCTGATCATGGCCGAGCGCACGCGACACCGGCGCGCGCGCCGCCGCCGGCAATCGCGCCAGACCGGCGGGCCCGGGCGCAGGACGGACGAGTCGCGTCGAACCGCCCGCCGACAACACGCGGCCGCTCACCGCGGTCGCTAACGAGATCGCGGCCACCGCGGCGAGAGCCGTGGCCGCGAACACCTCGAGCCTCCCGGGTACGGCCGCGATCAACCCGCTTCGATCCTGCGGTTGGCGAACCATTGCAGCGCTCATCTATCGCCTCACTTTCACAGCGCGCAAGCAACCATCATCAGCCCCGCGAGCGACCCGGGCAAGTCGCCCCGGATATGTCGAGCCCGGCCCGGCTCGACATCCCACGACAAGAAATCCTAAACCCGGTTCGTCACACCTTCAACGTACCGGCCTTGTGGTGACACACACTGTTAATACCCGGCCGTGTGCGGATGCGTACATCACGGGCAGTAGTGCACGGCTCCGAACCGCCACGTCTCGGCCAGCCACCGGGGAACGAACTCGTCGAGAGCTCGCTCGAGCTCGCCACCGTGGTGCTCGTCGACCGGGAAGCGCTGTCGCTGGAGGATCCGGTGACCCGGCACTGGCCCGAGTTCGGTCAGGCCGGCAAGGAACGGATCACGGTCAGGCAGCTGCTCAGCCACCAGGCGGGCGTGGTGGCGCTCCGCGACCCGCAGCCGACCGAGGCGATCTTCGACTGGGACCGAATCTGTGCGCTGCTAGCGGCGCAGGAGCCGTGGTGGGAGCCCGGGACCGCTCACGGCGAGCACGCGCTGTTCTACGGACACCTGTGCGGTGAGACTCTCGCGGGCGATCGACCTAAGCGGCGATCTCCCTGCGACCGGCGACGGGTTGTACGCGATGGCCACATCCAACCCGCTGGGCCTGCGCGATCTCAACATCGTCAACGGCGACCGCTGGCGCGCCGCCGAGATTCCGGCGGTCAACGGGCACGGCAGCGCGATCGCGGTCGCTCGCTTCTACGCCGGCCTGGTCGCCGGCGGCGAGCTCGACGGCGCGCGGCTCGTCCTGCCGGCGACGATCGACGCGATGACCGCCGGCGAGCTGACTGGCCCGGACCTCGTATTCGAGGAACCGCGCACCTGGGGTCTGGGCGTGTGGGTCGAGCCCGACGGCTACGGGATGGGCGGCCTCGGCGGGTCGCTGGGCATGGCCGATCCGGAGCTCGGGCTCGCGGAGGCCTATGTCACGAGGTTCATACGGGATCACGACCGCGCCGATGCGATGGACGCGGCGGTGCGCGCGGCGCTGGCGCAGACGTAGCACTGGTACCTCGTACGATCGGGCCATGGACTTGCCGCCTGGCCCGCGCGCCCCTGCCGTCTGGCAGACGCTCGCCTGGATGACCCGCCCGGGGGCGTTCCTGCGCCGCGTGCACGCTCGCTTCGGCGACCCGGCCACGATTCGCACCTACTGGACCGAGGAGCCGATGGTGCTGTTCTCGAGCCCGGACTCGGTGCGCGAGGTGTTCCGGCTCGATCCCGCGATCGCGCCGGCCGGGCAAAGCTGGGAGTTCCTGCGGCCGTTCGCCGGGCCCCACTCGATCCTGCTGCTCGACGGCGAGGAGCACATCCGCGAGCGCCGGCTGCTGCAGGGCCCGTTCCACGGGGAGCGGATGCGGGCCTTCGCGCCGATGATCGGCGAGCTGGCGCGGCGAGAGCTCGCGACCTGGAACGGCCGGGTGGTCGCGCTCGACCGGATGCGGGAGCTGACGCTCGACATCATCCTGCGCGTCGTGTTCGGGGCACGCGACGACGAGCTCGCACGCGTGCGCGGCGTGATCGAGGAGTCGCTCGCCACCGTGCGCTCGCTGCCGTGGGTGCTGGCGATGGCGGTCGTGCGCAAGGACCTCGGCCCGCGTAGCCCGTGGGGACGGTTCCGGGTCGCGGTCGAGCGCTTCGACGCCGAGCTGTACGAGCTGCTGGCGCGCCGGCGCGCAGAGGCGCGCGAGGACTCGATGCTGGCGTTGCTGCTCGAGGCGCGCGACGAGGATGGCAACCCGCCCAGCGATCAGCACCTCCGCGACCAGCTGGTCGCCTTGCTCGTGGGCGGCCACGACAGCTCCGCGGCCTCGCTGGCGTGGGCCTTCGAGCTCCTGGCCCGCCACCCGGAGGTGCAGGCACGCCTGCGCGAGGGCGATCCGGCCTACCTCGACGCGGTCGTCAAGGAGGTGCTGCGCGCCCGGCCGGCGCTGACGATCGCGCCACGCCTGCTGCTCGAGCCGGCGCGGATCGCGGGCCGCGAGGTGCCCGCCGGGGTCCAGGTCGCGGCCTGCCTGTGGCTCGCCTGCCGGCGCCACGATCTGTGGCCACGCGCGGACGAGTTCCGTCCCGAGCGGTGGATTGAAGATCCCGCCCACCCGACGCCGAACCCGATGTCGTGGATTCCGTTCGGCGGCGGGGTGCGCCGCTGCGCCGGCGCGCCGTTTGCGGAGATGGAGATGCGGGAGGTGCTGCGTGCGACCGCGGACCTGTCGCTACGGCCGGCCCGTCCGGAACCGGAGCACGCCCGGCGCAGCATGCTGGTCCTCACGCCTGACCGCGGCGGCGAGGTGCTCGCCGGGCCGGCGTCGAACGGCCGCGGGCGATAGCGTGCCCGCACCGTGACCAGAACGCTCGGAAACACCGGTTTGGAGGTCACCCCGATCGGGCTCGGGCTGGCCGCGCTCGGCCGCCCGGGCTACATCAACCTCGGTCACGCGGCGGACCTGGGCGGGCACACCGACGTGGCGTCGATGGAGCGTTCCGCGCACACGGTCCTCGACGCCGCCTACGCGCGCGGCGTGCGCTACTTCGACGCGGCACGTTCCTACGGTCGTGCCGAGGCGTTCCTCGGCAGCTGGCTCGAGCAACGCGGGCTCGGTCCCGACGACGTCACAGTCGGCTCGAAGTGGGGCTACACGTACACCGCCGATTGGCGCGTGGACGCGAAGGTGCACGAGGTCAAGGACCTGTCGGCGGCGACGCTCCGGCGCCAGCTCGACGAGAGTCAGGAGCTGCTGGGGAATCATCTGCGCCTCTACCAGATCCACTCGGCGACGGTCGAGAGCGGCGTTCTCGACGATCCCGAAGTGCTGTTCGAGCTGGGGAAGCTACAGGCGAGCGGGATGGCTATCGGGTTCACGGCGACCGGTCCGCGCCAGTCGGAGACGATCGAGCGCGCGCTCGAGGTCGGCGCCTTCGACGCCGTGCAGGCGACGTGGAACCTGCTCGAGCGATCGGCGGGACCGGTGCTGGCCGCGGCTCATGCCGAGGGACTCGGCGTGATCGTCAAGGAGGCGCTCGCGAACGGCCGGCTGACCGTGAAGGGCGACGTGCCCGAACTGGCCGCGGCGGCGCGCGCGACGGGAAGGACGGAGGACGCGCTCGCGCTCGCCGCGGTGCTCTCGCAGCCGTGGGTGGACGTCGTGCTGAGCGGCGCCGCCACGGTTGATCAGCTCGAGAGCAACCTGTTGGCGCTCGCGCTCGACCTCGGTCCCGATTTGCGGGGGCGTCTCGACGCGATCGGCGAGGATCCGGACACGTACTGGGAAGAACGCAGCGAGCTCGCTTGGAACTGAACAGCGGCGGCTACACTCCTTGTGAGATCAACTTTCTCTGAGGAGCGTTTCCGTGGACGTCGAAATCTGGTCTGACATCGCCTGCCCCTGGTGCTACATCGGCAAGCGCCGCTTCGAGGCCGCGCTCGCCGAGTTCGAGCATCGAGACGACGTCCGGGTGACGTGGCGGAGCTTCGAGCTCGACCCCTCGGCGCCGCGCGAGCGCGAGGGCGACCGCGCGAGCCGCCTGGCCGAGAAGTACGGCATCACGGTCGACCGAGCCAAGGAGATGGAGCGCACGGTGACCGACGCGGCTGCCGGCGAGGGGCTCGACTTCCGGTTCGACATCCAGCGCAGCGGTGCGACCTTCGACGGCCACCGCGTCATCCACCTCGCCGCCGAGCACGGGCTCCAGGACGCGATGAAGGAGCGGCTGCTCCACGCCTACTTCACCGAAGGCCAGCTGATGTCCGATCGCGACACGCTCGTCAGGCTGGCGGTCGAGGTCGGCCTCGACGAGGACGAGGTTCGTCAGGCGCTCGCTTCCGACCGGTTCGCCGACGAGGTCCGCGGCGATGAGCGGATGGCCGGCCAGTTCGGAATCAGCGCGGTGCCGACGTTCGTAGTCGACCGCGCGATCGGCGCGTCGGGGGCCCATCCGCCCGAGGCGCTGATGGAGCTCCTGCGTCAGGGGTGGGAGCGTCGCGAGCCGGTGCCGGTGATCGCCGGCGGCGAGACCTGCGACGTCGACGGCAACTGCTGAGCGCCGGCACGCCGCCCCGTGTAAGCCACCCCGTGTAAGGCGCCCGCGCGCGTCCTGATCCCGCGACGCGCGTGGGCGCCCCGACCCGTCAGGTCGTTGAGGATCATCTGCATCAGGCCGTTGTGGTACTTCATGACCGGGCACTGCCCCGTCGTGAAGCTCTGTGACTTGGCCCACCCGAGGCCGATCCGGATCGACAGCGAGCCGACCTTCGCGGCGTCGTCGGCGGCTCCGGGGTCGCCGGTCACGTACAGCCCCGGGATGCCGAGCTTTCCGGCCGCCCGGGTGACGTCCATGATCGAGTTCAGGACTGTCGCCGGCGCCTCGTGCTCGGAGTCCGCGCCGTGACCCCGCGCCTCGAAGCCGACGGCGTCGACCGCCGCGTCGACCTCGGGCACGCCGAGGATCTGCTCGATCTGATCCTTGGGATCGCCCTCCGAGATGTCGACCGTGTCGCACCCGAAGCTCTTGGCCTGCTTCAGCCGCTCGGGAATCATGTCGCCGACGATCACGACCGCGGCACCCAGCAGCTGCGCCGAGTGCGCCGCCGCGAGCCCGACCGGGCCGGCGCCGGCGACGTAGACGGTGGAGCCGGATGTGACGCCCGCCGTGTACGCGCCGTGATAGCCGGTCGGGAAGATGTCCGACAGCATCGTCAGGTCGAGGATCTTCTCCATCGCCTGTTCCTTGTCGGGGAACGGCAACAGATTCCAATCGGCGTACGGCACCAGCACGTACTCCGCCTGGCCGCCGACCCATCCGCCCATATCGACGTATCCGTATGCCGAGCCGGGACGGTCCGGGTTGACGTTCAGGCAGACGCCGGTGTTCCCGGTCTTGCACATGCGGCACCGCCCGCACGCGATATTGAACGGCACCGAGCACAGATCGCCCTTCTTGATGAACTCGACGCCGGGCCCGGTCTCGATCACCTCACCGGTGATCTCGTGCCCGAGGACCAATCCCTCGGGCGCGGTCGTGCGGCCGCGGACCATGTGCTGGTCGGAGCCGCAGATGTTGGTCAGGTCGGAAAACCGACGGCGTCAGCTCTGGTCCAGCAGGCCGCGCTTGCCCGCGGCGTAGGCGACCTCGGCCCGACTGTGGACGCCGAGCTTGCGCATCACGTTGCGCACGTGGAACTTCGCGGTGCTCTCGCTCACGAAAATCCGGCCGCCGATCTCGCGGTTGGTGAGTCCGCGGGCGAGCAGCCTCGTGACCTCACGCTCCCGGTCGGTGAAAGCGGGCTCGGACGGCGTGTGCTCGCCGGCGACGAGCGCCCTGACCAGCGCGGCGCTGCGCCCGTCGAACGCCGTCCCGCCACGGGACACGGCGCGGATGATGCGCACGAGCTCGACCACGTCGACCTCTTTCAGGACGTATGCCTTGGCGCCGCGGCGCAGCGCCTGGTTGAGCAGGTCCTCGTTGAGGAACGTCGAGAGGATCACGACGTTCGAGTCGGGGCGGCGCTCGAGAATCTCGCTGCACAGCTCGAGGCCCTCGGCGTCGTGGTCGGAGCTCAGCTTGAGGTCGAGGAGCACAATGTCCGGTTGCGCTCGATCGATCGCCGCAAGCGCGTCGCTCCGGCCGCCGGCCTCGGCCACCACGGAGATGTCGGACTCGAGCTCGAGGATCGAGCGCAGCCCACGCCGGACGATCGCGTGATCATCGACCAGCAGCACGCGGGCCGGGACGGCCGGCTCAGGCGACGCCAACCGACCCTCCGAGCGGCACCTCGACCCTCAGCTTGACGCCTCCCCCGCGCCGGCGCTCGAACCAGGTGGCGCCCCCCAGTCCGCGCACCCGCTCCGCGATCCCGGTCAGCCCGAGGTGATTCCCGTT
>Ga0116224_10000672_pt1 | contig 25784 bp, 19 predicted proteins | sample Sb_taG_9_FD_89699 | JGI IMG/M metagenome (GOLD analysis project Ga0116224, IMG submission 89699) | Peat soil microbial communities from Weissenstadt, Germany - Sb_50d_b_LC metaG | ecosystem: Environmental > Terrestrial > Soil > Wetlands > Peat | place: Germany: Weissenstadt | collected 2010-09-21 | reverse complement strand
TTCTACCGGAGAAAGAATCAATGCTAATGAGCCGCCCGGCCATTTGACCCGGCAACTCGCCGCGCGCCGCATTCGACTGACGCGGCAGCGGCGCGTTCTTGTGCAGGTGATGGAAACTGCCCGCCGCCATTTGGACGCGGGCGAAATTCTGGATCGCGCCCAGAAGATCGATCCCAACATCACACGTGTAACCGTCTACCGCACGATTGACCTGCTCAAGCGCCACGGCCTGATCGACGAGCTCGACCTGCTGCATCTCCGCGGCGATCGCCATTTCTATGAGAGCCACGGCCCGCGCGATCACATTCACGTAGCCTGTCTGCGCTGCGGAAAAGTAAGAGAAGTGGAAAGTGAACTCTACGAAGATCTAAAGCGTCAAATCTCGAAAGACACGGGAATCGAAATCACTGTATCCCGCACCGAAATAGGCGGCTACTGCGCCGACTGCAAAAAGTAGGGGAGGGTCTCCAGACCCTCCCGGTGATCGGCCCCTGTTCTTGCCTTACGCCGTTTGCCGCCGCAACCCAACTCGATCGAGCAATCGAAAAAATCGCCTAGCCCGCCCGGCATCAATCTCAATCTGCGCCCGCAATGCCTCTGGCCCCGAAAACTTCATCTCATCCCGCAATCGCGCCCAGAAGCTGACTTCCAGCGGCCCCGACACAATCTGCTCGTCAAAATCGAATAGAAAGCTCTCGACGGTTGGTCCCTTCCCATCAAACGTAGGTCTCATGCCGACGTTTGTCGCCGCCCGGTATTTGCGCCCGTTCACCGAAACTTCCGTCGCGTAAACTCCCGTCTTCGGCAGCAATTCCTGCGCCGTACGCAAATTGAGAGTCGGCACCACGAACCGCCGACCCTGGCCGGTCCCGGGCTGAACTTCTCCCGCCAGTGAATAGGGACGGCCCAGGAAACGCCCCGCGTCGATCAATCTGCCTTCGCTGACGGCGCGCCGGATGGCCGTACTCGATACCACTTCTCCGCGGCACACCACTGGGTCGATGCACTCGACCTCGAAGCCAAACTCCTCGCCAAATTGCCGGAGGAGCGCGACATCTCCAGCCCCACGATGCCCGAACCGGAAATTGTTGCCGACGAGAATCGCTCTGGTTCGCAGCGTCCCCAATATGATTTGTTCAACGAATTCCCGCGCGCTCAGGCGCGCCAGTTCCGCATCAAATGGCAACACCAGTGTCGCATCAAGCCCGCAGCTTTCGAGCATAGCCAGGCGCTGATCGAGAGTCGCTAACAATGCTGGAGCATCATTCGGACGCAAAATCCGCAGCGGATGCGGATTGAAGGTCACCACTGTTGCCCGCAATTTTTCTCGCCGCGCTTTCTCGACCAGGCGGCGCAATATTTCCCGATGGCCTAAATGCACGCCGTCGAAATTCCCAATCGTAACGGCCGAGCCGAATTCGTCAGCGCCGAAGCGCGCCTGCCATTCCGCCGGCAAATGCAGCACCGCGAGCGTCATGGGATTTTCGACTCCAGCACTAATCCGTCGTAGGAAAGTCGCACGTTTGCGGGCAGCTTCGCGTTCGTCTCTTCATGCGCCAAATCGTGGCAAATATGCGTGAACCATGCCTGCCGCGGCTGCAATTCTTCCACCAGCTTCAGCGATTGCTCCACATTCGAGTGCATCGGGTGCGGCGTATAACGCAGCGCGTCGAGCACTAGATGATCAAGGCCCGCCAGCAATTTCTTCGACGATTCCGGAACCGTGCTGAAGTCGGTCAGGTAAGCCGCATCGCCGATGCGAAATCCGAGAACCGGATTCGGTCCGTGCCGCGCAGGAACCGGAATGATCTTCGCGCCAAAAAGCGAAAATTCGCCGGCAATCGCATGTAACTCGACACCCGGTAGAGTGCTCTCGGTGGCCACATCGTCAAAGATGTAAGCAAACACGCGCTTCAGCACCGCCAGCGTCTCCGCCGACGCATAAATCGGCACCGCGCCACCCTGCTTCAGATTGAATGGGCGAATATCGTCGAGGCCCATGATGTGATCGGCGTGTCCGTGGGTGAAGAGGACGGCATCAAGCCGTGTAAGCCCTGCGCGCAACGCCTGGAAGCGAAAATCCGGCGTGGTATCGATCACAATGCTGTGCCCGCCGAATTGCGCCAGCAGGGAAGGGCGCGTGCGTTTATCGTGAGGATCGCTCGAATGGCAAACAGCGCAGGGGCACGCAAGCGTCGGCACGCCCATCGAAGTTCCGGAACCGAGGACAGTCAATCGCAGTGGAAGCAGTGGAAAACTCCGAAGGAAAAAACCAGCTAATCCTTAATTCTGATCGCAGGCCGCAAATCGCGAATGACCCGTAGGGCCCGCGCTTTAGCCGGGCCACTTTTCGCGTCCATCCCGAACGTAAAACTACTTCGCCTTACCCCGCGCCTTTTCCGCCATCGCGGCGGCCGCGGCCTTCGAAATCTCCATGAACGAAAGCTTCAGGCTGCCAATCACCTCAAGCAGCAACTGGTCGTCTTCAGCAGCCAAATTCCCGCGAGTCTTCTCGCGCAACACGTCCAGCATATCAATCATCTCGCGCGCGCCCTCAATATCCAAAAACGGCTGCCCGGTTCGCGGATCACTCATCCCGCCAAGCATCGCCGCCGCATTGCGCGCCAGAAAATCAATCAACATCTGAAAGCTGCTCGAAGAAGCGGGCGCGTCGGCGCTCTCCGTGGGCGCGACCACGGAAGCATCGCCCGCACCCCCCGCCGCAATCTGCCGCGCCGCATCCGACTTCGCCGCCGCATCTTTCGAAGCCGCAATCTTTTCCGCGACTTCCGTTTCGCGCCGCTCTTCGGCTTCCACAACGTCCTTGCGCAATTCGCCCTCGGCCGTAAACGGCCGCCGGTCAATTACCTTGAATGTTTCTTCATGTTTGGGATCGGCCAAGATGCATCTCCAGGAGTCCGCCGCAATCTCGATGATTGGTCTCGAAAAAGTGTAGCACCCGGCCGAGTGAGGGGACAAGCTTGCACCGCCGAAAGACGCGAGGCAAAGCAGACAGCGCCAGCAGGGAGGTCAAGCACCTGTGCCTGACGCTCGCTTACTTCAGGCCCGAGACGAGATACAGATCGGAGAGGTAGCGTGCAAACCCGTAAACGAAGGTCTTTCCATCGCGCGACATAACTACTGGCGCAATGTGATCAATCCCGGACGAATCGCTCGGCGTGAGTTGTTTCCATAGCGTTCTCTTGCCGCTGGCAATTTCGACCCGATAAATCTGTGCAGGCAGATCGCGGTATTTGTACGCAAAAACTGCGCTACCATCCGGCGAGAATGAAATGATTTTATCGCCCTCTTCGACTCCCGGGATTCGCTTCGGCTCGCCGCCGTCCACAGGGTAGAGATATCCTTTGTCATCCGGTCCGATATCGGCGACATTGCGTTGGTCGGGTGAAATGGCAATCTCCAGCCAATCCACGCCCTCAGGCGAAATCGCTCGTGGCTTTCCGCCCGGAAGCTCCTGTATGTACAAGCGCTCGCCGTGATTCACTTCATTCCCCACGAATGCCAAGCGCTTTCCGTCGGCGAGCCAAAGCGCCGTGGCATACGTGATTCCTGCGGCAGCAAGAGTTTGAGGCTCCCCGGCCCCGGTCGGAAGCAATACCAAAGGCTGCTGGTCCCCCAAATGCGTCGAAGCGGCCAGATTCCCGGACGGCGACAATGCAAGCGCCGTGCCTTCTCCCAAGCGCACCGCCGGCGAACCATCTGTCTTCCGCAAATAAACGCCGTACGTCTTTCCGCCTCCTTCACCCGTCTCAGTAAATAAGATCTCGCTGCCGTCGGGGAGCATGTCCGCTAGATTCGAATTATCGAACCACGATAAATCGCGCTCCCGCTGCTTCTCCGTCACGAAGTCAAGTCCCGAACGCGGTGTATCCCGGCCTAATAACATGCGCCCGTCGCGTGCCACGTCATGGAGGTAAAGCATTCCAGGCACGCGCGCCAGCAGTCGTTGGTTCCCGGACAAATCAATGGCATAAAGCGATCGCGCAAAACCGGTGGGCGCACCCGTGAATAGGATTTCGGAGCCGTCGGGAGACCACACCAATCCCATTGCGCTGCCCCAGAGCTGCCCGAGAGTTTGCCGCTTGCCGCTACGGTCCAAAACCATCACTTGTCCGCGATCGTCTCCGACCGTGGGATGATCCACAAACGCTACGCGATCACCATTCGGCGACACGCGCAGATTGCCCACCCATCCGTCGGCTTGGTACAACACTTTGCCGATCGGATACTCCATCTGAAATCGCCCTTGCACTTGGCGGATCACCGCTAGTTCGGCGCCGTCCGGCGACCAATCGGCCCACTGCACATCCTCGGCAACCTCGCGCGGCGCACCGCCGGTCATCGGGACTCGCGCCAACGTTCCACTTGAAATAAATCCGGCAATCGGGTGGCTGTGCAGCATGACGGCCAGCTCACCCAGAGAAGAGACCGAGAGAATCTCGGATTGAGGAATTCCTAGGGGGCGAGATTGCGGACTGTCTGGGCTCGTGGTGAAAATCTCGTACGGATTTCCTTCCCATGCTGCGCTGTAAATAATTGTCTGCCCGTCACGGGCGAACCGCGCGGACCGCATCGTGCCGCGGCGAAACGTTAGCTGATGGTATTCAACCGCCGACGATCCGGTTTGGCGCCGCGCGTCAGACATGCCGGCGTAAAACGACGCCGCAGCGAGCGCTATTGCTGCGACCACGCCCATGGCGAGCAAGCTCGGCCACTTACTCTTCCTCAAGGCCGTTGGACTTGGAGACAATCTCCATTCGGCGTTTGATTGACTCGATGCGCTCAGGGCGGCTGCCGACGAGCCCGAATCGCCCGCGTTTCTCGCCGCCGAGCCGGTTGCCGCGTGTCCTGAGCCGCTCTCGCGCTTCAGCCGCTTCAGGCTGGCTTCCAGCTCCGCCGCCGTCTGATACCGCAGCGTCGCGTCCTTCTCCATCGCGGTCGAGATGATTTCTCCAAGCTTCGCCGGCAAATCCGGCTTCAGTCCCAGCGGCGACTCGGGATCGCTATGCAGAATTGCGTCGAACACCACCCCCGAAGTTTTGCCCGAAAACGCCTGCCGCCCCGTGGCCATTTCATACAGCACCACGCCGAAGCTGAACACATGCGTCCGCGCGTCCAGCTCCTCGCCGCGCACTTGCTCCGGAGACATGTAGGCAATCGTCCCCACCGCCGCGCCCGGGCTGGTCAGAACATGCTCGATCGCGCCGGCCGTTGCGTCCGCATCCGTAATCGCACCGCGATGCACGTGGCTCAGCTTCGCCAGACCGAAATCGAGAATCTTGGCCTGCCCGCGCTTGGTGATGAAAATATTTGCGGGTTTTACGTCGCGATGAATAATTCCTTGGGCGTGCGCCGCGTCGAGCGCATCAGCAATCTGGATTCCCAGGTCCAAAATTTGCGTCAGCGGCAGCGCGCTCGATTCGATGCGGTGCTTCAGCGTCAGGCCTTCGAGATATTCCATCGCGATGAACGCGCGACCGTCTTCTTCGCCCACGTCGTAAATCGTGCAGATGTTTGGATGATTGAGCGCCGACGCAGCCTGCGCTTCGCGCCGGAAGCGTTCGAGTGCCTGCTGATCCCGCGCCAAATCTTCAGGAAGGAATTTCAGCGCCACAGAGCGGTGCAGCCGAGTATCTTCGGCCTTATAGACAACGCCCATCCCCCCGCCGCCCAATTTTTCCAGAATGCGGTAGTGCGAGACGTTGCGCCCGGCCAGCGACTGCGATTCAGTCATGGCGCGAATTTTAGGTTGCGCCGCGATTCAAGTCAACGCTGGTGCGGCGCGGTCCGCGGGCCGGATTTGGATCGCCGCGTTCGTATGGCAAATCCATTGTGTTCGGAACGAGAGGAAGCGTAGGATGCCTAACCCAGAGGCCGAATTCGAAAATTCCAGATATCGAACCGATTCAAAGGCCCGACATGAGAGAGCGCAACCTCCGCCGCCGGTCGAAAATCATACGGCTTCTTGACTTCATGGGCCCCTTCACTCTGGCGCTCACGATCATTTTGATCCTATCCATCGCTCGAAGCGCCGCCGCGCAAGAGACCAAAAACCCGCTGGCCGGAAACGCGAAAGCGGCACAGGAAGGCGCCTCTCAATTTCGGATTAACTGCGCACTCTGTCACGGCCTGCATGCACAGGGAGGCAGCCGCGGGCCCGATTTGACTCGTGGCGTATGGAATCACGGAGGCAGCGACGCCGAACTCTTCCGGACGATTACGCAAGGCGTTTCGGGAACGCTGATGCCCGCAAATGATATCTCGGACGCCGAAACCTGGGAAATTATCGCTTATCTGCGCAGCGTGGCTCCCGCGAAGCTTAAGAAAGCTCCCGGCGACCCAAAGACCGGCGAAAAACTCTTCTTCGGTGATGCCAACTGCGCGCTTTGCCACATGGTGCGCGGCAAAGGTGGACGGATCGGGCCGGATCTATCCCGCGTCGGAAGCGCGCGCTCTCCCGAATACCTCGCCGCCAAAATCCGTGACCCCAATCGAGCCCTGGCTGCCGGCCTGATGCAGCCGGGCATGGAATGGCCGCTCGACTACCAGACGGTCACAGTAGTCACGCGTGACGGCCAATCGATCACCGGCGTGCTTCGCAATGAGGATTCCTTTTCGATTCAATTCATGGATCAGGCGGAGAATTTGCGGCTCTATCTAAAGAACGACCTGCAAAAAGTCACCTACGAACAGAAGACGCTCATGCCCGCATTCGGCGACGACATTCTAGACGATGCTCAACTGAGAGATCTGGTGGCTTATCTCGACGGTCTGCGAGGAGAGGTAGCGCAAAAATGAAAATGCGTTCTATTCTCTTCGCGCTGATCTTAGTCTGCGCGCTCGTGCGCACTTCCCGCGCACAAGTTTCGAGCGAGCAACTCGATCACGCGACGCGTTCACCGCAGAACTGGCTCACATACTCCGGCGATTATTCCGGAAGACGCTACAGCGAATTGCAGCAGATCAACACCGCCAACGTATCGCGGCTGGCGCCGGCCTGGGTATTCCAATCCGAAGTCGCAGGAAAATTTGAAGCGACGCCTCTGGTCATCGACGGCGTGATGTACTTTACTTCTCCCGACGACCATGGCTATGCCGTGGACGCCCGCACGGGCCGCGTGATCTGGCGCTACGATCGCTCGCTTCCTTCCCGGGTCATTGCCTGCTGCGGCAGAGTCAATCGCGGATTCGCAGCGCTCGGCGACAAGCTGTTTCTCGCCACTCTCGATGCCCATGTGGTTGCTCTCGATGCCAAAACCGGCAGCGTGCTTTGGGACGTGGAAGCCGCAGATTACCGGCTCGGACACTCGTTCACGCTCGCGCCGCTGGTCGTTAAGGACAAAGTAATCGTGGGAATCTCCGGCGGCGAATACGGAATCCGCGGCTTCGTTGACGCCTACGACGCGAACTCCGGAAAGCGTGCGTGGCGCTTCTACACCGTGCCGGGTACGGGCGAGGCAGGGAATGAGACCTGGGCTGGAGACTCATGGAAGAGGGGCGGCGCACCTGCGTGGATTACCGGCAGCTACGATCCGGACCTCAATCTGATTTACTGGACCACCGGCAATCCCTCTCCCTCCGACGATCCTTCCGTGCGCAAAGGCGACAATCTATACAGCAATTGCGTGGTCGCTCTCGACGCGGACACCGGCAAACTCCGCTGGCATTTTCAATTCACTCCCGCGGATGCGCATGATTGGGATGCGACCGAAGTGCCCGTCCTTCTGGATTTAAATATCGATGGGAAGCCTCGAAAGCTACTGGCGCATGCCAACCGCAACGGGTTCTTCTACCTGCTCGATCGTACCGACGGGAAATTTCTGCTGGCGAAGCCGTTTGCGCACATCAACTGGGCCAGTGAGGTCGGGCCCGATGGACGCCCGCGTCTCTTGCCCGCGGCGACTCCATCAAAAGAGGGCACGGTGGTGTGTCCCGCAGCGGCAGGCGCCACAAACTGGATGTCACCGACATTCAGCCCCCAGACGGGACTTCTCTATGTTGTGACTCGCGAACAGTGCGACATTTTCACCGCGTTGCCGCAACCCTTCCATCCCGGCCATCCCTATCTCGGCAGCGTCTATTACAAACCAGTTGAAAATAAGCCATGGGGAGCTCTGCGCGCTCTGGACCCGGCGACCGGCGAGATCAAATGGGAGTTCAAGTATGTTTCGGCGCCGTGGTCGGGCGCCCTCTCGACGGCGGGCGGCTTGGTCTTTGCGGGAGACATGGAGGGCTACCTGATCGCATTCGACGCACGCACCGGCAAAGATTTGTGGCATTTTCAGACCGGCGCGCCGATCATCGCCGGGCCGATGAGTTTTTCGCTGGATCAAAAGCAGTACGTAGTTATCGCCTCGGGCGACGCGGTGGTGGCCTTCAAGTTGCCCGACTAAATCGCCGCCGCAAACAACCATCCTCAATTCTTGTCATTTTTCGCCGCGTGCCGTAAATTGTCCGTTCAATCAGGAGCGCCGCTACTCACCTTGTCCTCACGAAAGCCACGTCGCAAATCCGAAAAGAAGCCATCGGCAAAGAATAGTTCCCGCCGTCGCGCGCCCCGCAAACGGCGCGCCCCGGGCGTTCTGTTCGAAGACCTCCTCGCCTTGCAAGCCCGGCTCCGTGCGCCCGGCGGCTGCCCCTGGGACCGCGAGCAGACCCACGCGTCGCTGCGAACATTCTTGCTCGAGGAGACGCACGAAGTTCTCGACGCGATGGATTCGGGCGATCCGGGCAAATTCGCTTCCGAACTCGGCGACCTCCTACTTCAAATTATATTTCACGCTCTGATCGCCTCGGAATCCGGCCAATTCGACATCTGCGACGTCATCGAAGCTATCCACACGAAAATGGTTCGCCGCCATCCGCATGTTTTCGGAGACGTGAAAGCCAAGACCTCCGCGCAAGTGCTCAAGAATTGGGAGAAGCTGAAAGCCGAAGAGCGCCGCAGCGAATCCGGGGAAGGGAAGCGCGAACAAAAGCCGGAATCAATCCTGGGCGCCGTCCCGCGCGCGTTACCAGCCCTGATGGAAGCCCACCAGCTGACACGCCGGGCCGCCAATATCGGCTTCGACTGGAACCAACTCGAAGAAGTATTGGAAAAATTAGAAGAAGAAATCAGCGAAGTTCGGCAAGTAGCGCCGGCGTCCCCGCCGGCATCCGGCGAACAAAATCAAGCCAAAGCCAAGTCCAACCGCGGAGCAAGCAGTCCAGCCATAGCCGAAGAAATCGGCGACCTGCTCTTCACCGCCGCGAATCTCGCGCGCTTCGCCGGCCTCGATCCCGAAATCACGCTCAAAAAAGCGAATCGAAAATTCACCGCTCGCTTCCAATGGATGGAACAGGAAGCCCAACAGCGTGGCGCGCCGCTTGCCGATACGCCGCGCGAGACAATGGAAGAGCTATGGAACGCATCGAAGGCGCAGCGCTAGCCGCCGCGGACATCGAAGTCCGCCACTGCCGCTCGCTCGCCGAATACGAAGACTGCCTCCGCCTCGAGCAAGTCACCTGGGGCACGGGCATTCTCGTCCCGACGGCGATCTTCGTGGTCGCCCAAGAAACTGGCGGACAAATTCTAGGCGCTTTCGCAGGCCGCGAAATGGTCGGCTTCACGCTAGCTTTGGCTGGAATTCACGAAGGCCGCCCGTCGCTTCATTCGCACATGACCGCGGTTCTCGAGCCCTATCGCGATCGCGGTGTAGGCCGCTCCCTAAAACTCTTCCAGCGCCAGGACGCCCTCTCGCGTAACATTCATCTCGTCGAATGGACGTTCGATCCGCTCGAGCTGAAAAACGCCCGCTTCAATCTAATGCGCCTGGGCGCAATCATTCGCCGCCTGATCCCCAATTGCTACGGCGTCACCGATAGCCCTCTTCATATGGGCATGCCCACAGATCGCCTGGTGGCCGAGTGGTGGCTAGATTCCCCGCACGTGAATCGCGTAGTCGGCGGCGCGCCCGCGTCGCAAAAAGTAAATGCGTACTCACAAGCCGCACGCATCTCGATTCCATCCAACATCGCGGAGCTGCGCACGAGCAATCGCGCCGCAGCCGAGCGAATTCAATCCACGGTCCGAGAGCAATTCGAATCCCTATTCGCGAAGGGCTACGCAGCTACCGCCATAGAGTCGGTGAAAACATCAACCGACTACATCCTTCAACCGCAATCTGTGATCGCCTCCGAAATCTTCCCGCCAGCGGAGCAACATAAATAATGGCGCGCATTCGCTCGGCGCTACGAATGCTCCTATGCGCCTAAGAAAACTGACTCTCCGCGAAATCCATCTCCCGCTGATAGCCCCATTCCAAACCAGCTTCGGTCTCTCCGATCTACGTCGCATTTTGCTCATCGAAGTTGAATCGGCCAACGGCGCCATCGGCTGGGGCGAATGTGTAGCCGGCGAAGATCCCTTCTATTCCTACGAAACCGTCGAAACCGCCTGGCACATTATCCGCGAGCACATCTGGCCAAATCTCCGCGAGCACAATTACACTTCCGCGGCGGAGATCTACGATTTCCTCGCCCCCATTCGCGGGCACAACATGGCCAAAGCGGCAGTCGAATCTGCCGCCTGGGACGCGGAAGCCAAATCGCGCAAAATCCCTCTCTGGCGTCTTCTCGACGGCACGCGCGATGAAATTCCTTGCGGCGTCTCCATCGGCATCCAGCCAAATATCGAAACGCTTCTCGCCAAAGTCGAGAAGGAACTGGCCGCCGGCTATCAACGCATCAAAATCAAAATCCAGCCGGGATGGGATATCGAACCCGTCGCCGCCTTGCGCGAGCGCTGGCCGCGCATTCGCCTGATGGTGGATGCAAATTCGGCCTATACCCTGCGCGACGCCGCGCATCTAAAACAGCTCGACCGTTTCTATCTCGTCATGATCGAACAACCGCTAGGCTGGGACGACATCTACGATCACGCGGAGCTGCAGAAGCAGGTGGAAACTCCGATCTGCCTCGATGAGAGCATTCATTCCTACCATGACGCCCGCACCGCCATTTCGCTCGGCGCCTGCCGCATTATCAATATCAAGATGGGCCGCGTCGGAGGCTACACTTCCGCGAAACGCATCCACGATCTGTGCCTCGAGAATCGAATTCCGGTCTGGTGCGGCGGCATGCTCGAATCCGGAATCGGCCGCGCGCAAAATATCGCACTTTCCACGCTCTCGAATTTCGTGCTCCCCGGCGACGTCTCCGCGAGCAGGCGATACTGGGCCGAAGACATAATCACGCCCGAAGTGGAAGTAACGCCCCACGGCACGATCAAGGTGCTGGAAGCTCCCGGCATCGGCTATCAGCCGCGTTTAGATCGCATCGAGTCGCTAACCAAGAAGAGGGAGGTGTTGTCGTAGATTTTGCTAACCGCGGCGCTGAAGAAAACGTTGTCATCCTGAGCGCAGCAAAGGATCTAAACGACCACCACCGACGACGCAGATGACCGACATTCCTCGCCCCCGTCCCGCCGTCCTCTTCTCCCTAGTTTCCCTGATGCTCTTCATCTGGACGATTAATTTCATAATAGGCAAAATCGCTCTCCGCCACTTCCCAGTTCTGACTCTAGTCAGTTTCCGTCTGGTCCTAGCCTCGATCGTAATGACGCTTATCTACGTCAGCACCCCGCGCAAAACGCCCTTCGATCGCAGCGATGGGCCGCTCTTTATCATCCTCGGCATCATCGGCGTAGTCATGAATCAAGGGGGTTTTACCTACGGCTTGAATTTCACCACCGCCGGACATTCCTCCATCATCATCGCCATAGCCCCGGTAATCGTGCTGATCCTCGCGCGGCTCGTAGGCCTCGAAACTATTTCTCGCCGCAAAGCCATCGGCATCTCTCTCTGCTTCGTAGGTGCTGTGGTGCTAGCCGCCGAAAATGGCTTCACCGCCGTCGGCTCGCAAACACTAAAGGGCGATCTCATCACGCTCCAAAGCGTCCTCGGCTATTCCATCTTCGTAATCATGGCAAAGCGCGTAGAACACAAATACGACACCGTAACGCTAAACTTCTTCAATTTCCTAGTAGCCGGAATTGTCCTGCTGCCGCTGGCCATCCGCGAAGGCCTGCGCCTCGATTGGCACAGCGTAGGCTGGACAGGCTGGCTGGGCCTCTGCTTCATGTCCATCTGCAGTTCGGTGATCTCCTACCTGATCTACTACTGGGCCCTGCGCCACATGGAAGCCTCGCGTCTGGCCGCCACAACGTACGTAGAGCCAGTCTTCGTCCCCATCCTAAGCGTCCTACTGCTAGGCGAACACTTCACAACGCATCTCCTGATCGGCGGCGCGTTGGTGTTGATGGGCGTGTACGTAACCGAGCGAGCCCTAGGGGAACGCGGCATTCCGCCCGAACCGATCTAGCCCGATTCTAAGTCTCCGTCCGTAGCACCGGCAGCCTGCCGGCGTCTTTGACTTTTTCTGTACTCGCAATCCTCATCACGAACCCGTTGAGGCGTCCGCCTAGGCGGACTGCGAACGTCGTTAGGCCCGTTCGATTTGCAACCCCCCACCCCGCTTGTGCTAACGTGGCTCGGTTTTCATGACCACCGACTCGCCATCCAAACGCATCGCCGTAATCCCCGGCGACGGCATCGGCCCCGAAGTGATCGCCGAAGCCATCAAAGTACTCAACGCCGCCGTCTCCAAGTCGGGCAAGAACCTAGCCCTCACCAATTTCGACTGGGGCGCCGATCGCTACCTCCGCGACGGCACCACGCTCCCCGCCGACGCTCCCGAAATGTTTCGCCGCAATTTCGACGCAATCCTCTTCGGCGCGCTCGGCGATCCGCGCGTCCCCACCAATCAACACGCCGCCGACATTCTCCTCGGCCTGCGCTTCAAGCTCGATCTCTACGTCAACGCGCGCCCTTGCTATCTCCTCGATGATCGCCTCACGCCCCTGCGTGACCGCACCGAAAAAGATATCCACTTCATCGTCTTCCGCGAAAACACCGAAGGCCTCTACGCCGGCGTAGGCGGCATCTTCAAGAAAAACACCCCCGACGAAATCGCCATCCAGGAAGACGTCAACACCTACAAAGGCGTCGAGCGCATTCTCCGCCACGCCTTCGAATACGCCCGCCGCAACGGCCTCACGCGCCTCTGCATGAGCGACAAATCGAACGCCCTCACCTACGGCCACGACATCTGGCAGCGCCTCTTCAAAAAAATGCGCGGCGAATATCCCGAAATCAATTCCAGCCACCAATACATCGATAATCTCCTAATGCAAATCATCCGCGACCCCACGCAATTCGAAGTCATCGTCACCTGCAATCTCTTCGGCGATATCGCCAGCGACGTAGGCGCAGGCGCAATCGGCGGCCTCGGCGTAGCTCCGTCAGGAAATATTCACCCAGGCCAAGTCTCGCTGTTCGAGCCGGTCCACGGCTCCGCCCCAACGATCGCCGGTCAAAACATCGCCAATCCCATGGGCGCAATCCTAAGCGCCGCGATGATGCTCGATCACATAGATTGGCCGGCCGAAGCCCGCGCGATAGAACACGCAGTCCAAGCAGCAATCAAAGAAGGAATAACCACGCCAGACCTAGGCGGCAAAATGGGAACAAAACAGGTAGGCGACTGGCTGGGAACATCCGTTTCCAAATAACGCTGATGCCTACCGATGCACTGCCGCCGCTTCTTTCCCAGGTCATGCCTGAATTTGCGCGCGAACTTGAAACGTTAATGCTCGCGCACGGAAGAAGTGAGTTAGCGGCTCAAGTCCCAACGCTGCGAATCGTAGACCGATGCCGGTGCGGCGATGATTTTTGCGGTACCTTCTACACGGAGCCTCGGCCCAAGACGTCGTACGGGGCAGGTCATTCCGATGTTGAACTCACTACAAACCAAGGGATAATCATCCTCGACGTTGTCAGCGGTCGGGTTGCGTGCGTCGAGGTGCTATACCGCGACGAGATTCGAGATCAAATCCACGCCCTATTGCCTTGACCGCACGTCGGGATTCAGCGTTTACCCCTCCGCATAATAATAATTCGGTCGCCGCGGCCTCTTCGGCAAAGCCAATAAAATCCCCAACAAAAATCCCCCCACATGCGCCCACCAAGCCACACCCCCAGCCGCAGCCGCCGCAGACCCCAACGAATTCACTCCACTCAAAAATTGCACCACAAACCACAGCGCAATAAAAACCCAAGCCGGCAATCGCGCAGTGAACCAAATAATAAAAAGCGGCACCAAAGTCAAAATCCGGCTCGATGGAAAAAACAAAATGTAAGCCCCCAAAACTCCCGAAATCGCGCCGCTAGCCCCAATCGCCGGCACGCGCGATCCCCAACTAAACGCCGCCTGCGCCGCTCCCGATCCAATCCCGCAAATCAAATAAAATCCCAAATACCAAAAATGCCCCAACTGCTCCTCCACGTCGGGTCCAAAAATCCACAGGAACCACATGTTCCCGATAATGTGCAGCCACCCGCCATGTAAAAACATCGACGTAAAAAACGGCAACAAAGCATCGCTCAGCGCCACCTTCCCGCCACTCAACGCCAACTGCAAATTCCGCGGCACCTCGCCGTAAGTCATGATGAACTGCTCGGCGGCATGTGGACCCGAAGTAAGCTGATACAAAAACACCAGCACGTTCGCGCCAATCAGAAAAAACGTGACCAGCGGCACAGTCGTCCGCGTATTCAAATTTTTCAGCGGAATCATGGGATTTTCACTCTATGGTCTTCGCCGGAAAAACACGTCTGCCATCCCGAGCGCAGCGAGGGATCTGCGTCTTCTTAAACCGCCCGAGCCACCCGCCCTAGGTCTCCCGGTTCGTAAATCGCGTCATGCTTCGCCCCTGTCTTCATCAGATGCTCAATCGTCACAAGAGGCGCGATCCCAGCCCGCGCCCCAATCGCCGTGCAAGCCAATCCCGCCGCCGCGCAACTAAATTCCAGCAGCCTCTCGCAAGGCCAACCCTTCACCACCCCATATACGAACGCGGCATGGAAAATATCACCCGCCCCAGTCGTATCGATCGCCCGCACATCAAATGCCCGCGCGTAAAGAAATCTCGCGCCATCCCAAGCGATCACGCCGTCTTTCCCCAGCGTCGCGCCCGTCAAGCGGCACTTGAACTCCTCATGAATCATGGGCAACGACTTCAAGAGATCCTTCTCGCCCGTCAATCGCGCAGGGAAGTCGCGCGACCCAATCACAAAATCCATGTGTTCAAGTAACACTTGAACTCCAGAATATCGATTGTCCACATCCACAATCACCGGAATCCCAGCCTCGCGCGCCCACTGCGCCGCCTGCGTCGCAGCCGCCGTATCGTGCGCATCCACCAAAAGCGCTGAAGCCGAAGTAATCCACTCCTTCTGCAACTCCTCAGGTCGGATCTCCAGTCGCGCGTCTCTCTTCCACAAAATCGTCCGCTCCCCCGAAGCCTCGTCCACGAGAATATAAGCCCGCTGGCTTTCGCACCCGGCCACGGGGAACAGATGGCTCTCCACGTCGTCGCTCTCCAATTCGCGCCGCTGAAATTCCCCAGCCCAATCCTCCCCGATTTTCCCAATGTACCTCGCACTCAATCCCCAACGCCGGCAAGCCACCATAGCCGAAGCCACCTGCCCCCCGGCCCGCACATCGTGCGAAATCAATTCCATCTTCGAATCAAACTCCGGAAACCGTGGCAACCGAATAATCGTATCGGTAGCATTCAATCCCACGCCCACAACGTCCACGCGTCTAGCTTCAGTCATTCAATAACCTCAAACACCGCGCAAATTGAAACCGCAGCCCATCCCTCGTGTTAACCCAGTCGTACGCAACGAGCTTGCATTCGTAGTGGCGCGGCTTGCTGCGCCCGGCGGCGTAACGCAAACTCTAATCGTAGCCATGCGGCGCAAAATCGCGCCAACATCCTCCGCTGCCAATTTTCAAGCGATGCTTTCAAATACTCGGCTCACGCAAAGCGACTACTCTAGCCCACGCGGACCAAATTTCAATCATCTATAACTTGCCGCCAGCCTCGCGCAACTCCGCACTCAAAATCCCCACGCGATCTCGATTATCATTTGCGCCCCGCTCACGCCTGTGATAAAAATTTTTGTTCCAGTTCACGCGCTGTCTTCACCATAAAGTATCGCGTGAGCTTTTCGCGCCCGTCGAAAACAGAATGCCGGTCGGCGCGCCGACAGCTAATGCCACTCCACGAATCCGAGGCCATCATTCTTCAAAGCTATGCACTCGGCGAAGCCGACCGCATCGTGAGTTTCTTCAGCCGCGGCGCGGGCCGCCTGCGCGGTGTAGCCAAAGGCGCGCGCCGCCCCAAGAGCCGCTTCGGCTCCACGCTCGAACGCCTCAGTCATATTCGCATCTGGTATTTCGAGCGCGAAACGCGCGACCTCGTCCGCATCAATCAAAGCGAATTAATCGAATCCTTCATGGACGCCTTTCGCGATTACGACGCCGGAGTAGCCTTCGCTCTCTTCAGCGAAATCTCCGAAATGGTTTTGCCCGAGCGCGAGCCTCTCGATGCTCCATTCCGCTTGCTCTTGCTCGTCTCCAAAGCCATCAAGCAATCCATTAAGCCTGCAGTACCTCTAGCATATTTCTGCCTCTGGACGCTAAAGCTAGCGGGCTGGCTTCCGTCGCTCGATACTTGCGGCATCTGCGGCCGCAGCATCACAGAAGAAGCCGGCTACGTCGCCCCATCTCTTGAAGGCATCGCCTGCGCGAAATGCAAGCCCGCAGGCGCGCGCATGATGCCGAAGGAAACGATTGCCCTTGCGCGCAGAATATTGAACGAAAAGCTCGATCAATTGATGCAAGAAAAGCTGCCGGGCCTCGCGGTTCACGAGCTCACTTCGCATCTACTCGATTGGATCGAATGGCACGGCGAAAAGCGCCTCAAAGCACGCGAACTCTGGGAGCCGACGAATTGACCGCAAAGATCGCGAAGCTGGCACACAAGGCGGCAGCAGCAAAACCTCAAGGCCTCACGTTCCAGGATCTCGTCTTCAAGCTCGAAAAATTCTGGACCGACAAGGGCTGCATCCTCCAGCAACCCTACGACGTCGAAGTCGGCGCCGGAACGATGCATCCGGAAACTTTTCTCCGCGTCCTTGGGCCCGAGCCCTATCGCGTCGTTTATGTTCAACCCAGCCGCCGCCCCGCCGACGGCCGCTACGGCGAAAATCCTAACCGCCTCTTCAAACATCATCAGCTTCAAGTGATACTTAAACCAACGCCCACCGACATTCAGGACGTATATCTGCAAAGTCTCCAAGCCGTCGGCATCAATCTTAAAGAACACGATGTCCGCTTCGAGGAAGATAACTGGGAATCTCCCACACTCGGCGCCTGGGGAATCGGATGGCAAGTATTACTTGATGGTTTGGAAATCACCCAATTCACCTACTTCCAGCAAACCGGTGGCTTCGATCTTCAACCCGTCTCCGTAGAACTTACCTACGGACTCGATCGCATCGCCGCGTATCTTCAAGGAGTGGACAACGTATTCGATGTGCGCTGGTCGCGCGATCTGAGTTATCGCCAGGTTCGCTTCCCTGAAGAGCAGCAATTCAGCGCTTACAATTTCGAGTGGGCTGATCCGGTCGCCACGCGCAAGATGTTCGATATTTCTGAGGCCGAAGTGCAGCGGCTCGTGAAATCTTATGCCGCGCTCAAGTCCGAAAACGACAAACGCCGCTTTCCCATCCTTGCCGCCTACGATCTCTGCCTCAAATGTTCGCATCTCTTCAACGTCCTCGACGCTCGCGGCGCCATTTCCACCACCGAACGCGCCGCACTGATCGGGCGCGTCCGCCAACTGACCTGCCGCGTAGCCGCGGGCTGGCTCGAACAGCGCCATCTCGAAGCCGCCGCACAATCCGGAGCCGCGCAATGAGCGGCCGCGCCGAATTCCTTCTCGAAATTGGCTGCGAAGAAATTCCCGCAGGCATGATCGCCAAGGCCGCGCACGATCTTAAACAAATACTTGAGACGCAATTCGCTTCCCATCGCATCGCGCACAAGGGAAGCGTAGAAACTTTCGGCGCACCGCGCCGCCTCGTAGCGATCGCTCGCGGAATCATTCTGAAGCAGGAAGACATCGCGCAGGAAATTCTCGGTCCGCCCAAATCCGTCGCCTACGACGCTGTCGGCCAGCCGACCCGCGCCGCGCAAAGTTTTTCCGAGAAGCAGGGAATTCCTCTAGATAAACTTTCAATCGTCGCCACGCCGAAAGGCGATTACCTCGCGGTGAAAAAAGTAATCGCCGGGCGCTTCGCGAAAGACCTCCTCGCCGAAATTATTCCTCAAGCGATACGTGAGCTTTCCTTTCCGCGCTCCATGTATTGGACCAGCGCCAGCGAGCTGCGCTTCATTCGCCCCATCCGCTGGATCGTCGCGCTGCTCGACGGCAAGGTCGTGCCCTTCACCCTCGCCGGAGTAAAATCCGGCAACGCCACTTCCGGCCATCGCTTCCTGGGCAAGTCGCAGATCACGGTCACCGACCCGCGCAACTTCATCGATCGCCTGCGCCGCAATTTCGTGCTAGCGCAGCCGGACGAGCGCCACAAAAAGATCGAAAAGGAAATTCAAGTAATACTTTCGAAGAAGGGAATTCGCCTGCACGCCGATGCTGAGCTCACAGAGCTCGTAACCTATCTAAACGAATACCCGACCGCCATCCTCGGCGACTTCGATCCGTCCTTTCTCAATTTGCCCGAAGAAATTCTTCTCACGGTAATGCGCGATCATCAGAAATATTTCGGCGTCACCGACAAACACGGCTCGCTAGCCCCGCACTTTATAGCCATCATCAATCTAGATAAAGACCGCAAAGGCCTGGTCCGCGCCGGCCACGAGCGCGTTCTCCGCGCTCGTTTCTCCGATGCCCGCTTCTTCTGGGAAATGGACCAAAAGCAGAAGCTCGGCGAGCACCTGCCGAAGCTGAAACAGGTCACGTACGAATCCCGCCTAGGCAGTTACTACGACAAAGTCGAGCGCATGCGCGCCCTCGCTCGCTGGCTGGCCAACACTTGGAGCCAGGGCGGCGTACTCGGTGCTCACGCTGATGACGCCGATCGCGCCGCGGAACTCGCCAAATGCGATCTAGTCACCGATATGGTTCGCGAATTCACCGAACTGCAGGGCATCGTAGGCGGCCTATACGCTCGCGCCCAGGGCGAACCGGAAGATGTCGCAGAGGCCATCTACGATCACTATCGCCCCGTGGGCCTGGACGATCCGATTCCGCGCAATCTCACCGGTTGCGCCGTAGCGCTCGCCGATAAACTAGATTCGATCGTCGGATGCTTCGCTGTAGGCGCTATTCCTTCGGGTTCAAGTGATCCCTTCGCTCTGCGCCGCGCCGCGCTGGGCATCGTAAAAATCCTTCTCGAGCGTAAACTTCCGCTCTCACTCTCATCGGCGATCTCGACAGCAGCCAATTCTCTGCGCCAATCTGCGCCAAAAATCGACGTAAAGCCTGAAGCCGAAGCTCAAGTCCTCGAATTTATGTTGGAACGCGCGCGTTACATCCTCCGCGAGCGCTACGGCTACGCCTACGACGAGGTAAACGCTGCTCTGGCTGCAGGCGGAGATGATCTGGTGGACGCCATCGCCCGCGTCGCAGCCATCAAAGCCATCCGCAAAGCCAAAGACTTCGTCCCGCTCGCTGCCGCTTTCAAGCGCATCCGCAACATCCTCGAAAAATCCGCCGGCGGCGCCGCCAAAGCTGGCGCCAGAAATTCTGCAGTGCAACCTGAACTCTTCCGCGAAAATGCCGAAAGGGAATTGCACGAAGCCGCCCAGCGCATCGGCGAAAAAGCCCACGCACTGAAGAGCCACGCGAAGTATCGAGAAGCACTTGAAGTCATAGCCGGGCTCCGGCCTGCAGTCGACAAATTCTTTGACCAGGTTCTAGTGATGGCTCCAGAAGAAGACGTGAAGAAAAATCGCCTCGCTCTCCTCTCCAGCTTGTTAAAGGAATTCTCGACAATCGCAGATTTCTCCGAGATCGTCGTCGAGGAGCAAAATTGAAAGTGAGACCTGAGGTCGCTCGGGATTCCGGTACAATGAAACTCGCCGGTAATTTGGCGCCCAGGCTCCCACTCAAGCTTTGCTTGAACTTTGCCGACGAAGAATTTGTCGGAATGCCGACAACTACAGCGTTACTCGAGATTTCAAAATTGAGGATTGGCTTTCATCCTGAAGACATCCCGCAAGGATGCCTGAAGTATTTCGACGTCCACGCATACTCTCCACTACATTTGAACCGACGCTTTAAGTTCGGAGGTGCAGTTTGAAATACGTCTATCACTTCGGCGACGGCCGGGCCGAGGGCCACGGCGAAATGAAAGATCTCCTCGGCGGCAAAGGCGCAGGCCTCGCCGAGATGACGCGCATCGGCCTGCCCGTCCCGGCTGGTTTCACCATCACCACGGAAGCCTGCGACTATTTCTACAAGCATGACAAGAAGTATCCCGAGAGTCTTCGCTCCGAGGTCTCCCACCATCTCGCCACGCTCGAAGAAGAAGTCGGAAAGAAGCTGGGCGATCCTAAAGATCCACTTCTAGTCAGCGTCCGCTCCGGCTCGGCCCGCTCCATGCCAGGAATGATGGAAACAATCCTCAACCTCGGCTTGAACTCCAAATCCGTCGAAGCCCTGGCGCGCAGAACGTCCAACGAGCGCTTCGCCTACGACGCCTATCGCCGCTTCGTGCAAATGTATTCGACAGTCGTAATCGGCCTGCCGAAAGAAGAACTCGAAGATCGTCTCCGCAATCTTAAAAACTATTTGAAAGTAAAAGACGATACGCAAATCACCGCCGACGGCTGGCGCCAGCTCGTCAACGAATACAAAGCCCATTTCAAACAAAAAACCGGCCACGATTTTCCCGAAGATCCGCACGAACAGCTCTGGGGCGCCATCGGCGCCGTCTTCGGTTCGTGGATGGCCGAGAAAGCGGTCACCTATCGCCGCGTCGAGCGCATCACCGGCCTGCTTGGCACTGCCGTAAACGTAGTGCAAATGGTCTTCGGCAATCGCGGCGAAAATTCCGGCACCGGCGTCTGCTTCACCCGCGATCCCTCCACCGGCGAAAAAACTTTCTTCGGCGAATTCCTAATCAACGCGCAAGGCGAAGACGTCGTCGCCGGAATCCGCACGCCCATGCCTCTCAGCGACATGGCCGAGCGCATGCCCAAAGTCTATCGTCAGCTCGAAGAAGTTCGAGTGAAACTTGAACAACACTATCGCGATATGCAGGACATGGAATTCACCGTCGAGGACGGCAAGCTCTACATGCTGCAAACGCGCACTGGCAAGCGCTCGCCCGGCGCAACTTTCGTAATGGCCGTGGACTACGCCAACGAAGAACTCATCACTCGCGGCGAAGCCATAGGCCGCATCAAGTCCGAAGATATCGAGCGCCTCTTCTATCCCGTCCTCGATCCCACGGTAACAAAATCCGATCTCTCCTCGCGCAAACTGGCCAACGGCATCAACGCCGTTCCCGGAGCCGCTGTCGGCAAAGCCGTCTTCACCGCCGAAGAAGCCGAAGACTGGGCCAGCCGCGGCGAAAAAGTGATTCTGGTGCGCCGCGAAACCAGCCCCGAAGATGTCGGCGGCATGTTCGTCGCGCAGGGAATTCTCACCGCCACGGGCGGCAAGACCAGCCACGCTGCAGTCGTCGCCCGTGGCTGGGGCAAATGCTGCGTCGTCGGCGCCGAATCGCTCGAAATTGACGCCGTCGCGAAACGCATGCGCGCCAACGGCCGCGTCATCAACAAAGGCGATTGGCTAACTCTCGACGGCAACGAAGGCGCAGTCTACGCCGGCGAAACGCGCCTGGTCCGTCCCGATCCGCCGAAAGCCTACTCCATGCTGATGGATTGGGCCGATGAAATCCGCCACCTCCGCGTCCGCACCAATGCCGACACGCCGCACGACGCCCGCAAAGCCCGCTCAATGGGCGCTGAAGGCATCGGCCTCTGCCGCACCGAGCACATGTTCTTCAAAGATTTCGAGCAGCCCGAGCGCAGCGCCGATCGCCAGCTCGCAATCCAGGAAATGATTCTGGCCGACACACGCGAAGCCCGCATGAAGGCCCTCGCCAAGCTACTTCCGTTCCAGCGCCGCGATTTCATCGGCATCTTCGAAGCCATGGAAAGTCTCCCGGTCACCATCCGCCTCGTCGATCCGCCGCTGCACGAGTTCCTTCCGCACGAGCGCAAGAAGCAGGAAGAGCTCGCCAAGAAAATTGGAGTAGAGGTTGAAGTTGTGATTCGCCGCGTCGAGCAGCTCCACGAAGCGAATCCCATGCTCGGCCATCGCGGTTGCCGCCTGGCCATCACCTATCCAGAAATACTTGAGATGCAGGTGCGCGCCATCGTCGAAGCGGCCATCGATTGCAAGCGCCGCGGAGTTAAAGTTCTGCCTGAGATCATGATTCCTCTCGTCCTCGACAAAAAAGAACTCCAAATCCTCGACACCGCCACTCGCCGCGTCGCCGATGAAATCATCGCGGCCTCGAAAGTAAAACTTGAGTATCTCGTCGGCACGATGATCGAGCTCCCACGCGCCGCGTTGCTCGCCGATCAAATTGCCGAAGTCGCCGAGTTCTTCTCCTTCGGCACAAACGACCTCACGCAGACCACCATGGGCCTCTCGCGCGACGACGCCGGCCGCTTCCTCCCCGACTACGTCGACGAGAAAAAAGCCGGCATCTTCCACGACGACCCGTTCCAAACTCTCGACCAGGCCGGCGTCGGGATGCTGATGAAGTGGGCCATCGAGCGCGGCCGCGCGACGCGCCCGAAGCTGCACATCGGCATCTGCGGCGAGCATGGCGGCGACGCCGAGAGCGTCAAATTCTGCCATCGCCTCAAAATGGACTACGTCAGCGCGTCCCCGTTCCGCGTTCCCATCGCGCGCCTGGCAGCAGCTCAAGCAGTTCTCGAAGGTAAAGCATCACACAAGAAGTCGGCGCGCCCACGAAAAACCAGCGCGAAATCGGCCGCGGCCACCAGCGCGACTTAAACTTCTGCGCGAAGTGTCGTTCGTTGTCACGGCTGGTTCGAGCTTTTGCTCTTAGTCGTCGCCCCTGACTTGCGCTGTTGCGTTGGGCCGTAGCCTTTGCCTTTTGCTGTCGCCTTTGCCTTTCGTTGTCATCCTGAGCGCAGCGAAGGATCTGCGGTTTCTTCGCTACAAGGAGACCTTGCCCATCACCAACCCCCTCATCATCGGCATCTGCGGCGGCACCGGCGCCGGCAAAACCACGATTACCCGCCGCATCATCGAAGCCCTATCCGAGTCAAACGTCTCCGTCCTCGAGCAGGACCACTACTACAAAGACACGCCGCATCTCCCGCTCGCCGAGCGCGTGAAGCAGAACTTCGATCATCCCGACTCGATGGACACTCCACTCCTCATCGAACACATTAAGTTACTCCGCGCCGGCCAAGCCATCGACCGCCCCACTTACGATTTCACCGATTACCGCCGCGTCACGCAGGTAGTGCGTCTCGAGCCGCGCCCCGCCACGATCATCGAAGGCATCCTAATCTTCGACAGCAAGCCGCTGCGCGAGCTGATGGACATCAAAATCTTCGTCGATACCGACGCCGACCTGCGCTTCATCCGCCGCCTCGTCCGCGACATCGAAGAGCGCGGCCGCACCGTCGAATCGGTTATCCAGCAATACCGCACCACAGTCCGCCCCATGCACATGGAATTCGTAGTACCCAGCAAGCGTTACGCCGACATAATCATCCCCGAAGGCGGCCAAAACGAGGTAGGCATCGACCTGGTAATCCAAAAAGTCCGCTCGTTGATTCCGTAGCGCCGGTTCGCGAACCGTCATCCCGAACGCAGTGAGGGATCCCTCTTATTCCTCCGTAGCGCCGGCTGCCAGCCGGCGTTTTTGACTTTTCGTTTTGTCCCGTCGAACGCGTTGCGGCCAGCATCCAACTCCCAGAGCGTTTGCACTTCCGCGGCAGCCCCCGCATTCATGCAGCGCTTCAGCGCTCCGGGAAAACGCCCATCTCGACAACATGCGCTTTAGCGCTGGGCAACTCGTCCCACTACCAACCTCAAGAACTACTTGATATTTCCCCCAACTCGAAATGAACGCGATCAAGCGCGCATCCACCCCTGCACCGGAATGCATTCAACTACCTCAACCGATGCTTTAAGAAACAAATCCTCCTCAATGCTTCCGCCGCTGCAGAGCAGGTCCGAATTAGACTTCCCGCCGTTCGGCTCAGTCCTTGCGGTCGTAGGGGCACCCGCCTGGGCGGACTGCGCCCGTCCTTTTCCTCGCTCCCCCTACCGCTGTCATCCTGAACTAAGTGAAGAGCCTGTCCCGACTCCCTCGAAGGAATCTGCATTTTCCGCGTCGTTCGGCCCAGCTTTTGGGATCGTAGGGGCGCCGCTTGCCGCGCCCGGCCTTTGCCTTGTGTAGCGGCGTGCTTCTAGCGCGGCATCTTCGCGGCGCGATCAAGGCCGGAGCCGAACGGCTTGAATGTCCGGCGTTGAATTTTCCAGCCGTTGTAGGGGAAGGCCGAATTAGCCCTCCCGGGGTTCGGCCCTTTCGGCCCCGCGCCGTAATCCGGAACGGGTGGCTGGCAAACTCTTTTTCGAAGATTAGGAGGGCCGAACGCAGGGGCCGAAAACACGGCCGAAATCCCCACCCTTCCCAGAATTCAAAACCGGGAAGGATGGGCCACCCCTAACGGCAAAGGCTTTCGGATAGCGTGGGCCACTCACCAGTACTATCACGTTAACGCCGCCAATGTTATCATGCGGCAATAGGGAGATATGGCAGGCCGGAAGATTCGCTCAATTTGAGCATCGGCCCAGCCGCCGACAGCTGCATTGAGACCTCTTTATGACCGACATCGGATGAGACTATCTACATGCCCTTCTACACCACTCCGGTTTCCAAACTGAAAGAAGCGGACCTGCAAGATTTATTGACCGATGGCGCGGTCGAAAACTTGCGGCTCGAATTCAAATCCAAAATTCCCGGAGAAGAGCAGACCCTTAAGAAGTTGTGTTCGTTTGCCAACACGTATGGCGGAGTGATGCTGGTAGGCGCCGAAGAGAAGGACGGAAAAATCACCAATCTTTGTGGCGTCGACGAGGAACCGGGGTACAAACAGAGAATTGCCAACTGGAGCTTCATCAAGTTTAATCCACCACTCGCTGCCGAGGTCTCGGAGCCAATCCGACTAACGAGTGGGAAATTCTGCTACGTCATCTCCGTGCCGGAAAGTGAGCTTGCGCCACACTTCATCAACGGCCGGAAGGGCGTGTGGATTAGAACCGATGAATTCACGAATCGGTTCCGGGCGGAACTAGCGAATGAAAACGAGCTGCGGGCGTTGCTCGACCGCCGCCGAGCCGTCCGGGAGCGTCGCGATTTCAATCTGCAGCGGGCACGCGAGCGATTTGATGCTCATATTGCCAGCCGACACACCGATGCAGGCGGGAATCTGACGAAGGTCGGACCCATTTTGGAACTGCGGGTGACCCCACGCTTTCCGGCCCGGCAGCTGTGCCTGCAAGGGGAACTACAACAGCATCTCAACCAAGCTGCATTCCGATGGAGGGGCGTGCAATTCCTCGGTGCCGGGAGCCAGGCGATCACCGCGTACGAAAGCGTCATCGTCCGAGACCGGCTCAACGTGGGAAGCACGTCCATGTTTTCGGTCGATGTTTGGGGTACATGCTTCTATGCGACTCGGGTCGAGGTCGACGCGACCAACATCGCTGGAGTGAATTTCACCGGCATTCA
>Ga0116224_10000662_pt1 | contig 25957 bp, 22 predicted proteins | sample Sb_taG_9_FD_89699 | JGI IMG/M metagenome (GOLD analysis project Ga0116224, IMG submission 89699) | Peat soil microbial communities from Weissenstadt, Germany - Sb_50d_b_LC metaG | ecosystem: Environmental > Terrestrial > Soil > Wetlands > Peat | place: Germany: Weissenstadt | collected 2010-09-21 | reverse complement strand
CCGGACTGGGCGCATCGACGAGGCAGAAAGCCTTGCCGTGGCTCTCGTTGAACCAGTACTTGATATACTTGACGCCGTACTTCCCCTGCTCCTTGAGGTCGGCGACGTGCGCCTGGTCAACCTCTGTCGTGGTTGTTCCTTGGAGATTGTGGACGTCCATGTATAGCGGCATGTCAGCCCCCGGGAAAAACTGTCTGCCCCAACTGCCGGGGCATTCGGCAACCTACCACGCGCGGGTTGTCTGCAGGAAGATAGGCCCGTGCGGCTGTAGCTGGCACGTTCCTGTTTGTGGCGAATTGCTGTTTATTTCCTCATAATCAGGAATTCGCCACACACAGGCGACCTCTTCCGGTATCCGTTCGGAAGATGGAGATGTATCGAGCCGTACTCGCACAGGACTAGCTCTCGAGCCCTTCGCGGAATCGCCGGTAATAATCCCGACTTTCCAGATAGACCTTGAGCAGTTTATTCTCAGGGGGGTCCGGCGGCTTTCGACCTTGCGAGAGGGCGAGCTCGCGTTCGCGCTCATATCTGAACTGCTTCTCGTAGAAAGTCACGAGAGGGAGCGTCATATTTGCGAAGGCAAGCATCAGAGCCTCGGCTCTGTCAGGAGAACTGACGCCTCGTTTGCACGCGTCATCTTTTGATTCGATAACGACGAGGCCGCGAGGATTGTATTCGTAGCGTGTGTGTGGCGAATTGCTGATTCTGGCGAAATCAGTAATTCGCCACACACAGGGCAAAAATGACCAGCCAGCCAGAACTTATTTGCGGGACACGACACTAGAGAGCCATCACCAGCGTCAAGAGTCTAGAGTCACAAGTGAAGCATGGTCCGACTGCCACGAGCGGACCCCGTGCATTTCGCGGAGGAGTTGATCGATGGTCTACGAACAGATCCGGTTCTCCCGCACCGACGGCATCGCCGCTATCACCTTCAACCGCCCCGATCGCCTCAATGCTTTCACCTTCAAGATGCTCGCCGAGATCAACCACGTCCTGATCAGCGAGCTCGACCCGGGCACGCGCGCGGTAGTGTTCCGCGGCGCCGGCCGCGCCTTCTCCTCGGGCGACGACTTGGTCGACATGGGCGGCGCCAGCCCGCTCGAGGACATGCGCCGCGGCCATCACGCGATGGTCAAAACCATCCGGGCATTGCGCCTGCCGGTGGTCGCGGCGATTCACGGCTACGCGGTGGGTGCGGCCTTCGACCTGGCACTGGCCTGCGACTTCCGGCTGGCCGCCGACAGCGAGCAGCTCGGCGATTTCCGGATCAACCGGGCGATCAACTCGATGTCGGGCGCGGCATTCTGGCTGCCGCGCTACGTCGGAGTCGGCCGGGCCAGCGAAATCCTGATGCTCGGCGAGCGGATCAGCGCGTCGCGATGCCTGGAGCTCGGATTAGTGACTAGGGTCTACCCGGAGCCGCAATTCGAACGCGGCGTCGCCGAGTTCGCGGAGCAGCTCAAGAGATTGCCGACCAAAGTGATCGGCGCCAACAAGGCGCTGCTCAACTTCGGCCTGGAGAATTACCTGGCGGCGGCGCTGGATACCGAAGCGTGCGAGCTGCTCGAGATCTTCCGCAGCGACGACTACCTCGAAGGCGCGCAGGCGTGGGTCGAAAAGCGCGCCCCTCGCTACACCGGCCGCTGACGACGCGCACCCGCCCTCGTCTCGAAAACCGTGTTTGTGGCGAATTACTGATTTTCCCAGAATCAGCAATTCGCCACACACAGGCGGCCGGCGATAGTCGCTTTAAAGACTCGCGGATTCGGAAGATAGGAAAAAATCCGCAGATCGCTCATGACTCACTTACCGGAAAACTGTGCCGTCGTCGGCGCTCGACGTAAGCGAATCACCAGGTTTCACCGAACGGCCTTACTTCAACGTTGAAAGACCAAGCCGACCGATCTTGATGCGCAAAGTGCCAGATCTCCTCGGCGATCGCCGCAGGCTTTATGAAGAATTCATCGGGCGCGTCGGGCTTCATTTCTCGGGTCCAGGCCAGATCGATCACCGCGTCGATCAACACGTAAGCCACGTGAATCCCTTTCGGACCGAGCTCGCGCGCTATCGACTCGGCGAGAATCCGCTGCGCCGCTTTGGTCGGAGCAAAGCCAGCGAAATTCGCCTTCCCGCGCAGCGCCGATGTATTGCCGGTTGCGATAATCACGCCCCTGCCTGCCTCGATCATCGCGGGCGCGAGCCGGCGGGCCAAGTGGAGCAGGCCCATCGTGTTGACTTGGAAGTTGCGCTCGAGAATCTGCGGATCGATTTGCAGGAAGTTTCCGAAGGCGCCGCCCACCGCGTTGTGAATCAGTACCGAAGGGACGCCGAGATCGGATCGTATGGCGGCGAGGGCCGAATCGATCTGAACCTCGTCCGCGACATCGCACGGATAACCGCGAGTATCTGCGGTTTCCCGCTCGAGTTCGGATAGCCGCTCGCGATTGCGCGCCAGCATCGCGACCGAATATCCGCCGAGCGCGAAACGCCGTGCGATCGCGGCGCCGGTTCCAGGCCCGACACCCGTCACGACTGCAACTTCACGATTACCGGATTTAGCCATATTCTTGTTCCTCGCTGAGGCACCTTGCAGCAATGCACAGCCCCAACCTTCGCTTCTATTGCTTGCCGGAAACGGAATAGGCTCAGCCCGGCATCTTCGCAAACTTTGGCCCCGGTCCCACCGGCGCCCACGGCTGGGCGCTCGACATGTAGACATTGGCGCCGGGCGCGAACCTCGAGGGATCGTCCAGGCTGCCGACCTTGACCACGACCACGTCAGGCATGCCGGACACGAGCGAGAGAATCGGCGCGCCGCAATTGGCGCAGAACCCGCGGCTCGCCTTGCCTCCGCTGTCGGCAGTGACCTCGAAGTGCTTGAGCTCACCCTTGGTCAGCCTAAAGCCGGCCTTGGGAACGATCAGAACCGAGGCAAACGCGCTGCCGGTCGAGCGCTGGCAGTCCCTGCAGTAGCAGAGCGCGGACATCATCGGTTCAGCCGAGATGTCGTAGCGGACCGCACCGCACATACATCCGCCGGGTAACAGTGTCGCCATGTGGGTTCCTCCCTAAGACGCTAATCTCGTGAAGTCAGAACAACTGATCCAGAATTTCCGTTCTTGCAACTGGGATTTCCTTTTACTCTGAGATCTGAACTCGCCACACACACGTCCGCGGGCGTCCAAACCGAGCTGAATCGCGGGTTCCTGTTTCCACCCGCGTACCCCTCATTCGCCCTTGTGCAAGCCCATGGCTGTCAAATTGGCTGTCAAAACCTCGCGTTGCTCCGGTCCGCGATCAGCTATTGTAGTGTCATCGGCAGTGTGACCAATCCGCGCAAGAAGAACGAGCCCTTGTAGGAAGGCTTCATGTCCGGGTCTTTCATACGGACGCGGGGAAAGCGTCGCAACAGCTCGCCGACCGCGATCGCGCCCTCGAGCCGCGCAAGCGGAGCGCCGATACAGGAGTGGATGCCTTCGCCGAACGCGACGTTGTCCTTAGGCTCGCGTGCGATGTCGAACTTTTCCGGCCGGGTGAATTGAGCCGGGTCGTGGTTGGCGGCTGCGAGAATCACAAAACAGCCGGTGCCTGCCTCGATCTCGGTACCGCCGAGGTTCACGTTTTCCAGCGCTCCTCGGAACGTCGCCTGCACCGGACCGTCATAGCGCAGCATCTCTTCGATCGCGCGAGGCATCAGCTCGGGTGAGCGTTCCAGCAGCACCAGTTGGTCAAGATTTCGTCCAAGCGCGAGCATCCCGTTACCGATCAGGTTGGTGGTAGTCTCATTTCCAGCAAGCAGGAGCAGAACCACGAACGCCAGCAACTCGTCAGCGCTGAGCGATTCGGCCTCGTCATGCGCGGTCACCAGGGCGCTGATCAAATCCGAGCCGGGATTTCGCCGCCGCTTTTCGATCTGTTCGGAGAAATAATCGCGCATCGAATCGACCGCCTCGTGAGACGATGCCGGCAGGAGGCTTCCGGGCGTCGTGTTGTCCGACGATACGATCATGTCGGATTCGCGCTTGAAGGTCTCGTGGCGTTCCGGTGGAACGCCGAGCATCTCCGCAATCACCATCACAGGCAGCGGGTTTGCGAGATCGCTCATGACGTCGAGCTCGCCCTTGCTTTGCGTCACATCTAGAAGCTGCGCGGTAATCTCGCGGATGCGCGGTTCCATCTCGCGAATGCGTTTCGGCGTAAAGTCGCGCGATACGAGCCTGCGCAGGCGCGTATGCACCGGCGGGTCCGATGTGAGCATGGTCGGCGCGCCCTTGAACGGTCCCCGGTTGCGCATCTGCTCCATCTGCGGCGCGGGTATGATTTTTCCGCGATCGGCGGAAAAACGAGCCGAGTCACGCAAGACCTCCGTCACGTCGCAATAGCGCGCGACCAGCGCGATCTTGGTCATCAAGTTGATGACCGGTGGCGGCCCTGCGAGCAACGGCGCGTAGTACGGGTAAGGATTGGCGCGGAACTCAGGATCCCACGGATTGAAGTAGACTTGGTCAGTCGTCATGAGTCAGGCTCCTCGCGAGTCGATGACAGCGATGGCGCCACGGCAAGCGCGCCAGGGCTTTCGCGCAATTGTCGCGCCATCGCTGAAAAGCGGCTTCATCTGCAGATCATTCGACGTGACCACACGGTCCCGCGGCTGAATGCGCCTTCGACGCGGTCGTTTGATCATACCGTCCGTTGCGCGCCCGATACAAAGGCAACTAAGACCCCGTCGTTAGACCAGGCCGGCTTGCCTCCTCAAAGGGTGCACCCCAGAACTCTCTCATTCGAGAAAAGTCTCAGCACCGCGAACCGAAGATCAGTGGCTGAGAAGCTTCGGTGGTTTTCCAATTCGAGCGTCACCGTGATCTCGGGGCTTGCGAAAGTTGGTCGTAAAGCCTCCATGTACCCGGAAGCTCTCCGCGAATTCAAAACCCGTGGACCGCGCTAGAGCCACCACGTCCGTCTCCGACATGGCGTCGGGATCGCCGGGCAGTTCGCTGATCGAGAGAATCCCGCCGCGCACGAGACAGTCGTGGATCGCTTCCAGGCACGCGCTCGCGCTCGGAACCTCGCCGAGCACCGTCACAAGGAAGGCGACGTCGAAGCTGTCTTCGGCGAAGGGAAGCGTTCCTGCGCCGGCTTGCGTGAAGCTCACGTTCGCGACGCCAGCTCGCCGGATACGTCGGCGTGCCTTCTCCAGCATCTCGCACTGAATGTCAACCAGAAACAGATGACCGCGAGGAATCGAACGCGCGACACGAACACTGAAGTATCCCGGTCCCGGCCCCAGCTCGAGAACCCGCGAGTCGACATCGAGATGAAGCCTCGCGACAAGCTTGCGCGGCGACAAAATGAGGCTGCGAAGCGGCAGGAGCAGCAGGAATGCGAACTCATGAGGATAGGTTCCACGTCCGCTCAACCGGCGTAAAGTGTCGAGCCATTTGCGGGTTATGAACGAAGCACGGCATACAATGTTGACTCAACGCGCTCGGTCGCAGCATCTCAACAGGTGACATGCAGAATCGCGTTGATTTCGTCTCCGCCCAGCCTGAGCTGGGCGATGGCTTCCTCAGTCGGAAGAATCGTCAGCTCCACACCTCGGCGCTTGGCTTCGAGCGTGATGGCTTCCATTACGGGGAGGCCGCCTGTGCGCCCGGTGCCGATAACCAGCCGTCGACACTTCCACGGGATCTTTTCTTCAAGCGAGAGCGGAGTGTGCCCAAATTCCGCTCGGAACTTTCTGGAAGCTTTCTTCTTGCGCTTGCGCACCTCGCCACGATCGATCACGACGTCGTGATCGTACAGGACGCCGTCGATCCGAAGGCGGCCGAAGGAAAAGTTACCGAGTCTCATCTGCGGCCACTATAGCGATGCAGCGCGGATCTGTGCAGGCCGGTGCCCCCTGTCAGGCGCTGGCCACAGGTCGCCTGTTCTCAGGGCGGGCGTGCTTCCAGCGCTGCTCATCACCACCCGCCCTTGTGGCCCGAAAACAGGCCCGGGTTCGTATGCCCGCTGCCGCCATGTAGGCGTTTCATAAACGCGAGCGACTCTGCGATCGACTCAGACGGCTCAATCCCAAACGCAAGCACGACCGACTCCCATCGGTCCGGTGAGCTGACGCCGCGCTTTGCCGCCGCCTCTTTGGGTTCGATCGCAACGCGCCCCTGCGCGTCGTAGAAAAACCGCACCTGCGCCGCTTGGGAAATCATCTCGTCATCGAGGCCCATGATCCCGCCTGCCTCCAGGATCTCGCGCGTGCGCCAGTACATCTCCGCTTTGCGGTTGGCGCACTGAACGGCCCAGCTCTTGCCGCGGGTCTTGGGTTCCTCGCCGAAGTTGATTGGCTGGATCACGTAGCCGTAGCCATTCAGCGCCGTGCGGAGGTAATGTCCAATTCCGATCGCGTCGACATTGACGCACTGGACGCGACCGCGCCAAGGCTTGAGGAACTCGACCACCGCGCGCTGTTGCTCAGTTGCATCCCGCTCGGTCCAAGTCCGGTGAGCGATGATCGCGCTCCCGCAGCGCACGGTGACGGCGGTTTCGTCTTTACCTGGTCCCGCCACATCGATGCCGACGATCACTCGTGAGTGGCCGTCATCCAATACTTCATCTGGTTTCGCTCGCGCCGCTTCGAGCTTCGCGAGCGGATAGACTGCGTCATCGGCTTGCGTCGGGAATTGGCAATTGAATGCTCCGCAAGCCGCGTCGACCTGGTCGTCGTGCTCGTATTCGCGCTCGTCGGGACTGAACTGTTCGCACTCCTCAAGGAACGCATCGTTCCAGGCGCCGCGCAGAAGTTTGATGTGTCCAGCCTCCGCTGCGGCCCGAAAGGGTTGGGAGCGTTCGAATTTGCTGCCTTTGACCTGGTCGGCGTAGGTTGGATAGCCGGGCAAGACTTTGCGTTGCATAGAGTCGATCCAAAGCGCGCTGCCGCTGCCCGGCTCTTGCTGCAGCACGATGCGTACGCTGCGGCTGTCCTGAGCGGCGGTGTTCGCGATGAAGGTCTCCACCTCGTGTGGCGTGGCCTGGATCCGCGCCACGTCCAGGATATAGCCGACCCCGTCGCTCGCGATGCCGTACTTCACCCCGACCGTAAAGTCGCTGGTTTTTTTCTTCTGATAGGCGGTGTCCCAGTACCGAACCAAGGAGAGCCGCGCCGGCGTGGCATCGACCATTTCGAACCATTCGCGTTTCAACACGCCGCGCGAGCTGCGGGCGTCCCAATCACCTTTGAGAATCCGATCGCGCGTCACTGGGTCAAGATTCATCAGTGAAATGACGTACTCGGCGCGGTTGATGAAGGGATTATCGTTCAGCCGTGCCGGCACAAAAAGGCGATCGCCAGGCGGCGCACCGAGCCGCGTGACAAACCTGCGCTTGACCCAGTCGTGACCGATGTTGCCCGGATTCGACGCCGCACGCATGCGCAGCGGAATGTGCGCCGCCGGCAGGTGCATAACACTCCGCTGCCGGCGCTTCAAATCGATGCAGATGGGGCAGTCATTCGCCTGCCGCGGGTGAGCAAGTTTGCGATGCTGAATGTAATCCTGTTCGAGCTCGCAGCGAAGGCATGCCGGCGCACGCAGCCGCGCGAACAGATCGAGATATTGTTTCTCCGAAAATTGGGTCAGCTCATCGACCCCGATGAAGGCGAACTCTGCACTGGCGTAGCGGTCAACGTCGCGCGCCGCGTCGAGGTAGCCGAAGCTGAGAGTGGCGCCGATCGCGAAGCTCCAGCGCTTTTTGGACTCGTCCCAGTGAGCGTCATTGCGACCGCCGAGCCACCCGTGCGCGCGGTCCATCAGTGCGTTCGGCATTGCGAGGTCTGGCATGTTGCGGCGGATAATGAGCGCGTGATAACCGGGCACGTCGGCGTACTGGAGGGCCGCCATCAGCAGCGCGTCGGACTTGCCGCCGCCGCCTGCACCCCCGTAGAAAGCTTCCCGGCACTCGAGCAGAAGAAACGCCGCTTGACGCGGCGTCGGCGTGTGCGGAATGAATCGATTGACCCGCGGCGCGAATGCGTCGAAATCGAACGACCGAATTTGTTTGCTGTCCACGTTGTCCTCCTATCCAGCGACTATGGTTTGTCGCTCTTTGGTTTATCGCTCTTTGACAAGAACGCGGGTGAGGCCTCGGGGGTGGCACCAAGGACTTGATCCAGGTAGCCGATATCTTTGAGGATTTTCGCGATTTCGATGGCGCGAGCTTTCTTCGCTTCCTCCGATAGCGGGGGAGGAGGCGGACCTTCTGCAGTCGCGGACCGAGAGGACTCTAAACGGTCTTCGATCAGAGGGATTTGGTTGAGCAGTAGAAGTTGGATTGAACGATGATCGCCCGAAGCGGCTTTGTTGACGATTTGAGTGACAATCGCCTCTTTCTTGGTGATCGTTCTTCGGCGACCGTTCTCAGTGATCGCCACCTGTTCGTTGAGCGCCTCCTTCAACAGCGTTGTCGAGTTTTTGGAGCCCCGAGGGCGACCCTTGGGGTTGCCAGAGCTGCCCTTCTTGAACCGGGTGTCGCGCGGGGGCCGTCCGTAGCCGACGGGATAGTCTGAGTCATGTTTGCTCGCCATCGTCTCTCCTCGATTGGGATTCATTCCGCCGGCGATGTTTTGGTGCGCGATCTACGGCTCTCCGATTTGAAGATGAGCTATTCGCGCGCCGGCGCCGAATTTCGTCAAAACTTAGGCCGGTCTCGGCGTGTACCGCTTTGATACCAGTGAGTTTCTCGAATCTTCTGATCGCGACGTCGACGTACACCGGGTCCAACTCCATAAGGAAGCCCTTCCGCCCCGTTCTCTCGGCCGCCACCAGGGTAGTTCCGCTTCCGCCAAAGCAATCGACCACAATGTCGCCACGCTTGGAGCAATCAAGGATCGCATCGCTCATCATCAAAAGCGGCTTGACCGTAGGATGCATCGCCAGTTCTTCGAGCCGTCCCACGCGCATCGTGTTCACGCCCGGATAGTCCCAAACGTTCGTTCGCGATCGACCAAATCTGCCCAAATCCACATTGTTGATGTGAGGTCGGGTCCCATTCTTGAAGACGAGGATCAATTCGTGCTTGGAGCGATAGAGCGACCCCTGACCGCCATTGGTCTTATTCCAGACGCACAGGTTCTTGAGCTCCGTGTAGATTTCTCGGCCAGCTGACAGCATCTCGAACAGATGCCGCCAATCGGTGAAAACGAAATGGATCGAGCCGTCGGTACTGAAGGCGGCAAGATTATTGAAAACCGTTTTCAGGAAGGCGATGAATTTGGCCTCGGACATTTCTCCTGACGCCATCAAAAATTCGCGGTGTTTGATGGCGCCCGAGCCGCAGACCACGCCATTGATTCTGAGATTGTACGGCGGATCTATGATCACCTGCTTCGCCTTATGGGCCACGAGTAATCGCGAGAACGAATCGCGCCGCCTGGCGTCGCCACACAGCAGGCAATGTCGATCGGCGAATCGCCACAGGTCTCCGACGATCGTAGTAGGCGGACCAGATCGATCGGGCTCAAACACCTCGTCGGCCTGGTCAGCCGGCGTCTCGGATTCGAGTCCCTGCAATGAGAGATCGATTTCCGCGGGTTCGAATCCTGTTATGGACAAATCCAGATTGACATCGAGCTCGGAAATGTACTTCAACTCGAGCGCAAGCAGCTCCCGATCCCAACCGGCTTTTTCAGCGAGTTTGTTATCGGCGATGATGTAGGCGCGCTTCTCTGCCTCGGTCATGTGGTCGAGGCGAATGGTGGGAACCCGCCGAATGCCAAGCAGCTTCGCTGCCTCCAACCTGCCGTGTCCGGCGATCACAACGCGGTTCCGGTCAATCAGAATGGGATTGTTGAACCGGAACCTGCGGATGCTTTCGGCGATTTGGCGAATCTGCTTGGGCGAGTGGGTGCGTGGATTACGGGCATAAGTTCGCAGCGCTGTGGTCGAGAGCATCTCAACCTTCAGGGCGATCCCGCCAAATTCCACTTCGTTGTGGTTCTTCAAAACCTAATCCGCACCGCCGCGAGCCGTCCGGGGGACCTTCTGCGTCTTCCTACGCGGTGCTCGAGGGCAGGTGGTCAGCACCTTTGTCCACTCGAGCAGCCGGCAGGTGAGGAGGCGGTCGTGGCCAGCCACGACCCGTTTGTTGTGATCAATCATGACCCAAAGGTCAGAGCCGAGATCCTCGATGCTTCGCGCAATCTGTCGAATCAGTCGCGGATCGTGGACGCGAGGATTCATCGGATCGAGCGTCAAATCCGCGAGCGGAAAGCAGACGCGCGTGAGGTGGCCAGCGGCCATTCTGGCTGGTGTTGCTTTGGGGTGCTGGGATTCCCGTGACTCTAGAATGGTTCGGATTCGCATCTAAGAAACTTCAGACCTCCTGCTTGAAAGTTCCCCCGGGGAATAGCCGAGGGTCGATTAAGAATTACTGTGGACTTGCATCCCTGCAAATCATCGACTATGACTACATTATGACTATAGAAAACGCATCTGCTCTCGTGAGCGGAGAACTGGACTGGCTCGATTTAGCGTCTGGCGAAGACGCGAACGTTGATCGACCTGTCGACGCTCTGGCTTGGGACAAAGCGCCATCGGTTACCCTGGAAGCTGGTGCGCTGGTTTTCCGTTACCCTACCGCCGGGAGAAGGAGCGGCAATCTCTACGTAAAGCGCGCAAAGGCCCGACCCGATAGCCGCCTGCTTACCCGGTTCATCGAGCTCGCCGACGCTTCGGATGACAAAATTCTCGCCTATGCGCGCCAGTATGGCCGCCTCGGCCTCTGCGAAGACGGCGAACTCCAACATTTGGCGGACGACTATGCTGATTGCATACAAGTCGGGCGGGACGCGAAGTTCGTCGAACAGGTCGAGCGCTGGCGCGAGAACGTCAAACGTGTGCGGGCTCTGCTCAACGCGATCGCGCAATTCTCCAAGAGCAGAAAAGTCTCGGACCGAACTTTAATTGCTCTCAGTCCGAAGCTGAGCCTTTCTGCTGCCGCCTTGCGTAAGGCACGGATTGCGGGATGGTCGTTCATCGCAGCATGGACCCAGATGTGGCTGCGCGCCTTCAGGGTGCGGCCGGTAATCCTCTATGATCCACAAACGAAGCGGTTTCACGCGCGTCTCCGAGGCAGACCTGGCCTGGGGAGCGCACTTGCCTTGCAGCTTATGACTCTGGCCTGCCAGTCGAAAGGAATCGCAATTTGCTCGTCTTGCGGCCGGCCGTTTCCACCCAAGCGCCGGCCGAACCCGACCCGCGAATCGTACTGTCCCAAATGTGGGATTCGTGCCGCTTGGCGCGACGCTCAACGGCGGCGCCGTCAAAAAACCTAGAGGGATGCGAAGCCGGGCAGAACCTCCAAGTAAGCCTATTTCGCAAAGTCCCAAAGCATCGCATTTGGTCAATCCTAAGAGCTTTCGCATCGCTTCCACTGAATTGCTCCACTGAACTACAAGTCGTCGCTTCGAAATCGCGCCTGATGCCGCCCTGAGCTTGATTCTCGATCTGCACTCACCAGAAAGGGCCAACTAGTAGGATCGGCAATGGAGAAGAACCGCGAAAATCGCTTAGCCCGTGAATCGCACGTCAAATTCCCTGTTCGTAAGTAAGATCAGGGAATTGCGGTTCACTGATCCGCGTTTGGAATTCCCTGTTACGATCTCCAGGGAATTCTAGGAAAAAGCACAGGTGCCATGGGGGGTTTTCACTCCTGTGAGATTCCTGGATGGGCCGAAAATCGCGAAATTCCCTGTATTTTCGCTTTGATCAGGGAATTTGATGCAGGAGATCAGTTTGCATCAGACTGCGTCATCTGCCAATCAGTCTGACATGTTTTCCTACATTTTGGAGAAGCGATGAAATCGGCGCGTGGGGCGCGATTCACGCGCGTCGGTGGACCGAGAGAATGCCATCGACCGCGGCTGAGCGCAAAAATCGCTCAAAATTCTCTGTTCGCGATTTTGGCATGTCCATCTGCGAACCGGCGTCCTCGGGAAGAAGGCCTGACGCAAGCAACTACGCCCGCGTGAGTCTATCGGGGTTCCAGAGCTTGCTGCTGCGCGCTCCAGAGCGGGGGCAGTTCGATTCTTTGGGTCATCGCGATGGCGCTGAGGTCCGCAGGCTGGCGGCCTTCGACGATCGCCTCGACGATCCTGGGCGCCAGAAACGCCAGCCGCATCACGCGCCGCACGTGACGGGCCGTAAGATGTTCTCGCCTGGCGATCTCGGCGATCGATCGCGCCCGACCCGCCAACAGATCGTTGGACCATCGATACGCACGGGCGGTCGCGTCGAGCAGCGGTAGATCGATGCGTGCCAAGGATGCGGCGTCACCATCAATGATCAGCCGCATCTCAACGCCGCGCCGCTTCATCCGCATCGGGACGAATCGAGCTAGCGCAAGCTCTTTCGGAGGCGCGGCATCACGCCCTTCATCGAATGGGATCGGCAATTTGATGGAAACCTGGATGCCGTCCTGCTTGAGTCCGACGCCTTCGATCAGCCGGGTCAGTACTGATGCAGCTTCTGATTCGGACCGCAGGCTTTGAATCCAGGCTTCGGCGGCCTTGAATATCGAAGGCAATCGACTCGCATCGATGTTGAGTTCTTCAATCGCTCCGGCGATCGCCGCGCGATCACCGAGAATTTGCTGAGTCGCAGCGCGAACGGCTCGCTCAAGCTCCGGTGCAGCTAGGCGCCACCCGCGCTGGTCATCTTGTACCGACCCCCTGACCAATCCGCGCGAGACGTAGTAGCGATAATGGCGGGCGCCTTTTACCGCACCCTGCACATATAGGGGCTCGCCGTTCTCGTCGAACAGTTTACCCGCAAGCGGGCTGGGCGGCGCCTTGGTCGGGCGTTCGCGATGCGTGGCGGCCTGATCGCGCAAGTGCTGCTGGACCTTTTCCCACAGCTCGCGGCCCACTATCGGCTCATGCTGGCCCGGATGGCGTTCCTTTTTGTGGCGGATTTCGCCGAGGTAGATCGGGTTCGACAGCATCTGGTACAGAGCCCCGCGCGAAAATTGGCAGCCACCCGATCGCACGCCGTTTTTCGACACCCGGACTTTGGAGACGATCTGGCGGCGCTCCAAATCACCTCTCAGGAGCCGGACGGAACCGAGTTCGAGATATCGCTCATAAATGTGTTTCACTGTCGTGGCTTCGGTTCCATTGACTACCAGCCGGCGATCGCGGACATCGTAGCCCAGCGGAACCGTGCCGCCCATCCACATTCCCTTGCGCTTGGAGGCCGCGATCTTGTCACGGATCCGCTCGCCGGTTACCTCACGCTCGAATTGCGCGAACGACAGCAGGACGTTGAGCGTGAGGCGGCCCATCGAGGTGGTGGTGTTGAACTGTTGGGTCACCGCCACGAACGACACCACCTGCGCGTTGAACAGCTCGACCATCTTGGCGAAGTCAGCGAGTGAGCGGGTGAGGCGATCGACCTTGTAAACGACCACCACGTCGACGAACCTCCGCCGGATATCCTCCAATAGGCGCTGAAGGGCGGGCCGCTGCATCGTCCCGCCCGAAAGGCCTCCGTCATCATAGGCGGTCTTGATGACTCGCCAGCCCTCACCCGCCTGGCTCTTGATGAATGCCTCGCACGCCTCGCGCTGCGCTTGCAGCGAATTGAAGTCCTGTTCAAGGCCCTCCTCTGAACTCTTGCGTGTGTAAATTGCGCAGCGTCGTGTTCTCGACTTAGCGTGCTCCATCGCGGCTCTCCTGTTGCGATCGCTTGAGGCCGAAGAACAAGGGACCCGACCATCGAGTTCCCGTGATCTCGCGGGCGACTTCCGAGAGCGAACGGTAACGCTTGCTCCGGAAACAAAATCCCCTTTCGAGAACGCTTACCTGATGGCTGATACCGCGCCATTCCCGCACCAGCACCGCGCCGGGCTGCACGATGCGAGATGGTGCCGCGGCCAAAGCCGACCCGTTAGCGCCGTCATGGGCGAACTCTGCCAGCAGGCGCTGGGTCGACGGCTTGAGACCGCCAAAAGCCTTTTCCTGGAGGCGATAAGCGATCGCCCGAATCAGGAAGGAACGGCTGATATCGCGCGACGGTGCCTTTCCGAACATGGCTTTCCAGCGCTCGCGGAGTTCGTCGATGCCGAGCTTCGACAGGCTCGCGATTTCTCGCGCCAGATCATCCGGATTGCCGCCGAAGTTGCGCCGCCTTGTGTTGCGGCCTGCTGAACTGGTCTGCGTCATGAAGACCTCCTTTCGGTCTCCATGTGCGCTCAGCTCCCGCAGGAAGTCCAGTCGTTTTGGACTCCCTAAGCCTGCGAAATGTTTAGGGAATTTACGTTTAAAATGCCCAATTCGAGCAAGCAGAAGTCATCATCCCTAGCGTCGCGCTCACGTGGGTTAGGTTTTGAAAAGGGACGGCCAAACCCAAATAACCGGAGTCCACTTAACCGGGTACTATGCCGATCACTTCCACGGCGATTTATTCCATCGCAGCAACACTGTTGCTCAGCACCCCGATTTGCTCGATCTCGATTTCGATTACGTCACCAGGCTTGATTTGACCCACTCCCGGCGGCGTGCCGGTCGAGATTACGTCACCGGGCAGCAGCGTCATGATGTGCGAAATGAAGCTGAGCAAAAAATCAGACTTGAAAATCAGATCCGACGTGCGGGTATTCTGACGAAGCTTTCCGTTGTGTTTGGTAGTGAGCGCGAGATCATCGGGATTCTCGATCGCGGTCTCGATGGCCGGCCCCAGCGGCGCGAATGTGTCGAAACTCTTGCTGCGAGTGAATTCGCGATCGCGGCGTTGCAAGTCGGCCGCGGTGATGTCGTTCATGCAGGTGTAGCCGAGTATGTATCGTCGCGCTTCAGACTGCGGAACCCTCCAAGCTCTACGCGCGATCACGATCGCCAGTTCGCCTTCGTAGAACAGCTCCCGCGTTTGCCGCGGATAGACTATCGCGTCATCGGGTCCGATCACCGCGGTCGACGGCTTGATGAATATCAGCGGTTCCTTCGGCGGTTCGACTTTCTGCTCTCGCACGAATTCGCCGTAGTTCAATCCCGCGGCGACAATCTTGCTCGGTGTAGCGGGCGCGAGCAGCCGGACCGTGTCTAGCGGAATCGACTTGGCCCGCGAGGTCCTCTTAAGCGCGCCGAGCTCACCTTCCATTTGCTCAATCCGGTCGCCTTCGAGTGCACCGTATAGCTCGCGGCCGTCATCGCCATATCGGACAATTTTCATGCGACGTCTCTATGCTCCCCCGATTTCCCAGCTACGCGTTCAGTTCATCGAGCAGCGCCTTGGCGTCTTTCAGGTCGGGGGTGTCGAAGCCTTCGGTGAACCAGTTGTAAATTTCCGTGAGCATTGTGCGGGCTTCGTCGCGCTTGCCTTGCGCTGCGAGCAGGCGGGCGAGGCTGACCGTGGCGCGCAACTCCCACCATCGCGCTGACTGTCGGCGCGCGATCTCAATCGCGGTACTAAAGCTGGCTTCGGCATCCGCGTGCCTCGCCGTCCCTGGCAGCAGGAGCAGTTCGCCTTTGAGGCGGTTGAGCTCGGACGAGCTCGTGTGTTCACCGGTGTTGTCCGCGTGAGCGAGAACATCTTCGACCGCGGCGAGACCTTCCTCGAATTCACCACGCTTGAGTCGGCATTCGATCAGCAAAAGGCCCGCGGTAGTCCGAATTCTGTTCCCGGCTTCAGCAGTAACTTCCCGCCCGCGAATGATTTCCGCAAGCCCCTTGTCGCTATTGCCCTCCATCGCCTCGACCCATCCGAGGAACGCCGCGGAGGTGCCGGCAATCGGAATTCTTCCCTGCTCGTTCGCCAACCGCAACGCAGCATCGCTGTGCTCACGGATGCCTCGCGCATCCCTTATGAAGTAGCAGAGATACGTCCCGATGAACTCGGTCAGGAGCGTTTCGACCGGATTCGCGGTTTGACGAGCGCCTTCGAAAGCCTCGCGGTACTCATCAACGGCCTTTTCGGGATAGCCGAGCATCGCCAGGAGGTCGGGGCGTCGGAAGGGCGGAAGGATTCGAACGACCTGTCGCGACGATCCGTGCGCACGAGAATCGGCTCTGATGATTTGGCGGACCGTCTCCAAATGCTCGCGCGCCGCGATGAATTCGCCGCGCAGTATCAGGGTCTGCATCGCGTTGCCGCTCGCAATCAACACCTCAATCGGGCCGCCGCCGCGCGCGAGCTTCAACAATTCCGCGTCAAGCTCGCGCGCTCGCCCGAGATCGGCTCGAAGCCTGAAGGTCAGGCTCAGCCCGGATAGCGCCGTGAACAAACCCCGGCGATCGCCGACCTGTTCGCTCAATTCTCGAGCTCGATCCCACGCGCGCTCGACGTCGATCGCGGCCGGACCCGAAGTTGCGATCGCGGTGCCCAGCGCAAGCTGTAGGAGAATCTCGCGGCGCGCTCGATCTTGATCGTCTGCGATGCCGGGAAGGAGCGTCAGCGCGTCGCGCAATCTCGCGGCCGCTTCCGCCGGAGCATTGCGCGTGGTCTCCTGCTCCGCGGCCATCAGCAGGTAGTCGATTGCCTTGGCGGCGTTCGCCGAACGGCGATAGTGATGGGCAAGCGCGACGACGTGATCGTCGATGCTGCCTGCAAAGACCCGTTCGATTGCGCTCGCAATGCGCTCGTGGAGATGCTTGCGCCGCTCGCTGAGAATAGAGTTGTAGGTGACTTCTTGAGTCAAAGCGTGCTTGAAGGTGTACTCGATATCGCCGACCGCGGGCTGCTCGTAAATGAATTCCGCGAGCTGCAACTCACTGAGCATCTGACTGAGATCGTCGTCTGGCTTGGCGGTGACCTCTCGAATAAGGCTTAGCGGGAATTCCTTGCCGATCACTGACAGCGTCTGCAGCAAGTCCTTCTCGATCGCCGGCAGACGATCGACGCGGGCGGCGAGGATGGCCTGCACGGTCGGTGGAATCTTCAACTCGCCCAGCGGTTTGACGAGCCGGGAAGCAGCGCCCTCGCGTACCAGCGCGCCCTCATCGAGAAGTACCTGGACGGTTTCTTCCATGAAAAACGGATTGCCCTGCGTGCGCTCGATAATGAGCCTCTTGAGCGGCCGGATTTCGACCGCGTCGCCGACCATCGCGGTAAGCATCTCGTCGGCGTTCTCCTTGCCAAGGGGATCGAGCCGGAGCTGCGTGTAGTAGGTCTTGCTGTTCCACTGATGCGAATATTCGGGCCGGTAGTTAACCAGCATCAGAATTTTGGAATTCGGAATCGAATCCGCGAGAAGATTGAGCAGCGCCTGCGTCTCGTCATCGATCCAGTGCAGGTCCTCGAAGACCACCATCAGGGGCTGGTTGAGCGACTCGCGCAGAATGATGCGCTTGATGGCGTCGAGGGTGCGACGCTTCTTTATCTGCGCGTCCATCTGCGCGAGCGGATCGTCACCTTCCACGATCGCGAGGAGCGCGAACAGGTAGGGGAGGGTGTCTTCGAGGTTGCGCTCGAGCGCCAGCACGCGGCCGGTTACCTTTTCACGCCGCGCGCGTTCGTCATCGTCGGAGTTAATTCTGAAGTAGTTCCACAGCAACTCGATCACCGGCAGATAAGCCGAGGCTTTGCCGTGAGAGACCGAGAAGGATTCGAGCACCATCCAGCCGGACTGGTTCTTCGCTTTGAACTCGAAGAACAGGCGCGATTTTCCCGTGCCAGCCTCGGCCATAGCAGCGACTATCTGTCCATGTCCCGACTTCGCGCGCTCAGCCGCGGCTTCCATCGCCGCCATCTCACGGTCGCGTCCAACGAATTTGGACAGCCCACGTCCCGCCGAGCGTTGCAGGCGCGTGCGCAGCGGGCCGAGACCGGTCGCTTCGTACACGTTGACTGCTTCGCTGACGCCTTTGACTTTGGCCGGACCGAGCGGGCGGAGCGCGAAGTAGCCCTCGACGAATTTGCGAGTTGCCTCGCTCACCACGATCGATCCGGTACGCGCGATACTCTGGAGTCGCGAGGCGAGATTGGTGGTGTGGCCGATTGGCGTGTATTCAACGTGACCCGCGCCGGTAGTGATCGATCGCACCACGACCTCGCCGGTGTTTACTCCGACGCGAATTTCGATCGGCGCGCGCCCCTCGGCCTGAAGCTTCGAGCCATAACGCCGCAACTCTTCCTGCATGCGCAGCCCCGCATACAACGCACGCTGCGGATGGTCCTCGTGCGCGACCGGCGCGCCGAACAGCGCGAAGATTCCGTCGCCGGTCGATTGCACTATGTATCCGTCGTAGCGGCGCACCGCGTCGATCATCAGCTTCAACGCAGGATCGATGATCGCGCGCGCCTCTTCGGGATCGAGATCCTGCTCCAGATCGGTCGATCCCTTGATATCCGCAAACAGCGCCGTGACCGTCTTGCGCTCGCCTTCGAGATTCTCGGGTGAGCTACCCTCCGCCGCGACACGCACGTCGGAGGCCGACCCTCGCGGCGGTGAAGTTGACGGCGCGGTGTTAGGAGCTAGCGCGGTACCGCAGTCCTCGCAGAATGCCGATGAAGGTGCGTTTTCAGCGCCACACTTCGGGCATCGATTGGAAATCGGGCTGCCGCACCCCGCGCAGAACTTCTTGCCGGTCTTGCTTTCGGTTCCGCACTTCGAGCAATGCATTGATCCGTACCGCCTCCTCAGAACAACGCGATCTTGTATCACCAGCGCCCGCTTGCGGACATCGCCGACTGTCTGCCCAGCAGGGGGAAATTTGAACTCGGAATTATTAGCCTGGCTATCGGCCTCTACAATATGCGGGCCTCGGACCTCGACCGAAGGGGGACCGGAGATGGGTCAAGCAGAGCCGAATCATTGGCGAAGAATATCTCTGCAGCATTGCTGCTTTATCTTGGGACTGAATAATGCGCCAATGTGGGGGACAATTCTGCCGCTCGATTGCCAAAGGGTACCGGGGGTTCGAATCCACCCCTCTCCGCCATACAGTCTGTAGTGCTTGCCTACAATCTGGAGTGAGCGGAAAATCCCCGCGTGACGCGGCGCTTGTGCGCTTGATGCGAACCGGAGAGCGCGAGTCCTGCGCCCGATTCGGCGAATTTCTCGGGTTTGTCTCCAGGCGCAGAAAAGCCGGGTCGCTTCACGGTTCGAGCAAAATTCGCTCATCCATCGCCTTTCTGAAATGGGGCCGGTCGCGGCTCTAGTCGATGCCGATCGCCTGCAGCTGCGCCGGCCATTCGAGCGGCAGATCGATCCGGTTGAGCAGCGTCTCAGCATTAAGTTCAGCGGGCTGTCGTCCCTGGCAGATTGCTTCGACGATGCTGGGTGCCGTAAACGAAAGGCGTGAGAGACGCTCGACGTAGCGCCGAGTAACATTCTCGCGCGATGCGATCTCCGCCAACGAGCGCACGCCGCCTGAGGCCAACTCTTCAAACCACGCCCTCGAGCGCGCCACCGCCTTGAGCAGGGCCGGATCGACCTTCCGCGGCAGATCGTCTCCCGCAGCAATGATGATGCGCGTCTCCACGCCGCGCCGTTTCATTCTCAGTGGTACCGAGCGAGAAAGACTCAGGATACTGCTGCTCCGAACGCCCGCCCGCGATCAGGGGACCTCGATTCCTAGGGTCAACGCTATGCCGTCATCGCGCAGTTCGACCCTGCTTACGATCTCGACAAGGGCCGCTGTAGCATTGGATTCATCCTGCAGCCGCCGGAGGAGATTCGATGTGGATTCGAGAGTCGCTCTCACGTCGGGTGAATCGATCCCGGACTTTTCAAGCGCTTCCAGTAGGGCTGCCCGGTCGCTCAGGATATGCCGGGCGGCGATTGCCACCGCCCGCTCAATCTCGGGCGCCGCCAGACGCCATCCCTTTCCGTTATCCCCGGCGGACCCGTTAACCAGGTATCGAGATACGTAATAGCGGTATCGCCGTCTGGCCTTGGTCGCTCCCTGCACGTAGAGCGGCTGACTGTCGGCGTCGAAGAGCTTTCCCGCCAGAGGACTCGCAATGGACCTGCTTGAGGTTCCCCGGCCGCGCGCTGCGTTCTGATTGAGCCGCTGCTGGACTCTCTCCCAAACCTCACGCGACAAAATCGCTTCGTGCTGCCCGGGATGGCGCTCCTGCTTGTGCCGGATTTCACCTATGTAAATCGGGTTGGCCAGCAGCTCGTACAATGCTCCACGAGAGAACCGACAGCCTCCCGACTTGATGCCGTTGCGCGAGACACGGACTTTCGACTTTATCCCTCTCTGCTCCAGTTCCTTGCTCAGCTGCCGGACGCACCCCAGTTCCAGGTAGCGCTCATAGATGTGCCTGACAGTTTCGGCTTCCGCAGGATTAACGACCAGCCGCCGCTCGCGAACGTCGTAGCCGAGCGACGGCACGCCTCCCATCCACATGCCCTTGCGCTTGGAGGCAGCGATCTTGTCTCGGATGCGCTCGCCCGTGACCTCGCGTTCGAACTGGGCGAAGGAAAGCAGGACATTGAGCGTCAGCCGGCCCATCGAGGTGGTGGTGTTAAACTGTTGCGTGACGGCGACGAACGACACTCCGTGCGCATCGAACAGTTCGACCATCTTGGCGAAGTCGGCCAGCGAGCGGGTCAGGCGATCCACCTTGTAGACCACGACCACATCAACGAGGCCTTCACCGATATCGGCTAGCAAGCGCTTGAGCGCCGGCCGCTCCATAGTGCCGCCCGATAGTCCGCCATCGTCGTAAGCGGTCTTTACAAGTTTCCAGCCCTCGCTTGCCTGACTCTTGATGAACGCCTCGCATGCTTCGCGCTGGGCGTGCAGAGAGTTGAAGTTCTGCTCGAGCCCTTCCTCAGAGCTCTTGCGCGTGTAGACGGCGCAGCGTCGGGTTTTGGGCTTAGGCTGTTCCATCGCCTCGCTCCTGATGATTCGATTTCAGACCGAAGAAGCGCGGCCCCGACCACTTGGTGCCGGTGATTCGGTGAGCGACCTCTGACAACGACTTGTACGGCTTGCCCCGGAAGACGATGCCGTCCTCGCGGACGATCACCTGATGCTGGGTGCCGTGCCACTCGCGCAGCAGAACTGTTCCCGGTTTGAGAGTCGGTTGAGGTGCCACGCGCATCGGCCGGTGTGCCGACGCAGCGGCGGCGACCTTTGCCAGCAATCGGCGCATGGAGGGCTTAAGCCCACCGAGCGCCTTTTCCTGGATGCGATAGGCTAGGGCGCGCACCAGCAGATCGCGGCTGATGCGCCGCGGCGGTTCAGTGCAGTAGAGCGCCTCCCAGCGTTCCTTGAGATCGGCAGGAGTAGCCTGTCGTAGCGTCGCGATTTCGTGCGCCAGTGCCGAAGTAGTTGAAGATACTTTGTGTTTCATGTGCTGCCCGCCCTCCAGCGCGGGCAGTCACACACATCGCTCTGGTGCGCCTCCGAAGCCAGTCAACGTGTTCACGCTCCGTTCGCCTTCCCATCGCCTTCGCTCGCGCTGACAGGTCGCAGGAAAAGAGCGCTCACCGCTCGCTTCGGGGCCGCAACATAGCAAACATCCGCGGTCAGCCGCTACGGCTGAAGGAGACCAAGAAAATGGAACCCGCGAAATTGGCAAGTGGTAAGAAGACCGAGCCGACCGAAACTAAGCATCGGCGACTGCCCGGGAACAAGGCCGAGCGCAAGCCGAAGGCAGAGAAGCTTGTATGCCGCTACTGCGGCTCTGACGACCTGGCGCCGAGCTTCATCAAACGACGCGATCGGCGGTGCCGAAAGTGTTTCAGCAAGCGGTACAGTTCGGCGGCGCGGGAGAAGAAGGCGAAGAGCAAGAAGTAGCGCCAAGAGGCGCGACAGGGGATCGGGCGCCCAGACGCTCGGTCCCTTTCCTTCTCTGCATGTTCCCGTCCGTCGCCCGAGGAAGTTGCCTGGTCTTGTATCATTGCCGGTCTCCAGACCCGAATTGGCACCGATTCGCGCCAGCTGAGTTGTGAGAGAAAGTTGAAGCACTGGGGCGATTGAATCGGCCCAGTGGTTTCGTCATCGATACAGGCCGACTAACTGCCCATGCCAGTCAGTGCTACATTGCGGACTCGCCGCATCGCCGACCGGCGTCATGCCTACCAAAAACTCCGAAGGCGGCGTGTGTGTGGGTCAACGAGCTTCGCCAGCGGCGCGGTTATAACCGCGCGACGGTCGCGGTCGCTAACAAGAACGCACGGGTAATATGGGCCGTGCTGACGAGTGGCGAGCCGTATCGCTCCGCTGCGTGAAGGTTGAGCGAGGTTGCTTGAAGGATCGGAAAATGGGCTGACGGATCGAACCGGCAAACTCAAACCCTGACTTTTATAATGGCCCTCGAGGCCGACCACTTGTCGAGGCGGGTGTGAGCGGAAATCCCATTTGGGCGCACCTTCAGGTGGTGACGCCGAATAGATGTTTGCAATCGATCACCGCCAGACCAGGACCCGGACCTTCTTGCCACGGGGGAGCCGTCCATAGATTTAGAAGGTCGCGCGGGAGATCCCGTGGCGCCGGCAGACCTCTTCGGTCTTGGCGCCCGCCTCGTGCTCCCTCAACACCCCAATGATTTGCCTGTGTGTGGCGAATTGCTGATTCTTGGGGAAATCAGTAATTCGCCACACACACGCTCAAGACCCCGTATGGTCAAAGTATTCGTCATTTGGCGCTGCGAAGGTGGTCTCACCTCAGCCCTTGAGCAGCCGGCCAATACTCGACCAGAATAGGAATAAATTGGCTTCTGCAAGGGCTGCAAACGCAATCATCACAGCTGGATTTCCAAACGCCTGCCAGAATCCATGCCCAATGCCTGACGGCTGCGCCCATTCGCTTAGACCCACCCCGAACAGAATGAAGTTTACCCAAGCGAGCCAATAATAAGGGATGTCGTTATGTCCGGTTAGCAACTCCGTTTCTTCTTCCGGGGGCTGCTCTTCGATGCCGGCTTGGCTTAAGTAGATGAACCCCGTCACGATGTAGGCCACTTGGAAACCTACATAGACGCCAAGCGGTAAACCCATACGCCACCATGACCAATCGATCGTCCCCAGGAATTTCAATAGGGTTAGTACGGCGGTGAGAAAACCGCACAGGTACAACCCCGTGGTTTGAATGCCAGAGTCGCTCAACCCTCACCCTTCAGGCTGCTTGGCGCTGATAGTACCGTAGCAGCCCACCGAGCCGTTCGCGGCACTGCACCGCACCCACATCGCGAGTACCGACAGATACTGGAAACAGCAATACGTTGCCTCTTCCTTGGTGGTTGCGCTCGCCATGATAGTGCGCCACAAATTCGTTCAGCGCCCGCTGCAATGAAGCTTCGCTGAACAGTATCAGCCTGGAGAGACATTCTTCCTTCACCGATCGGACCCAGCGTTCCGCATAAGCATTGAGGTTCGGACTGCGGGCCGGGAGCGGTAAGGTCTTTACCAGCCCAGCTTCGATGATGGCGCGAAATGAGCGCGTATATTTGGTGTCCCGGTCATGCAGCAGGTACCGGCAGCCCTCAAGAAACCCCCAGCCGTCCAGCGTCACATTTCGCGCGATTTGCTTCATCCAGCCTTCAGCGGGATGACGTGTGACCCCAGCAATCTCGACCCTGCGGCTCTCTAAACGTATGAAGAACAGCACGTAATAGGTCGCCAACCCACGCAGGGTCAGAACCTCCACGCTGAAAAAGTCCGTTCCTGCTAGCACTGCCATGTGGGCACGAATGAAGTCTGCCCAGCCGGTCGTGTGCTTCCGCTCCGGGGCGGTGGGAACCCCGTGGCGTTTGAGGATATTACCGACGGTCTGGTCGGAAATCTCATGGCCGAGATTGGCCAGGGCACCGATAATCCGATCATACCAACAGCCCGGATTCTCCCGAGCCATCCTTACAATCAACCGCTCGAGCTCCGAATCAGTTCTCGGCCTGCCCGCTCCCCGACGCGCCTTAGAACCATCGAACTTGCGGGCAACGAGCTTGCGGTACCAGCCCAAGATGGTGTCGGGCAGCGCGGCGTTCGCGACCTCCGCCAGCGCCTTGCGACCCAACCGATGACCAATTTCGCCCAAAGTCGCCCGCTCTGCGTCCGACAGCCGCAGGCGACCCTTCAGTTGGGCTCTGAGAATCCGGTTCTCAGCGGCCAGATACTCCGTGCGTAACAGAAGCTCTTGGTCGACCAAGCCGGTAATATAGGCCAGCATCCGAGCCCATTGCGTATCGATGCCCCATGCACCCACGGTTCGTGTTCTCACAGTCGTCGAATTGTACGCCCCGCAGCAACTGGTTCACAAAACCAGCCGGCATAGCGGCGAAATGGACTCGGGGCCGGCGTGCGTCGACTGAAAGTGCGAAAAATCGATTCTTTTCAGGCTCGTCGGAGTTTTTGAGGCACAGTGAAATGATGCGACGAATATTTTGGCCATACGGGTCGCGGGCGGCGATCGCTCTCGCTGAGGAATATGGAATCAGCGAACCTCCTCCGGCGACGAGTTCACGTCTCCAATCTCTTCGCTCTTGCGGCGACAGTGGGCTCACCACCTTCCATTTTTCGGTTGGCACAAGAACCATTCATGCGACTCTCTCTCATGCTGATTCGATAGAGAGTGACTGATTGATAGGCGATTCACGATCGCTTGCTTGTCGATCACATAAGAAGGAACAGTTGGATTGGGAACTGAAAGCACGAACTTAAATGAAGCCGCCGTATCGCCGTTGAAGACATCGATGTGGTTGTCTTTCATGTCTCCGACGTCGCCAGCGAAAAAGTAACCATCGTGTTTCTGTCCGGTTGGCAATAGCTGTCCAACAGCAGAGGGGATGAAGAGTACAGTGCCGGTCGGAATAAACCTATTGTCCGTAGCAATTGTACGGTACGGGATTAAAGCGTAACCGCGCACGCCATCACCAAATGGTCCTTTAGCTTTTGCGAACCGATTGAATCCAACGTCTCTGTGAACGTACGGGATGCAGTTGACTTGGCGTGCCGATCCTTTGCCGTCTTGGTTGAAAGTGCAATTGTCAATCTTAACGGTGCCTTCAAGAGCTGCGTTGCAAAATTGCTTTGGTGTCAATTGCGGTCCGAGGGGGTTACCCGACGTGTCTAGCAGCGGAATGTCACCGTGAGCGCCCACAATGAGTACGACGTGGTACTCGGTCGCCCAAATCTGCAAAAGATGCAAGCCCTCAAGACTAGTCGGAGGAGGAATATCGAACTCTTCCGGTAATCCCGCGGAAGGAAAGAACAAGAACATCGTCCAAACGCCGATTGCTAACAGCCACGTTGAAGTGTTCTTAAACAGGTAACCGACGGGCCTTTTTCCAACCATAGGGAATCGCCGAATGTTTGTGTGCAGATACTTACGAACTCCTCAATTCTTCTGCCCCGTGACGACACTTATTGATCTGTTGCCTCTTGGCTTCCACTAAGTTGCGGCATTCTGGAGCAGTTCTGGCGCTTTGCTCGGGTTACTTTCGGTTACCGTGATTTTCAGCCAAAAGTTCCCGAAACCGTCCACCACGGCAGTTCCGGGTACGACGCTCTTAGGCGCACCCGGAAGCCAGCCGCCAAGAAGCGGTGGTAAGCAGTCTTTCGAATCTGCAGACGCGGTCTTCCAAAGCGGGCACGCGAGCAGAACGTTTACACCCCTAGTTTCAGACGCCACTAGGTTTGTGTCGGTAGCACGAAGTAATCTGTATGTCAAACCTGTTATCACAAACGGCCTTGGTGGGTCAGGAAGCGCATTGGCGCAGCCTGCTTTAGCAGGGTGTTGATGAAAGGGCTAAATCGCGAACTTGGCTGGGTATGATGACGGTGCCGGAGTGAGTTGTGAGGTTGCGGGTCGGGTTAATTGAGAGTGGATCGTGGCAGAGTACAGATGGCTGGCGGCTCGATTCGTCCGCCGGGACAGAGCTTGGCGATCCTCAGCAGGTTGTAGGCGGCGCCGACCAGGTAGGCGGCAAAGGTGGTCCGCTCCACACCCCGATAGCGCGTGCGACGGAAGTTCCCAACCGTCTTGATCCAGCCGAATATCTCCTCGACCCGCTTG
>Ga0116224_10000657_pt1 | contig 26084 bp, 20 predicted proteins | sample Sb_taG_9_FD_89699 | JGI IMG/M metagenome (GOLD analysis project Ga0116224, IMG submission 89699) | Peat soil microbial communities from Weissenstadt, Germany - Sb_50d_b_LC metaG | ecosystem: Environmental > Terrestrial > Soil > Wetlands > Peat | place: Germany: Weissenstadt | collected 2010-09-21 | reverse complement strand
TTGAGCAGACGGGTCCATCAGGTGTCCTCCGGGGATGTGTATGTCTGTACCCTGGATGATACACGATGGACCCGCCTTTCGTAACCCTTACCAGCCACTCCACGGTTGCCTGTGGTGCTACCGCTACACTAGCGTTGTAGAAAAACGACGCAAGTGGTATACTGGCTATGGACATGCGAGAACTCAAGGCGCTCGAAATCGCGGCGCGAAGCAAGATTGCTTTCGACGGGACGCACTGGCTCGTTCCGTCGCAAACGAGCGCGGCCACGAAGTACCGCGTGACCATCGGCTCCGAGCCGTCTTGCTCCTGCGAGGACTGGTCGCTTCACCAGCCGCAACTATGCAAGCACATCATCGCTGCAAGGTTGGTCTGCGCCCGCGACCACGGCGGGAAGGCCCCCGAAATCGCCGTTGATGCCGTTCCCGTCCGCCCGACGTACAAGCAGGACTGGCCCGCGTACAACGAAGCGCAGATGACGGAGAAGCATCGGTTCCAGGCGCTGTTGTTTGACTTGTGCCGGGGGATTGAACAGCCGGTCCACACGAAGCGCGGCCGCAAGCCGACTCCTCTCCGGGACGTGGTGTTCGCCTGTTGCCTGAAGGTCTTCACGACGTTTTCCGCTCGCCGCTTTGCCTGCGACCTTGCGGACGCGCACGCCAGCGGCTACTTGTCGGCCCTGATGCACAGCGTCAGCGTATGCGCTTACCTCGAAGACAAGAACCTGACGCCCGTGCTTCACCGGCTCATCGTCCAGAGCAGTTTGCCGCTCAAGGCCGTTGAAACGACGTTTGCCCCCGATTCGACGGGATTCTCTACCTCCCGCTTCGTCCGCTGGTACGATGAGAAGTACGGCGTCGAACGCTCTGGGCACGATTGGGTCAAGGCGCACGTCGCTACCGGCACGAAGACGAATATCATCACCGCTGTCGTGATCGAAGGGCGCGACGCAGGTGATTGCCCGCAGTTCAAGCCGTTGATCGAGACAACGGCCGACAACTTCACCGTCAAGGAAGTGCCCGCCGACAAGGCTTAGAGCTAACGGAAAAAACGTCCGTACACTGTAGTGAATCTCGTTCAGTATGTCACCACAACTCATTGTGAGATAACGACTACAGCCAAATGCGTCCCTATGTGTACGGACGTTTTTTCCGTTAGCTCTTCCCTCAGCCACGACAACCTTGAACTGATCGAGCGGCTTGGGGGAACGGCCTACGTGCCTTTCAAGGTGAACAGCGCGGCCGGTGAGGCGGGGACGCTCTGGGAGCGGATGTTTCACTACTACAACTTCCGGCGGGAAGAGTTCCTGAAGCATTATCACCAGCGGTCGAACGTCGAAAGCACGATCAACATGGTGAAGGCGAAGTTCCGCGACCACGTCCGCAGCCGCACGGACGTTGCCATGAAGAACGAGGTTCTGTGCAAGTTGCTGTGCCACAACATCGTCGTCGTACATCAGCCGCACGTCGAACTCGGCATCGAGCCGGTGTTCTGGGGAGCGGAACCGACCGCTCCGTCCGACGCCCCGACGACGCTGCCGTTCGTCCGTCTGGGATGAAATAGAATTCGCCGTCATGAAATAGAATTGGGGCAAAAAGTCGAATTCTCTTGCAAAGCCCGCACGGCCGGTGGCGCACAACGAATCCCACGCCGCGCAACGAATGCAACGAATCGCGGCGGCGCGACCTCAGAGGCTAGCCCCTGCGGCCACACCGCTGGGCCAGGCGAACATTGGCCACGCTGGACCCAGTAGAGCGGGCGAACACGGCTTCGGCAGCCCTCGTTAGATCACCGAGCGGACCACCCCACCATCCACGCGCAGGGCCGCCCCGTTGACCGCCGACGCCAGCGGGCTGCATACGAAGGCCACCAGCGCCGCCACCTCCTCGGGCGTCGCGAACCGCCGCAGCAGCGACGTCGGCCGCATCTCTTGGAAGAACTCGGCCTCGACCTGCGCCGGCGTCTTCTTCCCCGAGCGGGCCAGGTCCGCGACGAAGCTGCCGACGCCCTCGGACTTCGTTGGCCCCGGCAGGACCGAGTTGACGGTCACGCCCGTGCCCACCGTCAGCTCGGCGAGGCCGCGCGCGACGGCGAGCTGCGCCGTCTTCGTCACCCCGTAGTGGATCATCTCGGACGGGATGTTGATCGCCGACTCGCTGGAGATGAAAACAACCCGACCCCAGTTCCGTTGGAGCAGGCCGGGCAAGTAGGCACGACTGAGGCGGACGCCGCTGAGCACGTTCGTCTCGAAGAAGCGCCGCCAGTCGTCGTCGCTGATGTCGGCGAAAGGCTTCGCCTCGAAGATGCCCAGGTTGTTGACGACCACGTCCGCGGCCGGCACCTCGCGCAGGAGGACAGCGACACCGGCGGCCGAGGCCAGGTCGGCGGCCACCCCCGTGACCTTCGCCCCTGGGACGGCCCGCCCCACGGCGGCGACCGCCTGCTCCACCCGCGGCCGGGTGCGGCCGTTGATGACCACGGCGGCCCCCTCGCGGGCCAGCGCGGTCGCGATGGCCAGGCCGATACCGGCCGTCGAGCCGCTGACGAGGGCACGCTTGTCTTTCAGTTGCAGGTCCACCTTCGCCTCCTTAGTTTTACTGTGCGAGATGCCCCGGGCTTGCCCCGGGGAGTTTCACGTTCGCCGCTACAAAAGGCCGAAGGAACTCCCACGTTATTCCTGACCGTCACGGATTGTGGGGTGGCCGGTCGGCTCTCGGTCCGCGCCCCGGGACCGGCCTCGTGTGGGGAGTAGTGTGCCACCCCCCCATACCCCTGTGGCGCGTGGCACACACCTCATTTTTTCGCCGCAAGTCGAATGCTGACCAGGGGATAGGTGTGTGCCACGCGCTGGCACACAACTGGCCCGAGGCACACACCTCCCGGGGCGTCCGGCCGCTTTCCCCCGCTGGCGCAGCCGGCCGACCCCTCCCCAGTTCCCCAAAGTTCCGCGCGGAACATTCGTTCAGGAGCCGGGGCAGGCCTCCGAACGCGGCCGCTGCTGCTACCGGAGGCCTCCCACACCCCAAAATCGGTGACGGTCAGAGTTATTCTTCTCGCCGCGTAGCAGCGAACGTGAAACTCCCCGGGGCAAGCCCGGGGCATCAACTCAACAAGCCTCTCGCCGCGTAGCAGCGAACGTGAAACTCCCCGGGGCAAGCCCGGGGCATCAACTCAACAAGCCTCTCGCCGCGTAGCAGCGAACGCGAAACTCCCCGGGGCAAGCCCGGGGCATCAACACAACAAGCTTCTCGCCGCGTAGCAGCGAACGTGAAACTCCCCGGGGCAAGCCCGGGGCATCAACTCAACAAGCATCTCGCACAGTAAAATTAGGAGCGTCATGGGGGCCGTCACGCGATTGCCCCCCGCAGCGAGCGCCACAGGTCCAGCTCCAGGTCGAGGAACGACCCGCGTGCCCCGTGGGTGAGAGCGACCCGGTAAGCCGCGTCAGTCACTTTCGCCAGCAGCGTCTCCTCCCGGCCCGGGGCACAGCCCGTGTCGCGCACCACGTCTCCCACGGAGTGCCACAACTCCAGCTCACGCTCCACCGACGGCCCGCGCACCCCGTGCTTCGCCGTCACCGCCAGGGCAGCGTCGGCCAGCTTCCCCGCGAAGTCGTCCCGCCGTCGTTCCCTGCAATCCAACGTCGCGCTCATGACTGAATCTCCCTGCATTTTCTATTCCGAAACCGGTCCTCGCGGCCCGTTGCCGCCTCCTACAGACGACTACCACGGCGGCCGCCGTTCCTTACACGACCGCGGGCCCCCCTCTTGCAAAGCCGGGTCGCGGTCTTATCATAAGGTGGAACGAAGCCGAGGCGGCTCCGTCATCGCCCAGCCTACCCCCCGCCTCCTCCGGCCACCCCCGTGAGCGAGCTGACCGACAACCGTCATGGTTCCCCATCCCGAGAGGAGTCCGACATGAGAACGCGCAAGGTGCTGGCAGTGGGCGCTGCCGTCCTCGCCCTCGGCATCGTCTTCCTGAGGGGCGGCCAGGCCGCCGACCAGAAGGAACTCGGCGCCGCCCTGGACAAGCTGGTCAAGACCGCGGCCGACAAGCCGGACGACCTGCAGAAAGAAGGGGCGGAGGTCGTCAAGCTCAACAAGATCGACAACGACTCGATCAAGGAGGCGATGGACTTCCTCGGCAAGCGCGAGGAGGGGCTGCCGGGCTGGGGCGTCGGCAAGCCGGGCACGATCAAGCCGGATAACATCGAGTTGAAAATTCGCGATATGGTCAAGGCGAAGACGATGTCGAAGGCCCAGTTCGAGAAGGAGAAAGACGCCCTGCTCGAGCTGGCTAACCGCACCGCCGCGATGGGCTCCATCGCCCTCGCCTCCGGCCCGAAGAAGAAGCTGCCGGACAAGGACCCCAAGGACTGGAAAGAGTATTCCGAAGACATGATCAAGTCCTCGCGCGAACTGGCCAAGACGATCAAGGACAACGACCCCAAGGCCGTCAAGGAAGCCGCCGCCAAGCTGAATTCCAGCTGCAGCAATTGCCACGGCAAGTTCCGCGATTGACGACCGCCACTAACATTTTGGCGAGCGGGGGGCGTCAGCCCCCCGGTGATGCACACAACCGGGGGGCTGACGCCCCCCGCTCGCCTCTGTGTTAGTGCCTCGCCCGGAGGAGTCCCATGTCCCGGCCGCTGCCCGTCGCGCTGGCCTGTCTGCTGGCGGCGTCCGTCCCCTTCGCGGCCGGCGACGGCAAGCAAGACGCGGAGCCCGCCTGGAAGACCCTCATCCCCCCGACGGAATTCGCCCCGGTCGTCGCCGAGGCGGTCAGGGCGGTCGAGAAGGACCTGGCCGTCGCGGACAAGGATCCGCAGGCGCGCGTCCGGGCCCGGGGGACGGCGCTGATGGTCGCCGCCTACGCCCAGGGGAGCATCAAGGGGGACGGAGCCGACGCCCGGCAGCGCGCCGCCCTCCGCGACGCCGCCCTGAAACTCGCCGGCACGATCAACGAGAAGAGGCTCGCGGACGCCGTCAAACTGGCGCGGGCGTTGCCGGAAGCAAAGGCGACCGACGCCACCAAAACCGCCGCGGCGCTGGTCAAGTCCGACGACCGCGACGAGTTGGTGCCGGACCTGATGGCGCTGTTCCGGACGCGGGCGCGCGGCGGCCTGGGGCTGCTCCCCCGGCCGAGCGACCCGCGTCACGACGGCATCGAGGCCCGCCTCGACCTGCTCGCCAACCGCACCCAGACGAAGGACGACCTCGCGCGGCAGGCCGACGGGGTGGCGCTGACGGCGTACCAGGCCGCGGCCATCGCCGACCTGGTCCATGCGCTGAGCCCCGCGAAGAAGGAAGGCGACAAGGATCCGAAGGACTGGCGGCGCTGGTCGCGCGACCTGCGCCAGGCGTCGGCCGACCTCGCCGACGCGGCCCGCGCGCGCGACCCGGAGAAGGTCCGCAAGGCCGCGGGGATGGCCGGCGGCGCCTGCAACGATTGTCACAAAGTGTTCCGAGAATGATCGCAGTTTAGCCGCGACCCGCAGGGGAGCGCGGCCCTTCGCCTCGCGCTCCCCTGCGGGTCGCGGCGAAACGCTCCGCTTGCTTTTTTCCCGCCCCCCGCCGACAATCAAGGACGGCGCCGGTGCTCCCGCCTCGACTCGCAGACGCCCCCACAGGGCCCGGCATCCCCTGGCCGAGATATTTTGCAAAAAAGTCCTTGACACTGTGGTCGAGGGTGCGTACCCTCGAATTCAGACATTACGTCTAAACCGAGTTCCGCCAATGGCCCGTACGAAGCAAGACGTGACCGACGCCGAACTGACGATCCTCCAGTACATGTGGGACCGGGGGGAGGCGACCACGCGGCAACTGACCGACACCATCCATCCCGAGGGGACCGCCTCGCACTACGCGACGGTGCAGAAGCTCCTCGAGCGGCTGGAGGAGAAGGACTGCGTGACCCGCGACCGGTCGCGCTGGCCGCACGTTTTCACGCCTGCCATCGACCGCGAAGAGCTGATTGGCCGGCGGCTGCGGACCATGGCGGAAAAGCTCTGCGGGGGGTCTCTCACGCCCCTGCTGACCCACCTTCTTAGGGTCGAGCGGCTGTCCCCACGCGAGCGCGAGCAACTGCGGGCTTTCATGGACGAACTCGATGCCAAATCCAAGACGAAGGGTCGAGATCCTTAAACGAAGGAGCCGGACGTGAGCACGCTCCTCGCCACGGGCCTGATGAACGTCATCATGGCCACGGCGCTGGCGCTCTGCGCCGCTGTCGTCGGGCGCTTCATCAGGAAGCCGGCACTGACCCACAGCCTGTGGGTGCTGGTCCTGCTCAAACTGGTGACGCCCCCGCTGTTGCCCGTCTCCTGTCTCCCGTCCTCGTGGTCGTGGGGCAAGCCCGAGCCAGCCCCGGGCGTCGAGCCCACCCCTCCCCCGGCACCCCAACCCGCCGTGATGGTCGTGCAGGCGCCGGCCCCGCGCGCCGTGCCGGACGACCCGCCGCGCCCGAGTGGGTCGAATTTCACCGCCCTCAAGGACGGCGCGAAGGGGAAGTCCGGCCCGAACGGGAAGCTTCCCCCGCCGGTGCCGGTCCTGGTGCCTGGGCGGCCCGCAGCGAAGGTGGCGCCTGCCGAAGAGTCCGTCCCGTCCGAGCCCGTCACGTTCGTCGCGGCGGCCCCCGCGCCCGAGCCGGCACCGGCTCTCGCGCCGCCCATTCCGCCCGCAGCGAAGCCCGTCCGGTTGGAAGAGCTGGCGCCCCTCCTTGGCACGTTCTGGCTGCTCGGCTCACTGGGGTGGTTCGTGCTGGCCCTGCGGCGCATTTGGGCCTTCCAACGGCTGCTCCGCTACGGCCGGCCTGCGCCCGAAGGCATGCAGCGGCTGGCGCGCGAGCTGGCGGAGCGCATGGGGCTGCGGCGCTGTCCCGAGGTCCGGCTGGTGCCCGGTCCGCTGGCGCCGATGGTCTGGGCCGCGGGGGGGCCGGCACGCATCCTCTTCCCGGTTCAGCTGCTCGACCGCCTCGACGAGGAGGGCGTCGCCACACTGCTCGCTCACGAACTGGCCCACCTGCGCCGCCTCGACCACTGGGTGCGCTGGCTGGAGCTGCTGACCTTCGGCCTCTACTGGTGGTGTCCGCTGCTGCTCTGGGTGCGGCGGCGGCTGCGCGTCGCGGAGGAAGAGTGCTGCGACGCCTGGGTGGTCGGCGAGATGCCGGCGGCGGCCAACCGCTACGCCCGGGCGCTGCTGGAAACGGTCGATTTTCTGTCGGTCGCCCGACCCGCACTGCCCGCCGTGGCCAGCGGCGTCGGGGAGGTCGAGGATATCAAGAGGAGATTGCTCATGATCGTGCGCGGCGCCACGCCCCGGACCCTGTCCCTTCGCGGGCGGCTGGCCGTCCTGGCCCTCTTCCTGCTGCTGCCGCTCTTCCCTGCCGCGGTCGGGGCGCCGCGGCCCGCCGACGACGACAAGGCCGCCCCGCCCGCGGCCGCCCCGGCTCCGGCCGCCGCCCCGGGCCAGCCGGCCGCCGCCCCCACCGCGGAAGACGAGCCGACCGTCTTCGAGAACCGCGGCGTACCCCTCCAGCAGGAGGCCGCCGAGGTCTGGCAGGCCGCCCTGTCGCCCGACGGCAAGTGGCTCGCCGCCGCTCACGGCAACGCCCAGAGCGGCACCCCCGGCGAGCTGAAGCTGTGGGAGTTGGCCACCGGAAAGGCGCGCTCCGTATTCCACGGGCCGCAGGCCATGCGCTCCGTCGCCTTCTCGCCCGATAGCAAGACCGTCGCGGGCGGCTCCTTCGACAACGCCATCCACCTCTTCGACGTGGCCAGCGGCAAGCCGACGCTCACCCTGCGCGGCCACACCGGCGGCATCAACGGGCTCTCCTACTCGCCCGACGGCAAGCTCCTCGCCTCGGCCAGCCTCGACAAGACGGCCCGCCTCTGGGACACGACCACCGGCCAGTCGTTGGCGACGCTCAGCTGGCACAAGGACTGGGTCCTGTCGATCGCCTTCTCCGCCGACGGCAAGAGCCTCATCACCGGCAGCAAGGACAACACCGCGAAAATCTGGGACGTGGCGACGCGCAAGGAGCGTTTCACGCTCGAAGGGCACGCCGGTATGGTCGAGACCGTCGCCTTCGCCCCGGACAACAAGACCGTCGCCACGGGCAGCTACGACATGACGGTCAAGCTGTGGAACGCGACGACGGGCAAGGAGCAGAACACGCTCCGCGGCCACAACGGCATCATCGCCGGCGTGAACTTCTCCCCCGACGCCAAGACCATCGCCAGCAGCAGCGGCGACAACACGATCAAGCTGTGGGACGCGGCTAACGGCAACGAGTTGGCCACCCTGACCGGGCACCAGAACATCGCCTGGTCGGTCGTCTTCTCGCACGACGGCAAGACGCTGGCCTCGGCGAGCTGGGACAAGACGGTCAAGCTCTGGGACGTGGAGGAGCGCAAGGAGAAGACCACCCTGAAGCCGGCCGACGACGGCGCCGACGCGGCCTTCGCCGTCTTCGCGGCGGCCTACTCGCCCGACGGCAAGACGGTGGCCCTGGCCGGCGACGTCCCCACCGTCCGCCTCTACGACGTGGCCGAGGGGACGACGCGCCTGCTGCTCAAGGGGCACGAGGACGTGGTCGGCGGCGTCGCCTTCTCGCCGGACGGCAAGCTGCTGGCCACCGCCGGCTACGACGGCAGCGTGCGCCTCTGGGACCCGGCCACCGGCGAGGCGAAGGGCGTCCTCAAGGGACACCGTAACTGGGTCTTCTGTGTCGCCTTTTCCCCCGACGGCAAGACGCTGGCCTCGGGCAGCTACGACAAGACGGTGCGCCTCTGGGACGTGGCGACGGCCAAGGAGATCGTCAGCCTGACCGGCCACACCGCCGGCGTCCGCTCGGTGGCCTTCAGCCGCGACGGCAAGCTGCTCGCCTCCGGCGCCGGCGATCACCGCATTCGCCTCTGGGACGTGGCCGAAAAGAAGGAAGTCAACGTGCTCAAGGGCCACAGCGGCGGCGTGCGCTCCGTCGCCTTCTCCCCGGACGGCAAGCTGCTCGTCTCGGCGGCCGAGGACCCGCAGCAGGTGAAGGAAGGCGAGACGAAGAGCGCGACCGTGATCCTGTGGGACGTGGCCAAGGGCGAACAGGTGCGGCAGCTCAACATCCCATCGAATCCCAACCAGTTCCCCCAGGCCGGCGGCGACGTGCTGGCCGTCGCCTTCTCGCCGCGCGGCCGGAACATCGTCACCGGCGGCATCGACGGCATGCTGCGCGTCTGGGAGCCGGAGTCGGGACGGCAGCGAAGCACCTTCAACGCCCACCCGTTCCGGGGAGGCGCCGACAGCCAGGCCGGCGTCAACTGCGTCGCCTTCTCGCCCGACGGCAGGCAGATCCTCTCCGGCGGCGCCGACAAGAGCGCCCGCGTCTGGTCGAGCACGACGCCGCCGGTGGAGTCGCGCGTCGCCGTCGGCGGCCACAAGGGGCAGGTGTGGTTCGTCGCCTACAGCCGCGACGGCAAGGCGCTGGCGACCGGCGGCGACGACAAGACCGTGCGCCTGTGGAACGCCGGCGCCGGGCTGCTGCGGCCGCTGGCGGAAGGCCGCGGCGGCCACCTGACTGGCGTCGCCTTCTCGCCCGACGGCAAGACCGTCGCCACGGCCGTCAGCGACCAGACGGTTCGTCTGTGGGACGCGGAGAGCGGGCGGGTGAAGATGGACCTCCGCGGACACACCCAACCGGTGCGCGGCGTGGCCTTCTCGCCCGACGGGAAGACGGTGGCCAGCAGCAGCGGCGACTGGGACAACCACGTACAGCCCGCCGAGGTCAAGCTGTGGGACGTGGCCACCGGCAAAGAAGTCACCTCGTTCGTGGGGCACGAACAGCTCGTCTTCACCCTGGCCTTCTCGCCTGACGGCAAGACGCTGGCCACGGTCAGCTGGGACAACACGGCCCGCCTCTGGGACGTGACCACCGGCAAGGAGCGGGCGAAGCTGAGCGGGCACACCAACGCCGTGCGCAACCTGGCCTACTCGGCCGACGGCACCCTTCTGGCGACGGCGAGTTGGGACCGCACCGTGAAGCTCTGGAACGCCCAAACCGGCAAGGAAGTGGCGACGCTAAGCACTGCCCTGTTGACCGGCTGCAACGCCGTGAAGTTCTCCCCCGACGGCAAGACGCTGGCCCTGGGCGGCAAGCCGGCCTCCGAGGGTCAGGACAGCGGCGCCATCGAAGTCTGGGACGTGGCGACGCGCCAGCGCAAGACCGTCCTCAAGGGAGCGCTAAAGGGCACCGTCAATTCGCTGGCCTTCTCCCGCGACGGCAAGGTGCTCGTCTCGGGCGGCGGCGAGTGGATGAAGTTCGGCGAGGTCGGCGTCTGGGACCTGACCGGCGAACAGCCGCCGGTGGTCTGCACGCGCGACATGGCGCTGGTCGAGCAGATCGTCATCAGCGCCGACGGCAAGCGCCTGGCGACCTGCGACGGACAAATCGGCGTCCCCGGGCGGATGACCGTGTTCGACGCCGCGGGCCTGTTCCCGCTGACCCTGAAGGGGCACACGAATTTCGTCAGTTCTGCAGCGTTCTCGCCCGACGGCAAGGTGTTGGCCACTGGCGGCTGGGACAAGACGGTGCGCCTGTGGGATGCGGCCACCGGCAAGGAACTCGGCGTCCTGACCGGCCACAAGGAGGGCATCCGCTCGCTCAGCTTCTCGCCGGACGGCAACACGCTGGCCAGCGGCGGCGAGGATCAGGCGCTCAAGCTCTGGGACGTGAAGGGGCGCAAGGAGAAGGCGACGCTGGAGGGTCACAAGCTGAGCGTGTACGGCGTGGCCTTCTCGCCGGACGGCAAGACGCTGGCCTCGTGCAGCGGCGACTGGCGCAAGGGGGCGGCCGGCGAGGTGAAGTTGTGGGACCTGGCGACGCTCAAGGAGCGTGCCTCGCTGGGAGGCCACCCGCGCGAGGTGTGGAGCCTGGCCTTCTCGCCGGACGGCAAGCACCTGGCCACCACCAGCGGCAACGAGGTGCGCGTCTGGGACGTGGACGCGGCCCGCGAAGTGACCACGCTGAAGGTGAACGGCTCGTACGTGCGGCCGGTGGCCTTCTCGGCCGACGGCCGGACGCTCGCCGCCGGGCAGGGCGACGGCGGCGTCAAGCTGTGGAACACGGCCAACTGGCAGGAGCGTGCCACCCTGCGGGGCCACAAGGACCTCGTCTTCTGCGTGACGTTCGCGCCGGACGGCGGGACGCTGGCCTCGACCAGCAAGGACGGCAGCGTGCGCCTGTGGAACGTCCCGGGCGGGGCGCGGCCGGCCGTGGCGGCGCGGTAAGTAAGGGAACTTCGTTTAGCGGCGGGTCGCAGACCCGCGGGTCTGCGACCCGCCGCTAAACAGGATGGATTTGAGGGAGATTCGCGCGATGCTTCGACCACGTTGGGGACTCCTCGCCCTGTGCGCCCTGCTGCTCGGCGCCCCGGGCGCGCCGGCCAAAGACAACGTCCGCGACGCCCGGGCGCTCGCCGAGCGCATCGACCGCTACCTCGCCCTGCGCTGGGAGCGCGACCAGGTGACGCCGGCCGCCCTGGCCGACGACTCCGAGTTCCTTCGCCGGGTCTATCTCGACCTCGTCGGGAGGATCCCGCTGACGTCCGAGGTGCGCCGCTTCCTCAAGGATTCGTCCCCCGACAAGCGCCCGCGCTTGATCGAGACCCTCCTCAAGGAGCAGTCCTACGCCACCCACATGACGCACGTCTGGCGGGCGCTGCTGCTGCCGGAGACCGACAGCAACGACCAACTCCGCTACCTCCAACCCGGCCTCGAGACCTGGCTGCGCAAGCAGTTCGCCGAGAACGCCGGCTACGACAAGATCGTGCGCCAGATCGTGACGCTGCCGTTCGGCAACAGCCCCAACGGGATGCAAGCCTACTACCAGGAGATGAACGACCAGAGCACTGGGTCGCCGGTGGCCTTCTACATGGCGAAGGAGGGCAAGCCGGAGAACCTGGCGGCGACGACGGCCCGGCTGTTCCTGGGGGCGCGGCTGGAGTGTGCCCAGTGCCACGACCACCCGTTCGCGCGCTGGAAGCGTGAGCAGTTCTGGGGCCTGGCCTCGTTCTTCGCCGGCCTGCAGCGGCAGCGCGGCGACTTCTACGGCCCCATCACGGAGTTGAGTGACCGCCGCGAGATGACCATCCCCGGCACCGACCGCGTCGTGCAGGCCAACTTCCTCGACGGCAGCGAACCGCGCTGGAAGTACAAGGTCGGCTCGCGCGTGACCCTCGCCGACTGGATGACCTCGCCCGACAACCCGTACTTCGCCAGGGCGGCCGCCAACCGCCTGTGGGCGCACTTCTTCGGCACCGGCATCGTCGAGCCGGTCGATGACTTCAACGACGAGAACAAGCCGTCGCACCCCGAGCTGCTCGACGACATGGCCCGCGAGTTCGCCGCCCACGACTTCGACCTGAAGTTCCTCATCCGGGCCATCACCTCCACGAAGGCGTACCAGCTCACCAGCGCCGCCAGCGACCCGAGCCAGGAAAGCCCGCGCCAGTTCGCGCGCATGGCGGTCAAGGGGCTGACGCCGGAGCAGCTGTACGACAGCCTCGTCAACGCGACCGGCTACCGCGACATGACGCCGGCCAACCAGCGCATTTACGACATGCAGTCGCCGCGCGCCGTCTTCGTGTCGAAGTTCTCCACCCAGGAGAAGCGCACCGAGTACCAGACCTCCATCCCGCAGGCGCTGGCGCTGATGAACAGCCAACTCATCGCCGACGTGACCAGCCTGCAGCGCAGCGAATTGCTGGGCGCGGTCGCCGAGTCGCCGTTCCTGGAGACGCCCGACAAGGTCGAGGCGCTGTTCCTGGCGGCGCTGTCGCGCAAGCCGCGGGCGGAGGAGGCCGAGCGCCTCGTCAAGTACGTCAACGACGGCGGCGCCACCAAGGACAAGAAGAAGGCGCTGGCCGACGTGTTCTGGGCACTGCTCAATAGTCCGGAGTTCATTCTGAATCATTAACCGTTTGGCCGCTTGCGGCTTAGCGTTCGCGTCTGCCGTCGATGAACCGAACGCTAAGCCGCAAGCGGCGAGACACTGGGGGAATCTCGATCATGACACGTACTCCGTCCCTGTCCCGCCGCGACTGGCTCCGTCTCAGCACGGCCGGCGTCGTCGGCTGCTCGATGTCCGGCTGGCTCGAGGTACTGGCCCAGGACGCCGCCAAGAACCCCGAGCGCCAGCGCTCGTGCATCCTCCTCTGGATGAGCGGCGGCCCTTCGCAGACGGACACCTTCGACCTGAAACCCGATCACGCCAATGGCGGCGAGTTCAAGCCGATCGCTACCAACGTCCCCAGCATGCAGATCAGTCAGCACCTGCCGAAGATCGCCAAGTTCGGCGACCGCATGGCGATCGTCCGCTCGATGTCCACCAAGGAAGGGGACCACGGCCGGGCCACCTTCCTGATGCGCACCGGCTACGTGCCGCAGGGCCCGATCCAGTACCCGTGCCTCGGCTCGCTGGTGTCGAAGGAGGTGGGCAGCGACGACAACGACCTGCCGAACTTCGTCAGCATCGCACCGCAGCGCTTCTTCAGCCCGCAGGCGTTCAACGGCGGCTTCCTCGGCCCGCAGTACGCTCCGCTCGTCGTCGGCGGCAACGGCCTGCCCATTCAGAACGCCCCCGAGTCGGCCCTGACCGTGCAGGACCTCGACCTGGCGGTGGGCGTCACCAAGGAGCAGTCCGAGGTGCGCGCGGGCCTGTTGCAGTCGCTGGAAAGCGACTTCGTGTCGAGCCGGCCGGGCCTGAGCACGCAAGCCCACCAGGCGGCCTACGGCCGGGCCCTGCGGCTGATGCGCTCGCAGGCCGCCAGGGCGTTCAACCTCGAGGAGGAGCCGTCCAAGCTCCGCGACCGCTACGGCCGTAACACCTTCGGCCAGGGCTGCCTCCTGGCCCGCCGCCTGGTGGAGCGCAACGTGTCCTTCGTCGAGGTGACGCTCGACGGCTGGGACACGCACCAGGACAACTTCAACCAGGTGAAGCGCCTCAGCGAGACCCTCGACCCGGCCTGGGCCACGCTGATGGCCGACCTGAAGGAGCGCGGCCTGCTCGACACGACCCTGATCGTGTGGATGGGCGAGTTCGGCCGCACGCCGCAGATCCAGCGGGGTCAGCCGTTCCGTAGCGGTGGCGGCCGCGACCACTTCCCCGCCGCCTGGAGCACGGTGCTGGCCGGCGGCGGCATCAAGGGCGGCCAGGTCGTCGGCAAGACCAGCAAGGACGGCATGACCGTCGAGGACCGCAAGGTGGCCGTCACCGACTTCCTGGCCACCGTCTGCGTCGCCCTGGGCATCGACCCGACCAAGCAGAACCAGTCCAACGTCGGCCGGCCCATCCGCATCGTGGACAAGGCCGCCACGCCGATCAAGGGGGTGGCCGTATGAACCGCTTTCTAGCCCTTGTGCTGTGTCCCTTGTCCCTGGTTCTCCTGACGGCCCTCTCGGTCCCCGCCCAGGTGCCGCCGCCGCTGGCGACGGTGCCGCCCGCGGTGCAAGGGGCGCCTGACGAGACACAGACGCTCGTCTACCTCGGCGAGACCGGGCCGACCCTGGTGCGCCTGCACCTGATCGTCGATGGCAAGCCCTTCTCCGCCGCCGGGGACCCCTTCCTGAAGAAGCTGTTCGACTACGCCGACGTCAACGGCGACGGCATGCTGAGCAAGGAAGAGGCGGCCCGCTTGCCGACCCTCGCGATCCTGCTCTCCCACTACAGCGGGGCGCTCGGCATCTTCGAGAACGCGGGGGCCGCCGTGCCCTTCGCCGAGCTGGACGCCAACAAGGACGGCAAGGTCACACTCGACGAGCTGAAGGCGTACTATCGCAAGACCGGCTTCGGCGCCTTCCAGCTGCGCGGCACCGGCGGCGAGGGGCGGTCGGGGTTGCTGACCGAGGCCCTGTTCAAGCACCTCGACCGCAACGGCGACGGCAAGCTGTCGCGCGAGGAGCTGGCCGGCGCCGACGAGACGCTGCACCACCTCGACATCGATGAGGACGAGATGATCGGCGAGGACGAGCTGGTGTCCGACGCCAACCCGTACGGGCAGATCTTCTTCGGCGGCCGCGACATGGGTGGCCCAGCCAGCCCGTTGTTTCAGATACACTCCCCTGCCGAACCGCCCGGGAAGTTGACGAAGGCGCTCCTCGAGCGCTACGACAAGGACAAGAACGGCAAACTGAGCCGGGCCGAGTCGGGCCTCGACGAGGCGACCTTCGCCCGCCTCGACGCCAACAAGGACGGCCAGCTCGACGCCGGCGAGCTGGAGAAGTGGCTCGCCGGGCCGTCGGACCTGGAGCTGACGGTGCGCCTCGGGCAGCTGCCGCCGCGGCGGCAGCCGGGCGGCCTGCTCAAGGCGGTGGTGGGCGCCGGCCGCGGCGCGTCGCCGGACGCGGCCGTGGAGGTGTCGCCGGACAAGGCGTGGCCGCTGGCCGCGGCCACGCGGGTCCAGGGCGGGGGCATCGTGCTGACGCGCGGCGTCGCCGAGATCGACCTGCGCGGCGACAACAGCCGCCAGTTCTTCGCCAACAACAACTTCTACGTCCAGCGCTTCCGGATGGCGCTGAAGGACAACAAGGATTATCTCACCAAGGCGGAGGCCGAAAGTGCGCGCTTCATGCGCGGCCTGTTCGCCTTCGCCGACCGCGACGGGGACGGCAAGCTGACCGAGAAGGAGCTGACCACCTTCTTCGACACCATCGCCGGAGGGGTCAGCGCCTTCGCGACGCTGACGATAGCCGACCACGGCGCCGGGCTGTTCGAGCTGATCGACAGCAACCGCGATGGCCGGCTGAGCATCCGCGAGCTGCGGACGGCGTGGGACCGCATCGCCCCGTGGGACAAGGACAAGGTGGGGGCGGTCACGCGCGCCCAGATCCCGCGGCAGTACCAGTTGACCCTGCGCCAGGGGCCGGCGGACGACAACGGCCGCTTCCGGGGGGTGTCCATGAGGAGTAACGTCGGTGGGATGTACCCCGGCGCTTCCGGGCGCGGCCCGCTGTGGTTTCGCAAGATGGACCGCAACGGCGACGGCGACGTGTCGCGTCGCGAATGGCTGGGGAGCCTGGACGACTTCAAGAAGATCGATACCGACGGCGACGGCCTCATCAGCCTCGAAGAGGCACAAAAGGCCGACGCCTGGTTCCGCGAGAAGCTGAAAGAGAAGAAGTGACCCGCCGCCGGCCCGCTTGCCGTGTCGCGCGAGCGCGACACGGCAAGCGGGCCTCCTTTCGCAACGCCTTCAAGTCGTGTACCCTGAAGGGCATGCAGTACCCGCACGAAACCCTGGTCCTGGCCGGCGTTCGGCTCGCGGGGAAGGCCGCTGAGCCGGCCCCGCCTGCCGAGGTAGTCGCGGGCGCGCCCGGTGAAAAAGATGACAAAGAGGACGCTCGGAGCTTCTCGTGCCGAACTCCAGTGGCACCCCAGCAAATGTTCCCCAGACGCTCAAGGATGTCGCTCTGCCGGGCCGCATCCGCGCCGCCGGCGGGGCCAGCCTGAAGGAAGCCGGGGAGTTCTTTGGCTGGGAGCCGGTGCAGGTCACCAAGACCGCTGCCGATTTCACGAAAGACCAATTGCTCGCAAAAGGGTGGACAAAGGAGCGGCTGGTGGATGTCGCCGAGGGCTACGAGCACATCAACAGGATTACCCCAAACAACCCGAGCGCGAAGGGGCGGGCGGCACAGCTGCGAGAGATTGCCAAACTGCTCGACTGAGGAGAACGGAAATGGTTCACCGCAACCAGTTTGTTATCCGCAACGACCTGCCCAAACCACTGACCCTGAACATCGAGCCGGAAGGTGCTTTCTTTCCCTTGGGCAAGGGAGAAGAGGTGTCGGTGACAGACGTCTTCACGTCGGCTCCTGTTACCGTGAAGCTGACCAAGTCTGACAAAGGCGAGCCGATTGTTTCCATCTGGCCCGGCGATGGAGATGTCAGGGTTGAGAAGGACGGCGTCGATGTGTTCGACCTGATCCAGAAGGGAGTCGGCCTCTGAGAAGTGAGGGCGGCGAACCAGGCGCTGCAGGTGTCTGACAGCGGCAAGAACGAAGCGCACACAAGCCTGAGGCGCCAGCGAAGGGGGACGCCCGCACACAAGCCTGAGGCGCCAGCGAAGGGGGACGCCCGCACACAAGCCTGAGGCGCCAGCGAAGGAGCAACGGCCTCCTTCGCTGGCGCCTCAGGCTTGTGTGAGGGGTTTCCTTGCCGAACGATGAATGTCAAGCCCCCGTCTGCATGCTGTAAAAGGGGCGGCCTTCACTCGTCTCAGTGGCCTCTGGCTGGCCCGCACGAAGATCACCGACGCCGGGCTGGCCCAAGTGGCCGGATTGACGGACCTCGACTACCTCACGTTGGCCAAAACGGGGGTGACAGACGCCGGGCTCGCTCACCTCAAACCGCTGATGAAACTCGAACAACTCAACCTCTCAGACACGAAGGTCACGGGGAAGGGCCTGGACCAACTCAAGGAGCTGCAAGCGCTCGTGCGTCTCTACCTGGACGGCTGTCCGGTGACCAACGATGGACTGGCCCACGTCGCGACCCTAACCGGTCTGAGGAGCCTGTCCTTGAACCGCTCGACCGTCAGCGACGCCGGCCTGGCCTGCCTGGCCGCGCTGCCGAACCTCGGCTCGCTCATGCTGACCAAGACGGGGGTGACGGACGCTGGCGTCGCGCACCTGAAGTCGCTCAAGAAGCTCTACTCTCTTAATCTGTCGGGCACGAAGGTCACGGGGAAGGGCCTGGACCACCTCAAGAAACTGCCGGCGCTCGCTCTGCTCCTCGACGGTTGCGACCTGACCGACGGCGGCTTGGCCCAGGTCGCGGCCCTGACGCCACTGGAAATCCTGTCGCTGTCGCGGACCAAGGTCAGCGACGCCGACCTGGCGCGCCTGGCGAAGCAGGCGCAGGGCGACCAACTCGCTGAGGCGCAGGCCCAGGGCCTAGTCGGTGCGGAGTAGGGTGCGGTCGCGGTCGTTGGCGGCGGCGTCGAAGAGGCGGCTGACCTCGTCCGGGGCGAGGACGGTTGGGAGCTTTTTGGGTCGTTTGCCGTAGGCGATCTTGTGGACGACGTCGGGCCGGCCCAGGGTGACGGCGTAGAAGAAGCGCAGGCCGGCGGTAACCTGGTTGAGTTGGCTGAAGGAGACACGTTGGGCGACGAGCTGGAGTTGGAATAGGCGGACCTGTTCCGGGGCGAGTTGATCGGGCGCGATGCGGAAGTGTCGTGTGAGCTTGACGACGGCGGCGACGTAGGCTTCGATGGTGCGCGGCGAGTAGTTGCGGAGGCGCAGGTCGTCGATGAGTCGCTGGCGCAAGGGGGTCATGGGAAGACCTCTCGGGTTGAAGCGGGGTTGGGATGGAGTCAGAAGGGCGTAGCCGAAGCATGCGCGAGGAAAGGGTCGGGCGCAAGTCAGCAAAAGCGGCCCAGCCCGCCCAGGCGGCACAAGCGGGCATGGGGCGACGCCGACGGCAAGGTCAAGAAGGCGTAGAAGGGAAGGGCCCTTGGACCACCGCGGAGCGGTTTAGTTCAAGGCATGGTTCAAACCAGGGTAACACTCGGGGCCCAGGGTAACGGGCTGGTTCAAACGCGGGTCGCGCTCTGCCCGTGCCCGTGCCCGTGCCACCTGAAACGTCCCGTTTCTGAACCATGCCTAGTTCAATGGGTTTTCGGCGGCGCAAAGCGGGGAAGGACAAGGACTTCGGGAACCGCGATACACCGCGATTCGTTTCACCAGCCGTGAAACGAAACGGCCCCTGGCACAGCCGGCGAGGGGAAGGAACGCCCGGCGCGGCCGGGGTGACGCCGCGCCGTGTATGCACCGCGCCAGGCAATCCCTAGCCTCGATTTCCACGGCACTCTATTCGACTAACAAAACCACGCCTTGAGTCGTGCGCAGCTGCGGATTTCCCGGCATCAGCTGCGACTACCGCGTAGGTCGATTCAGGCACTGAAAAGGTACGGCGCGGCGCGTGTTCATGAGGCAAAGACATTATGCATACGTCAAGACTCACGGCTTTCTTGCCTCATCCACGGACAGATCAACGCCTGTGTATGCGTTGCGGACTCGTTTTCAGTGACGGCAACAACTAACAGTGCTGCTCAGTTTTTCCCACGTTTTTCGGGTCGTGGCCTTGTTTTTGTTAGCTCAATTGGGCTCCGTGGAAATCGAGGCTAGTGGCGGCACGTGCCCCTCCGGGTTACGGGGTTGCCCAAGGGGCCGTCCGGCACGCGCCCGGGGCGGCCCCTTGCAGGTGACAGACAGAGAGGAGGAGCAAGTGTACAGGTTCCTTGCCATCAGCATGACAGGGAAGGCCGACCGCGGCAAGGCATCCGCATCCGGTCATGAGCCGGATGACCACAGCCGCCAGGTCGCCCCGAGCTGGCTTCTCGGAAAGGAATCGGCCGCTTTTCGCCTTGCCGGCGACACGGCGGCCGCTACAATTCTGCTTGAGACCGAAGCCCGGCAGGCACCAGCAAAAACCAAGACGCAACTTTTGAAGCGGCAACGACTTATGGGACCGGGGCGGAAAGTGTGGCAACCAGTGTAACAACCAGGTACAGAGGCAACCAGCCGTCTTGACGTAAGTCCTTACGGTATAACAACTTGCGGGCGTAATTCAGCGGTAGAATGCCAGCTTCCCAAGCTGGACGTCGCCGGTTCGAATCCGGTCGCCCGCTCTCTGAGGGCCGGCTGTCAGGAGATGACAGCCGGCCCTTTTCGTTGACAGGGCTTGAAGTTACGGCGTCGCCCCCATTTTTTCCCGCCTCGGTCCTCTTCCCAGCCATTGCCCCGATTTGTCCTGAAGTGCCCTGAGTTGGTGCAAACCCTGGTGCCAACTTTCGCGGCTCGGTTTGCGGCGGCAGCGCTGGGGGGGATGCGTCCGTGCCGGTCGCCCGGACGGCTTCCCCTTCGGCCTGCTCGCCTTGCAACGGCAGCGCCGGCAGCGCGTCGAGGGCGCCGCCCACGTCGAGCAGCTTCGGGTCGGTGTAGACGTTCATGGTGAGGTCCAGCGTCGAATGCCGCATGGCGGCCTGCGCTACCCGCGGCGCCACTCCGCCCTTGCTCAGATGCGTTCCGAACGTGTGCCGCAAGGCGTGAACGTCGAGGGTCCGGCCCCGTTCGTCGCACTTCGGGATGCCTGCAAGGCGCAGGTCGCGGTTGAGAATCTGGACCAGTTCGACGGGCACGGTGAACAGCGGGGTATCAGGTGGCAGCCGGGCGGGAATCGGCGTGCCCGCCTGGCGGGCCTCCTCTTGCAGCCGGCGCAGCTTGTCGGCGACCCAGTCGCGCAAGTCCGCGGCGAGGTCGTCCCGCAAGGGCATGTCGTTTCCCTCCCGGCTCTTTTCGTCGCCGGCGTCCAGCGCCAGGTAGGCAACCGGCTCGTCGAGGCGCAACTGCCCCACGGTGACGGAAGCCAGTTCGCCCCGGCGGAGCCCGGTCAGGAGGAACGTCTTGTAGACCAGCGCCCTTTCCCTGCCGAGCAGTGCGAGCCGGTCTCTGGTGGCGTCGCTCAACCTGGCGACGGCTTGCCCCTTCCGCTTGCCGCGTCGGACGGTCCGCGCGTCGAGCAAGGGGCGGCGCCGGGCCGCGTCGAGCAGTTGGGCCAGTTCGGCGTCGTCGAGGGCACGGCGGGTGCGGCGGCGGTCGGCGTCTTCGTTGGCCTTGGCGATCCGACCGAACGGGTTGACGACAAGGCGGCTGTCGTCAACGCACCAGTTGGCGAAGGCAATCGCGGCGGCAAGGTAGGTGTTCCGGGTCCGGCCCGACATGCCTTCGGCTGCACGTTGGACAAGCCAGCGCTCGACGGGCGCCGCGTTCATGTCCGCCAGCCGGCCGAAGCGGCAGTCAGCGGCAAGCCTGTCGAGTTGCCGGCGGACTTCGTACAAGTGTTTGGGCGATACCCCCGACGCTTCCAGGTGCAAGAGGTAGGCGCCAAGGTGTTCAGCGAGAGGTACGTCCTGGTGCTCGCCTACGGCGGCCTCCGCGGCACTTATCACCCCGGCCCGCACCAGTTCGGCTTTGCGTTCGAGGTCGGCGAGCACTCGCCGGGCGGCGTCTTCGTCGCGGCATCCGGTCGGGACAACCCGAACAACCCCGGCGCCATCCCGGTACTTGGCGACGTAGCGGGACGACTCGATCACGATGCGGTCGGCGCCGTCATTCCCGGTCGTCAGTGGCGCCGTCCGCGTCTTGCCCTTCGACTTCCAACGGGCGAATCGCTCGCCCTTGCGGACGAAGGTTTCGGCCCCGGCCGGTAGCGCCTTCGTCACGGTCTTCTTGAAGACAGTCCCCACCGTTCACCTACCCTTTCGCTTCGGCCGCAATTCCAACCCGAAATAGGCGGCAAGTCGGTCCGCCATGTCGAGCCGGAGAAGTCGAGCCTTCTTCACGAACCGCATGATGCTCGCCCTGGTCACACCCGTTTCGCGCTCCAGCGCCTTGTAGCTCGTCCGACCCGCCTCGACGGCTTCGAGGATGGTTCGCCTTAGCAGGTCGGATATCGGCGCTGTCCGGTTCAGATCGTTCATGGTGTGTCAGTTATCCCATAGCACGGAGTCGGTTTCAAGCCCGGTTGTCTTTGGCCTGCACGCTGGGGTCATTCGTCGCTGTAGCGGTGGCCGCACGGCACGCATCGCTGAATGAACGCCGACCCTGTCCAGTTGCCGCAATCGACGCACACGCGGTCGCAACAGCGCCAGCAGCGGCGCTTGTCGTCGAGGGCGTGCCCGCACCGGTCGCAATTCCCGCACGCCCCCCGAATCAGGGCCAGCACGTCGGCCTTGTTCGCGGCCAGGTCCGCCAGCAGGTCGGCCGGCGGCTCGGCGTCGGCCTCCCAGAGCAGGGAGGCGCCCCCGGACCCGGCGCCCAGTTCGATGCCAAGGGCGCGGCAGCGGGCCAGCAGTTCGACGGCGCCGGTGATCATATTGCCCCCCTCCGCCGCTTGTTGGGCGGCGCTGAGTTTTCCCGCACAGGGGCCTCTCCCCCTGTATCTGACCGTCCGAACCGTCCGCAGGCGGGGTTTTCCTCGGGTTTTGCGGACGGTTCTTGCGGACGGTTTCCCCCACAAACGCCGTTACCGTCCGCGGGACCGTCCGCCCAGACCGTCCGCTTTGCGGCCGAAATAGGCGGGTTCACGGCGTCTGCGGACGGTTCGGACGGTTCGCTACAGGGGGAGAGAGCATCAGGGCGCAAATGTAAAACCTCACGATCCTTGACCCCCTCCAGCGCCCGGCGAATCGTGTTCCGCTGGCGCCGCTCATCCCAGCTCGCCAGCAGGTGCCGCTCCCGCATGCGCTTCCAGAGGGTACGGGAGCTAACCGGCAGCGCCTCCCCCTGATGTCGGGCCAACTCCTGCACCTCGGCGTAGGCGGCCTCAGGCTCAAGCAGCAGATCCTCGGGGCCATCGAGCCAGCCGACTCGCCGACCTTGCGGCTCCCAGCGTGAATCAGGGCCGTCGTGAGTCCGAAACTCAGCTTCCCGCCACCCCCACGCGCCCGAGTTGTCCGGCTTGCCCCCGTCCGGTCCCGCGACGTGCGCCCGCCCCGAAGCCAGGGCTGCGAACAGGAGGTGCAGGAAGAGGGCGGTTGGCTCGGCCGCGTCAATGTGTTTGCCGTGCGCCCGGGCGGCTTCCTGCAGCGCCTTCCAGCCGCGGCGGGCCAGCGCGTCCCGCTCAGCTTGCGTGATGGCGCCGGTAGCATGGGCAAAGTCGAGGAACAGGTTCACCCCAAGCGCCAGGTCGGCCACGATGCCGGGGGTGCGCGCCGACCCGGTGCCGGTTGTCGCCTGGTCGCGCAGTCCCGCCCGCTCGCCGGGCAGGCGCCGGCACAACTCGCCGTACTGAGGCGCCAGCCAGCGGACGAAGCCGGCCAGAGCCTGCACGTACAGGCTCGCCGCGGCGGCGTGCTGGTGCGGCGTCAGGCGGGCCAGCGGCACGTCGCCGGGGGAGACTTCCAAAACGAACATGCGGCCGCGGAGGGATTGCCCGGACGGCACGTCCTCGCCGGTGGAAAGGATCAGCCCGCGGGGCGGCTTCGCCGGCCGCTGGCCCCCGTCAGCGCGCATCCGCCCCCGGCCCGCGCGGTTGCCCTGCCCGCACAACAGGCGGTCAGCAATCCCTTCAAGCCGCTGTCTGTCCGCGGTCGAGCCGCGCGGGGCATAGTCGTCCACGACAAGCAGCGCCTCCTTTGCCACGAAGGCCAACCCCTCCAGCGAATTCCCCGTCGAGAGCCAGCTGCCGGGCAAGTGCCGCGCGTCAAGGCCGGCGCCGAAGTGTTGCTCCGCCAGCGCCGCCAGTTCGCTCTTGCCGGCGCCGTGCGGGCCGGCAAGGTGCAAGGACAGGTCGATGGGGCCGGGGGCCTCACCCAACGCCGCGCGGTACACGGCCGCCAAGAGCGGGAAGGCGAGCCGGTCGGCTGTCAACCCGTTGAGCAGGGCCAGGCTCGCCCGGACGGCGGCGGCGAGAGCTTCCCCCTCCGGGGGCTCCGGCAGCACGAACCCGGCCAAGGGGTCAGGCAGGGATACCTCGACGCCAGCGGCGGGAATCTCAGCGCTGATCGCGCCGCCCGCGTGCAAGAAGTGCCAGGCGTCGCCGATCTTCTGCCAGCCCATGTGACCGTACACGGTGCGTGTCGGCACGTCGCCGGAGAGCAGCTGTAGCGCCACGCGCACATGATCGGCCGTCGAGGCGCCTGCGAGGACAACGGCCCGCGTCCCCCACTTCTCGACGGGCCAGCGCATCCAGGCGAATTGATCCGCGGGCACGTCGGCTCGTGGCAGCGGTGTTCCGTCGGACAACACACCCTCGACGGCGAACGTCAGGCGGCGCTCGGCGCCGTCATCGTGTGCGGTCTGCTCGACGATGCGGCCCGACCAATTCGTCAGCGGCACCTCGACGGGTCCATCTCTGGTCTGTGCGTCGCGGACGATCCGTCCGCCGCTGACGCGATAGCAGCTGGCGGCGTCAAGGGGCGGCTGCTCGCGACGAAGCGTCTGGCGCAGCGGCGCAAGCGCCCTGTCCAGGTCGCGGAGTCTTGCGCCGGCGCGTTGCAGTTGGGCACGGCGACAGGCAAACTCCGCCGGATCGTCCTCGGCGAGGCGGGCCAGTGCCCGCAGCAGTTCGCCGTTGCGGTAGAGGGCCTCGGCGCCGCCGTCGGCCAGCACGGCGTCGAGGCCGTCCAGCGGGTCAGGGGGCGGCGGCGGTTCGCCAGCCGTCGCGGTGGCCAGGGCCTCGGCGGTCGCAGCCCGCGCTGCCTCCCCTGTCAGGACCTCCGCGACCTTGCCGGCGGAAAGCAAATCGTCGATTCCTTTACTCTTCCCGTCCGCGTTGTCCCAGCGCTCCAACTCGACGGCCAAGCCGGCGGCGACCAGGGCCTCGGAACAATCGGCGAGGGCACGAGCGACGTGCGCGTTATCGAGGGCGTCGGCGTCGAACGCCAGGCGAACCGTCTTCGCGCCCAATTCGTGGAGCGCGTCGAGGGCCGGCCGCCAGTTCGCTACGCCTGGTGCGGAAACGGTGGGGAGCCCGGACAGCGCTGTTGCCACGTCCGCCTTCAACTCGCCTTCGGTCAGGCGCACCACTTCGGCCGGTGCCTGGACACCCAGCGGAACGTGCGCTGGGGCGCCAGGGCCAGGGCCGCCGCGTGCCGCACTTGAGAGGTAGGAATAGCGGGCAGCGTCCGGGCGCGGGTTATCGGCCCGAACTTTCAGGGCCACGACGCGGCCGGCCACGTCGCGGACCGGCACCAACAGCCCGGCAGAGCCGGCCACGGTGACATAGGGCCGGCCGTCCTCGCTGGTCTTGACGACAAGGCCAGGGACGGCCAGCAGTCCGTCGCCGAATCGCTCCCGCAGTTCGCCGGCCAGGCGAGCGCGTCCCTGAACGCGGAGGGAACCGTACTGGCGGCGGTCGATTTCCGAATCGCTGAGTCCACGATGCCGCAGGGCTTCCCGGTGCGGCCCGGACAGCGGCAGCCCCGCCAGCAGGGCGGAGTAGACGTGGTGCAGCTGGTCGGCGTCGGCGCGCTCGGCTCCCGAGCTGGACGGCCGCGGAGGCGGCGCCGGGGCAAGGGGAGCGGCGTCGTTGAGGCGATGTAAGTAGTATTCCGCACCGTTCTTGTCTGTCTTCGTGCGGAACGCACCCGTGGCGACGCGCTGGCACTTGGCCAGCGCGCCATCGGCGGTGACGGAACACCAGTCAGGATTTTTGCAGATCGGGCAGGGATGATTTCTGCTGACGCGCCGCCAGTTGCCGGCGCGGCGATTCGTTGTCGTCATGGATCACCTCCCCACCGTCCGGCGCGGCTTGCAACCGCCGGCAATCCATTCATCCACCAAGCGGCGGGAAAATCTCACCAGCCGCCCCAGCCGAATCTTGCCAGGGATGAGGTCGCGGTCAACGAGCCTCCAGACGTGACGGGGGCTGCACTGAAGCCCCTTGGCGATGTCTTCGACTCTATAAGTCGCCAAATCGAGGTTTCCGGGAAGTTGCGGCGGCACGGCGGCGGGCTCGGGCGCCGTGGTCAGCGTGTCGTTCACAAACAGGACTCCGAAAGGGTATCGGTTGCTGGCGAGCCCAGCGCTCGCCTGATACCCGGATTCTCACCGACGGAATGGAAACCCGAATTGTTCCGGCGCAATTTTTCCGGCGCAGTGTCGCCAAACGTCTTGAATTGCAAGGAGATGCAACGTGTGAACAGGCGCGCCGGAACAATCCAACCGACTTGACAGGGCTCGCGGAAGGAATTATTCCGGCGCCTGAGTGCGCCTGCGGCGTTTGCCAGCAGAGCGACGCCGATGTCGGTCAATCGCAGCTTTGACTTCCTTGGCGGTCATCCCGAGTTCGCGCCCGCAGTCTTCATAGGTCGGGTACTGGCGCGTGCCCCAAGCGTCAGCAACGCGCTTGTCGGCTTTCGGATCGGTGTCCGACTTGCGGCCGCGGCGGCGCTTGCCTTTGCTGTTGGCCAGGTCGGGTGAAGTGGACCCCATTGTCTAGACAAAAATCGAGCGATCCTTCGCTACACCCTGTCCGGCCCTCCTGGCCGTGACACATCTGCTGGTCGCCGCGCTGGGCCGCTTGCTCTTGCTCGCGCGCC
>Ga0116224_10000652_pt1 | contig 26339 bp, 21 predicted proteins | sample Sb_taG_9_FD_89699 | JGI IMG/M metagenome (GOLD analysis project Ga0116224, IMG submission 89699) | Peat soil microbial communities from Weissenstadt, Germany - Sb_50d_b_LC metaG | ecosystem: Environmental > Terrestrial > Soil > Wetlands > Peat | place: Germany: Weissenstadt | collected 2010-09-21 | reverse complement strand
CGCGCTGGAAGGCGCCGCGGCGGCAGCGCCGGCGTCGCCGGCGCACAACCACAACCGTGGCTCCGCCCTTGGCAGCGTGATCACGGTTGCCTGTGGTGCTACCTTCCTGCCCGCGGTGCCCCGGGCGTCTTCAAGGAGTTCCCTCAGCCGCGCTCTTTCCCCCTCCCGCCGCCAGGGGCCGCTTCACGACCAGCAGCACCGACCCGTACGCCGCCCCTTCCAGGTCGTGCAGCCCATGCAGGATGTCTTCGAGTTCTCCCAGCTTGCTCGTCCACCGGCCACTTTCCACTTGCCGGGCCGCATGGGTAGGGGTGCCCTGCGCGTCGGCGAACACGGCGACCTTCTCGAAGCCCGGCTCCAGGTCCTCCCCCGCGCACACCGCGTAGCCCAGCGTCGCCAAGGCGGCGACGAACGCCTCCGGGGTTTCCTCGCGAGGGACGCCTTCCGGCCAGGTATCCTGTCCGCCGAGGTCCGGCCACCAGCGGCTCCGCTTGTCGCCGGCCGCATGGGCGATGCAGTTGTCATCCGGGTCCTGCGGACTGTCGATGCGGTAGTCGGTCCCGCGGAGCCTGGGAAAGACGTCCTCCAAGTTGCTCACCATTGGTAGCCGTTTGCCCTCCCCCAGCGCAGCCAGGCGTCGGCGATCTTGCGGACCTTCCCCCGGTCGGCCGGGTCCATCGGGTCGGCCCCCGTCAGGGCGCGGAGCGCGCTGAACCACTGTGCCGGCCGTTGCTCCAGCTCTCGCAACACCAGCGACACCACGGAGGGCCCCAGGCCGATGATCTCCTGGTAGGCCGGATGGTTGACCATCGCCGTGGTCGAGGAGAGGTAGCACGTCTCGGCCCGCCAGATCGCCGCCAACTGCTGGAACTTCTCTTCAAGGGTCGGCACCGGCCCGCTCCCTGGTCTCGCGGTCGGCGCGGTACGCTCGGTGTTTCCGTTGGCGCCCCCGCCGTCGTCGAGCAGGTAGCCGCGTTCCCTCGCCCAGCGCAGCCAGGCCTCTCTCAGGCCGCTGACGCTGCCCCGCTCCTCTGGGGTTACCGGGTCGGCCCCTGTGATGACGTGCAGGGCCCAGAACCAGTCACGCGGGTATTCCCGGAGCGTGCGCAGCAGGTGGGGCACGATGGCCGCGCCCAGGCCGACGATCTGCTGGTAAACGGGATGGTCGTACCGGACCGGGTTGCGCGGGTGCGTTGGGCACACCTGGTGCCAGGCCGCCGCCAGCCGCCGGAAGCGTTCCTCGACGGTGTCCGCCGGTGGCGTCTGGGGCGTTTGTTGGACAGGGATCGAGGTCATGATTCATCTCCTCCCGTGCTCCGTGCCGCCAACTTCACGCTCCTGATTATACGCGTCAAGATGGACCTTGCGAGCGGCTTCTTCCTCAGCATCCCGACGGACAAGCCGAACTTCAACGACGCCTTCGCCGAAATCGACATCACCGCCTCGGGAGCGCCGAGTTTCATCGGCTCGGGGAACACGGGAGGGCGGCGAGAGTCGCGGTCATCACAGGATTCTGTCCTGGCGCCGCGGGCGGCTCGGCGGCATACTGCCAGCGACGGCGTGTTGCCGGAGGTGCTCCCGACCTTCGACTTGACGGTGGACTCACTTCAGCCCGAGCCGTCCGCCGCAGCCGGCGCCTGTACCTCCGCCGGCCGCCGGGCGACCTCCTCGCCTGCAACGGGGCACGGGGAAGACCCTGCAGCCGTACACTGCACTCGTCACTCACCCCGTGTACCCACAGACGCCCGTCCGCGGCGAATTGACCACGGGCAACATCATCTCCTCGGCGAGCCCCGCGTCCTCGGCGCATTGGTCACACAGCCAACCGCTCGGGTCGTAGCTGTTCTCCATGTCGATCTGGGTGGCGGGTTGTCCGCAGTTCCCGCAGGGGAGCAGCGGCGGGTCGTTCCGCGCGAGCAACCGCACCTCGTGCTCGTTCCCCACGGTGCCCTCCCGCGTGCCGATCACCTTGAGGGCCAGTGTCGTCGTGCTGCCGAAGTCGTACTCGTGCAGCAATTCCATCCCGGGGCGCAGCACCTGCCCCAGCTGCGCCTCCATCGGCACCTCGTCGCCGCCGCCGCGCGGCGCGCCCCGGCCCGTCTTGCGAGTGAAGGCGCTCAGGTGGCCGCAGCACTCCAGCCAGGTGCGGCGCAGGAAGGCGTCCAGGTCGCCGAACGTCGCGGTGTCAGGCATCTCCAGGTGCAGCCAGTAGTGCGAGAGGTACGTACCCTGCACCAGGAGATGGAAGAGTTTCACCCCGGTCGAGGGCGTGTCCGCAGCGGCCGCCTGTTTCGCCAGGCACGCCGTCAGGTGGCGCGACATCGCCACCTTGCCGAACGTGCGCCCGCACAATTCGCACTTCCCCTGGGACTGGATCCTGGGCATGACTCGTTCTCCGGAAACGACCAATTCTCTCCCGGCGGCGACGGAGGGCTGGGACAGTCCTCTTCGGCCCGCTGGTATTCTACCCGGTTTCGGCGCCGGCCGCGATTCCGGCGGGGCCAAGGGGGTCGATCAGGTCAGCAACCTCCCCAGCGGCGGCATCCTGACGTTCGAGTAAGCGGTGCCTTGCCCTGTGACCTCACGTTTTCTTGGGTTGGGGCGGATGCGATTCCTGCGGCAGGTAGGAGAGACCCGCGATTGACCTGCGCAGGCCGTGGTGCGAGAATGCAGTGAGGAGACAGGAGGCCGTCTTTCTCGGGAGGGGAGGGGTGCCTTCGCTCGCTTTGCAGGAATGGTCGGCGCGGCGTGCGGCCGTGCTGGACGAAATCGAATATGCGCACCGGTCGGTCGGCGGCGCGGGGCCGGGACAGCGTTTCTTGATGCAGCAGATCAACCAGGCTTACGCGCTGCTGCTGTCGTCGCAGTGGCAAGGCTTCTGCCGCGACCTGCACACGGATTGTGCCGACTACTTGGTGGCCTCGGTCGCCTCCCCCGTGCTGAGGGAGATTTATCAGGATAACTTGCTGTTCGGTCGCAAGCTGGACACGGGCAACCCGACACCCGGCAATATCGGGGCCGACTTCGATCGTCTGGGGTTGTCGTTTTGGCCGCTCGTGCTCGCCGACCACGCGAAGAATGCGCACCGCCGTGACGTGTTGGCAACGCTGAACCGCTGGCGCAACGCCATCGCCCACGACGCGTTTGCGCCGGACATGTACAAGGGGAGTCGTCCGTCCTTGCGTCTAGCGGAGGTGCAGGACTGGCGGCGGGCCTGTGACGGCCTGGCCCGTTCCTTCGATAATGTCAGGCACGCCCACCTGCTGGCCGCCACGGGCGTCGCGCCCTGGTAAAGGAGAACATCGCATGGCCCCTTCCTTCAAGGACCCATTGCCGCCTGCTACGCCCGGCCCCTTCCGCGAGGGCGACCGCGTGCGCCTGCGTTGGGGTGGTACTCCCGTCGAAGGGATCGTCATCGAGGACCGCCGAAATCGCGGCGTCGAGGGGAAGCGATTCTATCGCGTCCGCGTTCGACTCGATGACATCAGCGAACCGATAGAAATTGAACGGCCAGCCGATAAGCTGACCCTGGTGGCGAGGGGCACCGACCCGGACGCGCAAGGGGCGGCAGGTGAAGCGCCAGCGATAATGCCGACGCCTTCGTACCCTTTCGAGGACGGAGAATCTCGCACGGCTCCTTCCTTCAAGGATCCGTTGAAGCCATTAACCCCCGGCCCCTTCCGCGAGGGCGACCGCGTGCGCCTGCTCTGGGGCGTCACCCCCGTCGAGGGAATCGTCATTGAGGATCGAGGCAATCGCGGCGTCGGGGGGAAGCGGTCCTACCGCGTCCGGGTTCCGCTCGACGACGTCAGCGAACCGATGGAAAGCGAGTGGCCGGCCGAGGACCTGACCCTGGTGGCCAGGGCGCCGACCCGGTCGCGCAAGGGGCGGCCAGCGAAGCGCCCGCGATAATGGCGATACCTTGTTCTGGCGAACGCGTCAGGAGCCGCTGGGCGGCTCGGTTCGTTGCCTTCGTTGCGCGGGGGTCGGATTCATCGCCTCACGACCCCGGTGTGCGACGAAGGCAACGAATCCGCGTAGCAGGCGACGACGCAGCGCAACTCGATGTCGCCCCGTGGGCGCGACCAGGCGGTTTCCAGCGCCCCGGGGTCGGGCAGCCGTCCTTCCGGGTCGTAGACGAAACCGACCAGGAAGCCGCAGTCACGCTCCCCCTCGTGATACCTCACGTCCTCGTCCCACTGTTCCGTCAAGCCGTTCTCCCCGAGGTCGGCCGCGGCCCACTTGGGCGTCAGGGCGATGGTGCGGCCGCCTGCCGGTGACGGCAGCAGGAAGTCCGAGCACGTGCCGGCGGCGTAAGAGGGCGTGCGGCTCAGTGGGCGGACGTCGTCAAAGTGGAGCGGCAGCAGGGCGCGCAGGAGGTCTTCGAGGTCGTACAGGTCGGCGACCCGGAACGGCGGGCGCTCGCCGTGGCGCGAGCGCAGCTCGTGGATGACGTGCGGCAGCCGGCGCAGCAGCGTTTCCAGGGCGGCCACGGAAGGCGCGGGGGCCGTCGGGCGGCGAGTCCACGGGAAGGCGGCGCCGCACAGGGAGCAGAAGGCCGGCGGCTGGGGGCGGCCGACGGGGAGCAGCCCGGGCAGGTGGACCGCCCCGGGCAGCGCATGGCCGCAGGTGGGGCAGCGGTCGAGCGTGAGGGCACCACAGCGGTCGCAGTGAGCGACGTTCGATTCGGGGTCACTCCGCAGCCGGTCGGTGATGACGTGGCCGTTGCGGCAAACCAGCATCACGTCGCGCACGGCGGTGTCGGGGGTCGTAGTCATATCGCCAGCGTAACCCCGGCGGGGACCAGACGCAAGGGAAACGGCAGCCGTTGCTGGGGGCGGCACCGCGTGGTATTCTCGCTCGTATGCAATCCTCGCAAGCAACACCAGCGACCCTGCCGGGAGGCCCCGACGCCGTCCTGGTCGAGCGACTGCGCCGCGGCGACGGCGCCGCCTTCGAGGAACTGCTGCGGGCCCACAGCGGCCGGCTGCTCGCCGTCGTCCGCCGCCTGCTGGGCAACGAGGAGGACGCCCGCGACGCGGTCCAGGACACCTTCCTGTCCGCGTTCCGGTCGATCGACCGCTTCGACGGGCAGGCGGCGCTCGCCACCTGGTTGCACCGCATCGCGGTCAACGCCGCCCTGACGAAGCTGCGCTCACGCCGCCGCCACCCCGAGAAGCCCATCGAGGATCTTCTGCCGACGTTCCTCGAGGACGGCCACCAGGCCCGGCCGTCGCGCAATTGGCCCGAACCGTCCGCGGCGCTACAGCGACAGGAGACGCGCGAGGCCGTGCGCCGCCACATCGCCGAACTGCCCGAGGACTACCGCGTCGTGCTGCTGCTGCGCGACATCGAGGAGCTGGACACCGACGAGACGGCGCGCCTGCTTGGACTGACGACGGGCGCCGTCAAGACGCGCCTGCACCGCGCCCGCCAGGCGCTGCGGGCGCTGCTGGAGCCCGAGTTCCGCGGGGGAGACTGATGCTGACCTGCCGGGAATTCATTGATTTCCTGATGCACTACCTCTCCGGCGAGCTGCCGGCCGGGCAGCGCGCCGTCTTCGAGGAGCACCTCGGCGAGTGCCCCGACTGCACCGCCTACCTGAATACCTACCGAGAAACGGTGCGGATCGAGAAGATCGCCTGCGGCTGCTCGGACGAGCCGCCGGCCGACGTGCCGGAAGAGTTGCTCCTTGCCATCCTCGCCGCCCGGGGACGGGCCGAATGCTAAGAAATCATTTCACTAATGGCGAGCGGCGCGGCGTCAGCCCGCCGGTTTCTAATGGCGAGCGGCGCGGCGTCAGCCCGCCGGTTTCGGCTTCACCGGCGGGCTGACGCCGCGCCGCTCGCCATTGGTGAAACAGTTTCAAAGCCGGTTCAATCGTCGGGATCACCCGCCGGGCCCCAACAAGCGGCGTACGGCGTCCACGTCGGTCGCCTGTCGCAGCGCCTCGTCGCGCGTGATTTTCTCGTCCTTGACGCACCCGGCGAGTGCGTTATCGAAGGTCATGAACATCGCCCCGTGCAGCTCGCGCGGCTTGCCCTGGCGGATGAGCGCCGCCGCCGCGGCGCCGACGCTGAGCAACTCGAACAGGGCGACCGGCCGGCCGGGCTGGCGTGGCCGGCACAGCCGCTGACAGACCACGCCGCGCAAAACGCGCAGCACGCGCTCGCCCGGTTGCCGGCTCGCCGTGGCGGCGCAGTCCAGGAGGTGCTCGACCACCGCCGGCACGTCCGGCTGTCGCACCACGCCGAGCACCAGCGCCCCGCCCTCCGCCAGCTTGAGCGCCGCCAGCAATAGCGCAGGGTCAGTCGCCTCGCCCAGGGCACAAACGTCCACGTCGGCCAGTGACAACCGACGCAGCGCATCGAGGAGTGACGGCGCGTGCGTCGGGACCTCGACCTGCGTGACCAGCGCGCGCTCCGAGCGATGCAAGAACTCGACTGGCCCCTCCAGGGTGACGACGCGGGCGCGGCGGGCGCCGTTGATGGCGTGGACCAGGGCCGCGAGCGTCGTCGTGGTGCCGGCGCCGCGGACCCCGCCGACCAGTACCAGGCCGCGCTCCGCCCGCGCCAGGTCCGCCACGAAGCCCGGCGCCTGAAGGTCGCTCAGCGACGGCGGCCGCAGCGGCAGCAGCCGGCACGAGGCGCACATGCCGCGGGCCCCGGGAAAGACGGTACAGCGGATACGGGCGCGGTCCTCGAAGGTGAAACAGAACTCCACGATGCCGTCGGCGATCCAGCGGGTGCGCGGCTCCGGCGGCAGCAGGTCGAACAGGGCCGCCTGTACCTGGTCCGCGCTCAGCGCCCGGCCGTAGTCGAGCGGGTATACCTCGCCGTTGACGCGCGCCAACGGCCGCGAGCCCCCTTCGAGGTGAACGTCCGAGGCGGGCGCGGCGAGGGCGGCGCGGAACAGGCCGGGCAGGTAGTCCGGCGGGAAATCGCCGAGCGGCCGGGGCTCCGACGGGCGCGCCGGTGCCAACGGCACCCCGGGCGGCGGGATCACCTCGAGCGGCGGCGCGACCTGTCCCACCGGCAAGAGCCCGGCCGGCACCGCCACCGGCGCCGGCGACGCGGGCGTGAACACGGGCGGTTCGGGAGCCGGTTGCACCGCGGTCAGGTCCAGCTCGGCCCTCGCTTCGCCGGGCAGGCCGACGGTCACCTCCAGGACGCCGGCGGCGTGAGCCACGCGCACCGTCAACTCGCCCTCCGGCGTGGGATGGATGAAGGTGAACGTCTCCCCCGCGTCCAGTGGGGCCGCCAACTCGGCCGGCAACACCTCGCGCAGCAGCGACTCGATCTCCTCGGCGGACATGACCTTGTTGAGCGGCTGCCGGCCCCCGCGCTCCCCAAGCAGCAGGCAGGTGTCGTTGCCGCGCAGGACGATCCCCTTGCCTTTCTGCTTCCGGGCGAATTCGGCCATGCGCCGCAAACGATCCATAATGACTCGACCCTCTTCCCGTGCCCGTGCCCGTGCCCGTGCCCGATTCCAGACCGGGCACGGGCACGGGCACGGGCACGGGCACGGCGGTAGCGCCTACTACGCCAGCAACTCCGGCCGCATCCTCCCATCCCCCGCGATGGGCATCGGCCGGCCCTGGAGGTCGGGGACGGTCGTGTGCGGGTCAATGCCCAGCAGGTGAAACGTGGTTGCCAGGAGGTCCTTCGGCGAGACGGGCGTGTCGCGGACGTCGCCGCCGAGCCGATCGGTAGCGCCCACCACCTTGCCGCGGGCCGCGCCGCCGCCGGCCAGGGCCACGGAGTAGGCGCGCGACCAGTGGTGCCGCCCGGCCCCCTTCGGCTTCGAGTCGATGCGCGGCGTCCGGCCATGCTCGCTCATCCACAGAACCAGCGTTTCGTCGAGCAGCCCGCGCGCCTCCAGGTCGCGCAGCAGTCCCGAGTAGGCCAGGTCGAAGCCCGGCAGGAGGTACTCCTTGAGGCGCGGGTAGTGATTGGCGTGCGTGTCCCAGGCACAGCCCGAGAACTGGCCGAAGCCGTCCCAGAAGACCGTCACGAACTTGCACCCCGCCTCGACCAGCCGACGGGCACAAAGGCACCCCTGGCCGAACAGCGTCAGGCCGTACGACTCACGCACCGCCAGGGACTCGCGGCCGACGTCCAAGGCCTCGCGCATCCGGCTGGAGGCGACCAGCGTGAAGGCCATCTTCTGGAACTTGTCGAACGCCTGCCGATGCTCCTGTAGCTCCACGCCGGCGCGGGCGCGGTCGAACTGCTCCAGCAGCGACCGCCGCAGCTGGAGCCGCTCGATCGGCAGGTCGGCCGGCAGGCGCGCCGCCGGCGAAAGCTGGAACTGCCCCTCCGGCGTCACGCCGGCGAAGGGGTCGAGGAACTCGCGCTTCTGGCCCTCACCGTACTTCGGGGCGAGGCGCGTGCCGCGGCCGTCGAAGTCGGCCCAGACCGGGTCGTAGCCCTGCCCCAGGAATGCCGCGTAGGGGCCGGCGCTGACGTTCAGGTCGGTCTTCGAGTTGAGCAGCCACGGCAGGCCGACGTTGCGCGGCACCTCGGGTACGGCGCCGCCACCCCGGCGCGCCGCGAGGTAATCGACCACGGAGCCGATGAACGGCCAGTGCCGCGAGTCGCGCGGCAAAGTTTCCAGGGCGGGCGTGTAGGTCGGGATGCCGCTGACCGCGTAGGCGACGCCGTGTTCGGGGTAGGGATGCGTCAGCGAGCGCACGACGCAGACGCGGTCCATCACGCGGGCGATCCGCGGCAGGCGCTCGCAGACGCGCAGGCCGGGGACGCTGCTGGCGATCGACTTCAGTTCGCCCTGCACCTCGGCGGGGGCGTCCGGCTTGGGGTCGAACGTTTCGTGCTGCGGCGGCGAGCCGTAGGGGAAGAGCAGGATACACGCCTTCGCCTGGCCGAAGCCGCCCGACGCAACGCCCCCGGGCTGCGACCCCTGGGCTTCCGAGAGCCGGAACAGATCGCCCAGCCCCAGCCCCAGGCCGCCGAGGCCCCCGACGTGAAGGAAGTCGCGGCGTGTCAGGCCGTCGCACAGCGCTTTCGGCGAGCCAAGGATGCGGAGCATGGGGCCTCCCCCGGCAACACGATGACAGTGGCGATCTTACCCTTGTACCGCCCCGGACGCGCCCCGGCAACGACAATAGAACAAGGGCAATCCCGGGCGCCTCGCCTTCGACGATCTTGCGGTGTGAGGCTGCGCGCTCGACGCGCGCGAAAACTCCTTTGCGGCGCAGGGCCGGATTCGCGTAAAATGGTGGGTGCGTCCCTGCCTTCGCCCTTGCGGAGTACCTTCATGCCCGTACGCGCCTGCTGTCCCGAATGCGGCACGGACTACGAGTTGGCCGACCACCTCGGCGGCAAACGCGTCCTGTGCGCGAAGTGCAATCGCGCCTTCGAGGTGCCGGCCCCGGGCGCGGAGACGGTCGCTGAGCCGGCGGCCGGCGCCGACCCCAAGAACCAGCCGGACCGGGTGCCACCCCGGCGCGAGGAGCGCGCCGAAGAAGAGCCGCCGCCGCGCCGGCGCCGCCGTGACGAAGAAGACGACTGGCCGAGGCGCCGGCGGCCGGACGGGACTCCCGTCGGGCTGATCGTCGGCGCCGCCGTGGGCGGGGTGGTCCTCCTCATCTGCGCCGCCTGTGGCCTGGGCTTCTTTCTCTCGCGCGCCCGGGCCCCCGCCCCGGTGGCCGGCGGCGGCGATCCCCCGGGCGTGATCGTCCTGCCGCCCGTCCTGAGCGGCCCGCAGACCGCCGAGGCCCATTACAACCACGCCAAGGCCCTGGAAAGACAGGGCCGGCTCCGGGAGGCGGAAGCCGCTTATCGCCAGGCCATCCGACTCCGGCCCAACTACCCCGAGGCGCACAACGACCTGGGTTTGGTTCTGAGTGTGCAGGACCGATCCGCGGAGGCGGAGGCGGAGGTCCGCGAGGCCATCCGACTCAAGCCCGACTTCGTCCCGGCGCACAAGAACTTGGGTCACGTGCTGGTTGACCAGAGCCGCTACAAGGAGGGAGAGGCGGAGATCCGCGAGGCCCTCCGACTCAAGCCCGACGACCCGGAAGCGCACTCCAGCCTCGCCAACGCCCTGTACAACCAGGGCCGCTACAAGGAGGCGGACGCGGCCTACCGTGCGACGGAGGCGGCGTACCGCGACTTCCTGCGACGCAACCCCGAGACCCCCCTGGCGCTCTGCAATCTCGGCTTCGCTCTGGAGAATCAGGGGCGCTTCGCGGAGGCGCTGGAGTCGATGCGCCGCGGTCACGCACTGGGGGCGATGAGCCCCGATTGGCACGGCCGCTCCGGCGAGTGGGTGGCCCAACTGGAGCGCCTCGTCGAGCTCGACCGCCGGCTCCCCGCCCTCCTCCGCGGGGACGAGGAGCCGGTCAGCTCTCGCGAGCGCCTGGAATTGGCCTCGTTTTGTCAGCGCTACAGGCGCCTCACCCGGACCGCGGCCCGGCTCGCCGAAGAAGCCTACCACGACGACCCGAAGCTCGCCGAGCAGCTCAACGAGGATCGCTACAACGCCGCCTGCGGCGCCGTCTTGGCCGCCGCGGGGCAGGGGGAGGACGCCCACTTGGTGCCGGACCGGGTCAGCGTCATGCTTCGCCGCCAGGGGCTGCGCTGGTTGCGGGCCGACCTGGCGCTCTACGCGGGGGAGGTGGCCCGCGCCGACCCGGACGCCAACCGAATCGTGCGGCGGCGCATGACCCACTGGCTTCAGGACGGCGACTTCACCTCCGTCCGCGGCGAGGCGGCACTGGCCCGGCTGCCCGACCAGGAGCGCGAGGAGTGGCGCAAGCTCTGGGCAGACGTGGCGGCCATGCGGCAGCGGGCCGAACTGCCGAGGTGACGCACGCCGCTAAGAAATTGTAACAACAATGACTTGGCCGCTTGCGGCTTCGCCATCTTTCCTGCGAAGCCGCAAGCGGCAAGAGGGTTGTTGATACCGTTTCTAAACAGGAGTATCACTTCAACCCCGACAGGAACTCCAGCAAGTCCGCCGCCTGTTCCGCGGTCAGGTCGCGCAGCAGCAGCTCTGGCATCAGCGACTTCGGCTGCGGCGCCAGCCGTTCTACCTTCGCCGACGGCACGCGCACCTCCTTGTCGCCCACCACCTTCAGCACCACCTCCGTGTCGGTCTTCGAGCCCAGCAGGCCGGTATGCACCTTGCCGTCGGTCGTCTCGAGCAGGTAGGTCACGTACTGCGGCTCGATGTTCTTCGACGGCTCCAGCAAGCTCTCCAGGATCTGCGCCCGCGTCGCCTTCTTGGCGATCTGCGACAGGTCCGGGCCGAGCGTGCTGCCGGTGCCGTTGACGCGGTGGCAGTTGACGCACTGCAACCCCGTCGATTTGAAGAACAGCTCCCGGCCGCGTTCGGCGCTTCCCTTCAGCGACAGGAGCTGCGCCGGCTTGATGACGCTGCCCAGCCGTTTGACGCGCTGCTCGTCCGGCACGAAGCGCTCGAACAGGTCGCGCACCTGGGCGTCGGACAGCTTCAGCGCCGCGGCCAGCACCTGCACGCGCACCGACGCCGGGATGCGGGCCTCACCCAGGGCGTCGGCCAGCAGCAGGGCGCTGCTCGTGGACGACAGGAGGCGGTCGATCGTGCTGGCGCGCTCGGCGGCGCGCTCCTTCACACCCGCCGCCCCCCGCACCTTGAGTTGGGCCTCGGCCTCGCCGCGGTCCTCGTCGGTGGCCGTGTCGCGGCCCTTCGTCCGCGCCAGCCATTGCGCCGTGCGCTTGACGTTGCGCTCCCAGTCAGCTTTCTCGCGCGCCAGCACCGCCGGCTCGTCCAGGTCGCGCAGGCGCTCCACCAGGGAGCGCTCGTCCTTGCGGATGGGTAGTTGGCGAATCCAGTCGTGGATCAGGCGCAGGCCCTGCTCGTCCACGACTTCCGAGCCGACGTGCGGCATGCGGCCGCGGCCCAACTTCGCCATGCGGTAGTACAGGGCCGAGCGGTACGGGTCGCCCGGCGCCAGGATCTGGCCGCCCGGCATCTCGAAGGTGCCTTGCACCGGCCGCGTCTCCAATATCTTCATCCGGTCGAGCGGCGTGTCGTATTTCAGCTCCAGGTCCACGCTGCCGCCGGCGCCGAAGCGGTGGCAGTGGGCGCAGTTGACGTGCAGGTAGGAGCGGGCACGGGCGTCGATCTTGGCACTCGCGTCGTGCGGGTCGGTCAGCGGCGGCGGCACGTGAAAGTGGTCGCTGTCCTCGTCTTCCGGGTTGTGCAGCAGCTCGATCAGGCCGGCGTGCTTCAGCGCTCGCACCTGGTTGTCGCGGCCGCCGTCGTAATCGTGGTTGCGCTCCAGCTGCGGCAGAGTGAAGGCGAGCGTCTGGCCGGACCAGGGGTTGTGGCAGGTCATACACTCCGCCCGGCTCGGGAAGTGCCACGTCTGCTGACGCTTGCCGCCCGGGGCCTTCGCGTCGCTCACGGTCAGGGGGCGGTCGGCCCCGCCCGACGGCACCAGGATGGCGTCCGTCTGCTCGTCGTTCCAGGCGTAACTGTAGCCGTGCCACACCGTGCCGTCGAAGTGCAGCAGTTGCGTCTCCAGCCGGCGGCGGCTCGCCGGCTTGCCGCGCTCCATCTCCAGCACGATCGTCTTGGCCAGCACGCCGTCCTTGGGGAAGAAGACGGTGCCACTGTAGAAGCCGCCGGGGATCGAGACCGCGCTGTCGTACATCTTGGCCGTCGTCGTGCCGGGCAGCGCCAGGAAGCGCTCGGCCGTGGCGTGGTCGGCCCACTGCGCCGCATTGACCGAGAACGGCACCACGCCGGGCGCCATCGTATGCTCCTTCACGGAGGCGAAGAGACCCGTTTCGCTGAGCTTCCTGGGGAAGTCGGGCTGCTTCTGGGCCGCGGCGGGGTTGGGCACCAGGCGGTAGACCCGTCCCGGGTCATCGTAGTCGAGGAAGTACAGTTCGCCGTCGCGGGCCTCGCCGAAGGCGACGACGCGCTGCGTCCCCTGGGCGATCTCCTTGTGCCAGACGACCTTGTCGCCGTCGAATTTCGTGGCCCAGAGCTTGCGCGTCACCCAGTCGCCGCAGACGTACGCCCCTTCGAGGTCCTTGAGGCGCTTGCCGCGCGAGACGTAGCCGCCGGTGATCGAGGCGGCCTCGGTGTGCGGGAAGGCCAGGTTCGGCGGCAGGATCGGCGTCGGCCCGCGCTTGCCCTCCGGCTTGATCGGCTGCGGCCCCTCCATGACCGACCAGCCGTAGTTGCCGCCCTTCTTGACGCGATAAACCATCTCCCACAACTCCCAGCCGACGTCGCCGACCCACAGGTCGCCGGTGGCCCGGTCGAAGCTCATGCGCCACGGGTTGCGGAAGCCGTAAGCCCACACCTCCGGCCGGGCGTTCGGCGTCTTGACGAAGGGGTTGTCGGCCGGGACCGCGTAGGCTTGCCCCCTGTCCTGGTGGTCCACGTCGATGCGCAGGACCGACGACAGCAGGTCGCTGATGTCCTGGCCGGTGTCGCGCTTGTCCGGCGGGTTGGGGAACCAGCCGTCGCCGGTCGAGACGTAGAGGAAGCGGTCCGGCCCGAAGTGGATGTCGCCGCCGTTGTGCCCGCCGCCGAGCCAGGTGATGAGGACCTTTTCGCTCTTGGGATCGACGCGCGGCGGGTCGGCGTCGCCGACGGTGAAGCGCGACACCCGCGAGCCGTCCGGCAACTGTTCGCCGTCGTGGACGCTGTTGAGGACGTAACAGACGTAGCAATAGCGGTTCTTGGCGAAGTTCGGGTGGAAGGCCAAGCCGTAGACGGCGTCGATGTTCTTGAACCTCGACTTGTCCCAATTCAGCTCGGTGGTGAGGTCGAGGAAGAGGTCGGCCTTCGCCGCACTTTGGTCGTCGGGGAAGGAGAAGATCTTGCCGGCGTGCTCGCCGACGAAGAAGCGATCGCCGGTTCGGGCCATCAGGAGCGGGTTCTTGAACTGGAGCTTCGGGAAGGCGCGCTCGATCTTGTACGGGTGCGGCGGCTCGGGCGAACCGGTGACGTGCGAGGTTGTCCACGGCACCCGCTTGCCGATGCCGTGCGGCGGCTCGGCTTTCGGCGGCTCGGCGGTCGCCGGGCGAAATGGGGGGAGCAGCGCGAAGACACTGAGGAGGGCGCCGGTGAGCAGGGCGGCGGCGGTGCGTTTCTTCATCGGGGTAGGCCGAGGGTGGTGGTGGGGTAGGTCGGCGACTGCGGCTGATTCTAGGGCATCGCGACGAGGGCCGCAACCGGTAGGGCACCACTCAGTTGCCCGGCAACTCCCGCAGTCGGTTGCCGGCGCCTGAAAGCGGAGGCGCAGCGCCGGTGGTGACTGCTTTTCCTTTGGCGGGGGCCGTGGCACCGGGGTAGAATGCGAACGGTATTGAGGAATGAGGCTTGAAACGTCGGGAGTCGGCCGAGTTGGGGTGTGGGAGGGTGAGACATGAGTCAACTTGTTGGAACAAGGTGCCTGCGCTGCCGTGAGCCGATCAGCAGTATCACCGAGGGTTACTTCTGCGCGACGTGTGGGACACCCCAGCATCATGATTGCCAGGGCCTCGCTCCTCTCCTCCCCACCGGCCCGCGGTGCCCAACCTGCGGCTGCGAGCTTGACAACGAGTTCAGCGATCGGTTTCGTCACGACCGTCGTCGCCGCCAGGAACAGCCCCTTCAGCGAACGGCAAGCAGGATTTTATGGGCGGGGGTCTTGCTTCACCTGATCGCCGTGGCGAGTGCCGTCGGTGCCATTCTGGGAGCCTGGCCGTTTGTGACGCAGGGTGAGCACACGGCTGGCTACGCCATCGGTGGCGTTTTGCTGGTGGTTGCCGCGTTGGTGGAGGTCGTCGCCTCTGCCCTGCGCAAGCGAAAGAAATGGGCCTGGACGGCCGCAATCGCTGTGTTCGTCCTCGGACTGCCCGGAGTGGCCGCCGTGATCGGCTTGTTCCTGCTGCTCAATCGGGACGTGCGGGCTGAGTTTGAGCCGGCGCCGACTGGCGGGGCGGAGGGCCCGACGGACAGTTCACCGTAGTACCTGGATCGTCGGGAGAAATCAAAGGGGCCGAAAAAGAACAGGGGCCATTCATCTTTTGTCGGACAGTTTTCCCGACAAGAAGCTCGCGGAGAACTTCTACAAGCACGATCTGACGGTGCTCCGAAAGGCGGCCGGTCTGGACGACGAGATGGACACGGACACTGCGGTCAGTCCCCAATGGGACATCGTGAAGGACTGGAGCGAACAGAGCCGCTACGAGATCGGTACGACGAAGCAGGAAGCCACGGACCTTTACGACGCGATCAAAAAGGGGGTGCTGCCGTGGATCAAAGCACGTTGGTAGAGAACCAGATCGCCGACGGCCGTCGGTTCGTGGAGCGGTTCGCCGCCGATGGCAACCCGGTTCAGGCTGCCTTCTGGATCAAGACGGCTGAGGAAGGCATCTGGTTCCTTTACGTAGGGACGGACATTGTCGATCGTGTCGGGCCGGCCGCCACCTACCGCGCCGTTCACGCATCCCTGAAGAAACTCGGCGACTCTTGGGTCTCCAGTTCAGAGATCAAAGTCATCAGCCCGAGTAACCCCATCGCCAGGGATGTGCTGGCGATCATGGCCCGCCACCCGGGGCGGTTGGCCAGCCGATTTGGCGGCAAGACACTCGGGTCGATGGCGGTCGAACAGGCCTACATTTATCCGCCCCACGTCTTCACCCTTATGCAGGCGAATCCAATGACCACGGAAGAGATCGCGCGGGAGATCCTCCGGCTCATGAACAGAGGCCCGGGTTTCCTTCAACCGTCCCGCGTTACTCTGTAGGACGGCACCGCCTTCAACGGCGTTCCCTTTTCGCTCCAACTCGGCAGCCAACAGGCGATGGTGGTTCAGTTCATCGCGGAGGGAGAAGCCGCCCCGCGAGTGGTACGACTGGATGAGATTGCGTCGATTGCCTGAATAGTAATCAAAGGGGACATTCGTCTTTTTCGGCCTCCGAAATCATGAATGTCTCCTTTTCCTTCCCTTGATGCCTGATGGATAGCGGCAGGCAACAGACGCTTGATCGGTTCGTAGCGTGCGTTGGCCCGCGAGGTTACAATCGCCGTTCGATGATCGTCATGGGCGACCCCCCTGGCTCCTGCCCAGCTGTTCCTGGGCCGCCGCCACGACATGCTCCGGCGTGAAGCCGAACTTCTTCACCAGGTCTTTCAGCGGGGCCGACGCGCCAAAGGAACGCATGCCGATGCTGTGCCCCGTCGCGCCGACGTACCGGGCCCAGCCGAACGTCGAGGCCTGCTCGACCGACACCCGCGCGACCGCTGTCGGCGGCAGCACCTGGTCGCGGTACTCCTGCGGCTGATCGTCGAACAGTTCCCACGACGGCATGCTCACCACCCGCGACTTGATGCCCTCCGCCTTGAGCCGCTCGTGGGCGTCCAGGCACAGCGCCACTTCACTGCCGCTGGCCAGCAGCAGGACGTCCGCCTTGCCGTCCGGCGCGTCGGCCAGGATGTAAGCCCCGCGGGCCAGGCCCGAGGCCGGGGCGAACTTGCTGCGGTCGATCGTCGGCAATGCCTGGCGCGTCAGAATGAGAACGGCCGGCTCATGGTGCAGCCGCATGATGACCTTCCAGGCTTCCGCCACCTCGTTGGCATCCGCGGGGCGCAACACGATCAGGCCCGGGACGGCTCGCAGCGAGGCGAGCTGCTCGACCGGTTGGTGCGTCGGACCGTCCTCGCCGACGCCGATGGAGTCGTGCGTGAAGATGTAAACGACCGGCAGCTCCATCAGGGCGCTGAGCCGCATTGCCCCCCGGGCGTAGTCGCTGAAGATCAGGAACGTGGACCCGTAGGCGCGGACCTTGACCAGGGCCATCCCGTTGAGGACCGCGGCCATGGCGTGTTCGCGAATGCCGAAGTGCAGGTTGCGCCCGCCGGGACTGTCCGCGAGGAAGTCGCCGGCCCCGTCGAAGGTGAGCCGAGTCTTGGTCGAGGGCGCCAGGTCGGCCGAGCCGCCCATCAGCCAGGAGACGTTCTTGGCGAGGGCGTTGAGCACCTTACCGGAGGAATCCCGAGTCGCCAGCCCCTTGGCGTCCGCCGCGAAGGTGGGCAGGTCCTTGTCCCAGCCTTCCGGCAGCTGGCGGTGCTGCATGCGGTACAGCTGCTCCGCCAACTCGGGATACTTGGCCCGGTACTCACGCACCCGGTCGAACCAGGTTTCACGCAGCTCCTTGCCACGCTTGCCGATACCGTCCTGGAAGTGGTCGTACACACCATTTGGGACGTAGAACTTCGCGTCCTCCGGCCAGCCGTAAGCGCGCTTGGTCAAGCGCACTTCCTCCTCGCCCAGCGGCTCGCCGTGGGCGGCGCTGGTGTCCTGCTTGTGCGGGGCGCCGTAGGCGATGTGGCTGTCCACGATGATCAGCGTCGGCCGGTCGCGGGTGTCGAGGAAGGTGCGGAAGGCCCGCGCCAGCATCTCCTGATCGTTGGCGTCGCCGACGCGGGTGACGTTCCAGCCGTGGCCGATGAAGCGCGTCGCCACGTCGTCGCTGAAGGCCAGCGCGGTGTGCCCCTCGATGGTGATGTGGTTGTTGTCGTAGATCCAGCACAGGTTGGAGAGCTTCAGGTGGCCAGCCAGGGAAGCGGCCTCCGCCGAGATGCCTTCCATCATGCAGCCGTCGCCGCACAGGGCGTAGACGTTGAAGTCGATCAGGTCCTCGAACCCCGGCCGATTGAAGTGGGCGGCCATCCAGCGGCGGGCGACGGCCATGCCGACGCTGGTGGCCAGACCGTTGCCGAGCGGTCCGGTGGTGGTCTCGACGCCGCTGGTCCAGCGGTACTCCGGGTGGCCGGGGCAGCGGCTGTCCAGCTGCCGGAAGTGCTTGATCGCCTCCAGGGGCACTGACGGCTCGCCCAGGGCCTCGTAGTCCTTGCTGACCGCCTTCACCCCTGTCAGGTGCAGCAGCGAGTACAGCAGCATCGAGGCATGGCCGGCCGAGAGGACGAAGCGATCCCGGTTGGGCCAGATCGGATCCTGCGGGTCGAAGCGCAGGAACTGCTGCCACAGGCAGTACGCCACGGGCGCCAGCGCCATCGGCGTGCCCGGGTGCCCGGAGTTGGCCGCCTGGACGGCGTCCATCGCGAGCGTGCGGATCGTGTTGATGCACGCGAGATCGATGTTGTTGCTATCCGGCATGGCTTTGATCTCCTGAGTGGCGTGCCCCTCGGACTGAACGGTGGTTTGGCCCGATCGTGTTAGCATTGCGGTACGACACGAGCCCGATGCGCCAGGGAGGGGACCAGCCGCTCCCTCGCTGGCGCGTCTTGTGTACCGGCCCGTCCTTTAGAGGCTATTCGGAAAGCCGTCAGACGTAGCGACAAAGCCCTCGAATTCTCGGGTGTTTCGGTGCTCAGACGCCCTGTCTGGCCCCGTTACGAATAGCCTCTTCCAAGGAACGCCCGGCACCCCGTTTGGTGCTAACTCATGGTATTTCAACCCCTTGAAGCGTGAGACCGTAGGATTACAAGTCCGTTGCTCTACCGACTGAGCTACGCGTTCTAACTCCTTTTCCTGCCTACTATCCGTCATTTCACCGCGGCGTCGATTTCACCCTTTTGAGACCTCTACTGACACTCGACACCCGGTCGGGGAGTCAACAAGGCTCATCCTATCGCCCCCGCCGATGCTGACAACCTGAGACCGCCGCCGGCGAGGCCCGCTGACCGGCTAACCTGGATCGACGGGGGACCAGTTGGCTAACATGTCCGGGGAGAGGGAATTGTCACCCGGGCGGCGGACGGAGGGCCATCATGCACCTGGAGCACCGCGACGAGAAGCCCCGCGACGAGGGCGATGTCCTGCGACACCTCATCGACGCCAAGCGCATCGATGGGGCCGTCAAGGGGATCGTCAGGCAGGTCCTCGCTCGTGGGGAGCGCACCCTGTCCGAGAGACAGGAGCACGTGTTCCACACACAGGTCCGGGAGAAATACCTCCTGCGCGTGTGCGAACTGTGCGGGGACTTGATTCCGGTCCCGGAACTAATGGCGTCGTGGGACAACGGCAGCTACTGCGCCTCGTGCGCGGCCATCCTGGGGAAGGCGGGTGGGGCGTGAGCGAGGTGGAGCCGTCCCGTCGCCCGCGCCTGCCTCACACGAACAGCCGTCCTTCGTGCGGGTAGCGCGGGTGGCGGCCGATGGCCCGGTGATCGGCCGCCGGCCACGCCTGCGCCGCCCCGACAGCCGCTATCACCGCGTCGAGCGCGTCGCCGCCGCCGTTCCGCATCATCAGCCGGCGCTGTCCGTCATCGAAGTCCACCTGCCGCGCCAGCCCGTCGAGGATCAGGCGCCGCGTCCGAAGGCGCTTGCGCGTCAGCGGCCCGCCCTGCGGCTGCTTGTAGTTCTTGTGCGGCAGACCCAGGCGCTTCAGCGTCGAGGACGGACACGCCTCCACCAGCACGCGCCGCGCCGTCGCCAGACGCCGGTACTGGAACGGCAGGATGGCCGTGTGCCGCAGCAGCCGTAGCGGACCAAGCACGTCACGCATCCCAAAAAATGTTTGATAGATGATTCGGTAGTGGTAGCAGTCGAACGGCGTCTTCGCCTCGGCGTCGGTCTGGCGGCGGACGTGCATCGGCCCGCCCCGCGCTCGTGCCCGCCGCACACATTCGACGCCGGCCGCGTAAGCATCCTCGCCCCAGGCGCCGAGGAACTCGAGCTGCCGCGGCCACGGCGCCCCGGGGTCCATCACCTCGACGGGCAAGCCGAACAGAAAGTCGAGCGCCCACAGCGCCCCTTCCGAGGCCGCTATCAAGCCGACCAGGTATGCCAGGGCCGCCCCGCGCTCGGCCGTGCCGCACAGGCCCTCCAGGCTCGCCAACTCCGCCAGGCGGTAGCCCGGCCGGCGCCGCCGGACCGGTTCGATCCCGGCGACCCAGGTGTTGCGGCCCGCCTCCTTCGCCCCGCTGAAATCGACGCCGTAGATTGTCTCGAAGCTCACGAGCCGATACCTGCCCCCGGTGTGAATCAATGTTCAGATGCAACTGATTCAATCACATCGGCGCCGCGGCGAAAAGGGCAGCAGGAACGCAACGATTTGTAAGGGGCGGCAGCGGCGCCGTTGTAAAACATCCCTCCCCGACAGCCGTTCTCCCACCTGTGGGGCCACGTCCTTTTTTCGTTAGCCGTTGTCCGGCCGGGGCTTGAGACAACGCCCCGACGACCCCGCCCGATCCCGGCACCTGAGTTGCAGTGAATGCAATTCTCACGTCGATCTCAGCGCCGCCGCAGGAAGCGGCGGCTCGGGTGCGGACAAGGAGAGTTCATGAAGCGCTTCGCTCTCGTCGCGTCTGTCGTCACCGCCCTTCTTTCCGGCGTCCTGCTGACCCGCGCCGCCCGGCGAACCGACGCCGCCGTTCTGGCTTCGCCGAGCCCCGCGATCACCGCCGCCGAGGCCGCCCCCCTCACCGGCCCGGCCGGCTGGACCTACCGCCACACTCAGCCGAACCACTGGCGCGCCTGCATGCTCCAGCATTGACGGTTGGGAAACCGGTTGCGATCGTGGGCCGGGATTCCGATCCTGCCTGAAAAAGCGGCACGGTCGGAATCTCGCCTCACGTTTTCCAACCGCTTCATACCGCCCCTCGCGCGGGCGGCCGATGATGTTCTGCGGTGCGACATCGCAGCGCGTCGAGTGGGCACCACCCACCGTAGCACTCCGGTATTTGGGTGGCCGGTGCCGACCCGACTGGTTTTCCGATCCATTCCGACCCCATCACAGAGGAGGTGACCATGGGAGTCATTCCTGACCCGCGCCCAACCGCCTGTTTCGCCGTGTCACGGACGGCCGCCGACGAGCCCGACTGGGACGCCGAGTGGATCGACCTCGGCGGTGAAGGTTGAGGCGCCCGCCTTTGCCGTAGCGACAAGCTGCCAGCTTGTCGGGTCATTTCGACAAGCTGGCAGCTTGTCGCTACGGGGGTACGATCAACTCGCGCTCCGCCACGACGATCTCTTTATCGGGCCAGCGCTTCTCATCGGCGACCTGCTGCCAGAAGCGGCGGTACAGCAATCGCAGCCGCAGCCCTGTCGTCTCCCCCGGAAAGACGAATGTCAGCCGATCCGGCTGGCCCGGGGTCAATCGCGTGTCGGCGGCCTCGGGGTCGGCCTTCCAGAACGGGGCGGGGCTGTGGCCGTCGAAGTCCCTGAGCAGCTTGGCGTACAACTTCCCCGGCCGGCCCGCCAACCCCTTCCCGGCGACCGAGGACAGCACCGGCCCATCCCGCAGCGGCAACGGCCGTCCGTCCGCGGCGACGGCCTCCGCGACGAGAATCAGGTGCCGGTCGATGTACCCGGTCGGCAGTCGATGGCCGGCCCCGTCGGCTCGCACTTCCACCTCGGCGCGCACCGTCCCGCCGTCTCGCCGCGCCTCCCCGGAGAGGGACACGGCCGCGCGCAGCATCTCCGCCGGGCCGCCTGCGAAGAAGCGATGGTTGGCCAGGGTCAGCGCATCGCGCTCGATGCCGCCGTGGCCGGGGGCGATGTTCCTCATGCGGCCGGTCGGGGCCATGTGGCACGTCTGACACTGCTTGCCGGCGCGGCCGGCGGGGCTCGCCTGCCACTCGGAATACGTCGTGTAGACCGCCACGCCGAAGACGGTCCCCTCGTGACACGAGGCGCAGTAACGGCTGTCGCGGTACAGCGGCGCAAACGAGTCGTCGCCGCGGTCCACGTCGTCGAGCGGGCCGAAGAAGAGCTGCCCCTCGGCCGGGCGCAGCAGGTGCAGGTTGAAGCGGCCGTGCGACACGCCGAGCTGCCCGTCGCCGACCTCCTGGACCTTGTGGCAGTAGTCGCAGTGGACCCCCTCGGCGGCCACGCCCTTCGCGTTGCGCAGGTCGAGGTAGGCGCTGCCGTCAAAAGGCATCGTCGGAACGTGACACGAATTGCAGACGCCGGAGCCGTTGGGGTTGTCGCGGAGCAGCGACCAACCGGCGTCCGGCTTGCCGTCCCAGTCGCTGCCGTCGTAGAGGTTGCGGAACTGCTTGCCGGTGGCGGAGCGGGAATGGGCGCTGGCGGACCACTCGCGATAGATCTCCTCGTGACAGTTGCCGCAATTGTGCCGGCCGGCGCCGGGGGCCGAACTGACCCAACGGTACTCCTCGTTGTCCTTGTCAGGCAGCCGGGTCAGGGTGAGAGACAGCGGCGCTTCGTCGTCGGCCGTGCCCGCGATGAAGTACCCCACCTTCGCGGCGGTGACGCGCCCGGCCATCCCGGAACGCTGCGGCAGGCGAAAGGAACCGCCGGCGTCGGTGACGGTCGAGAGAGACGTGCCCTTGAAGCGGACGCAGGCGCCGGCGATGGGGCCGCCGTCCCGGACGATGCCGAGCAGGTCGCCGGGTCCTTCGCGGGCGCTCGGGGAGGAAGCATCGGGACCACGACCGCGGCCGAAGTGGAGCGCGACCGCGGCGAGTCCGGCCAGGACGGCGAGGAACGAGAACAGCGCCAGGCAGCGCGTGCGCGACATGGTGGTATGCTCCCGCCGGTCGGAAACCGCCTATTCTTCCCGCAGACAGCCAACTGCAATCGCCCACCATCTGGACCTTGCACCCTGGCACGCTCCGCGGGACACCCGGCTCCGCCTCCGGCGGCTGGTAAAGCAGTAAGGGGGCTCAGCGGAAAGTCCTTGCCGGGCGGAACACAACGACGTCGTTGCGGGCCGCCGGCCCGGTCCTGAATCGGCTGACGGAGCCCACGACCAGCGGAACGACGCCGAACGCGCCGCCGCGCAACGAACGACTACTTTTATTGTCTACTTTATCCTCTGGATGATCGTTTATAGTATCTATAAACTCTTCAAATCTGTTTTGGCACCATTCCCAGGCGTTGCCGTGCAGGTCGAACAGCCCCAGGTCGTTCGGCCGCAACGACCCCACCGGGCGCGACCGTGATCGAGAGTTGACGACGTACCAGGCGTACTTGCCCAGCAGGTCCTCCGCCTCCCCCATCGACCAGGCCGTCACGCTCCCCGCCCGACACGCCAACTCCCACTCCGCCTCCGTCGGCAGGCGATAGCCCAACAAGCTCAGGGCGTTGGCCTTCACCTTCATCCCTTCCGCGAACTCCCCCTTCTCGTTCGGCACGTAGCACCGCTGGTCCTCAGCAATTTCCTCCTTTTCGCTCAGCCAGTTACAGTAAGCCGCCGCGTCGTACCAACTGACCCTATTCATCGGGCAGTCCTCGGTCGGGGCATGCGGCTTGAAGTACGGGTGGTCCTTGCGGAAGCACCGGAACTCCGCCACCGTCACCTCCCGGGCCGCCAGCGCGAAGCGGCGCTCGACGCGCACCTTCACCCGCTTATCTTCCGTCTCGAACTCCCCAGGCGGCACGATCGCAAACGTCTGCCGCTGGCCGTTGACGTACCACCGCCGCTTCCCCGCCACCTCGCCCGTCGCCATCCCTTGGTCGATCTCCTCGACTTTCGCCTGCTGCCCCCACTGCCGCAGCAGCCAACCCGCCGCCCCGTGGGTCCCCGGGTCGGGATCGTCCCGGTACAGTTCCAGCAGCCGCGGCACCAGGGCCTCCCGCTCGGCCGGCGGCATGCGGTCCTGGTCGAACTCCCCCAGCGCCAGCAGCAACGCCCGCCGCGCCGACACGTTCGGCACCCGCTTCGGGCTCAAGCGGTCGATCACCGCTCGGGCCTCGACACCGCCCGGCCCCAGCCGGTCGATGAGGTAACTCCGCACGGTCGGGTCGGGGGCATGACGCAGCAGCGGCGCCACCTTCTCCCACCGCCCCAGCGCCGCCAGAGCCACCGCCGCGTTGGCCTGCCGCCGGGCCAGGGCCAGCCGCGCTTCCCCATCGGCCCCCGCGCCGGCCTTCTCCGCGAGGACCTTCTCCAAGGGGAGGAAGGCGTCGGGCACGCCGTCGCTGTAGCCGGCATAGACCCCGGTGATGAGGCGTCGGGCCTCCGCGCCGCGTCCTTCTTCCAGCAGCAGGGCGGCCAGCGGCGGGAGCAAGGACTGGCGCACCGGCCGCAGGGCCTCGGCCCATTTGCCAACCTCCAGGGCGTTCTCCGCCACCAGCCGCCCAGCCACGTCGCCGCTGACCTTGTCCCAGCGGCCGTCCACCGGCGCATAGGCGGCGAGCGCGCACGCCGCCCGCAGACGGCGGCCCGGGTCGGCCCCCCGACCCTCCAGCACCACCCACAGCGGCGGCCCCAGCGCGTCCCCGTGCGGGGCCAGTATTTCCCGGATGGCGCCGATCTCGTCCGGCCCGGCGGCCAGCAAGCGCTCGCGGAGGTAGTCCACCTGGCCGGGGTCGGACGACAGCAGGGCCAGGCTGGCGTGCAGCTGCTTGCGGGCGTCGCCGTCGGCCTCGGCCTTGGCATGCGCCTGGCTCAGCAGCGGGTCGGCCCAGCGGCGGTACGGTCCCAGGTCGCGGACGACCGCCGGCACGTCAGCCGTCTGGGCGGTCAGCAGCGTGTCCACCAGCGCCCGCGCCCGCAGCGTCCCATGAGTCCACCAGCCGCCGAACACCAGGAGGGCCAGGACAAGCGCGAGCAGGGTGCCGCGGACGGCGTGATAGCGGCCGGCGCGGCGCATCATCTTTTGTTGCGGCGGGGTCCAGTCCTTCCGCCGCGTCAGTAGCCGGATGCTGACCCACTGGGGCAATGAGGGTAGCTGCCGGCTCTCCGGCCGGGCGCCCCAGACGGCCGCCCGGTCCGCCAGCAGCAGTTCGGCCCGGCCCCGCCGCGTCTCCTTCTGCTTGCGCGTCAGCCAGTCTCGCAGCGAGTGAACGAGGTAATCGTGGGTCAGCTGGTAGTATTTCTCGCCCGCCTGGGCCTGGAACGGGGACTCGTCGGCCCCCTCCTCCCCTTCCGGGTCGGTCGGCGTGATGAGTCGGAGTTCGCCGTCGAGAATGCGGAGCAGATCGTCAAACTCCTTCGGCCGGCTGACGCAGCCCGATGTGGCCAGCAACTCGGCGTGGGACCGCATGTGCCCCTTGATGTCGCTGCCGCCTTCGGGCAACAGGGCCTTGAGGACGGCGCGGGCGGCCTTCTGATGCAGCCGATGCTTGGGGTTCGCCGTTGGAGAGGAGAAGGCTTCTTCCAGGAAAGTGACACCAACACCCTCCGTGCCGCCCACGTCTTTCAAGGTGCCGGGCGTCCAAGGCTTGCCCTTCATCATCTCGGCAAACAAGGCCAGCCGGACACAGATGACCTTGCCTTCCTGGGCCAATTCTGACACGGCCTGTTCGACAAACGCCTCGTGCTCCTTGTTGAGTTCGCCCGCATGTTCCGGCAACGTACCAAAGGCACGGCCAAAGGCGATCAACACCTTCTTTGCATGTCGTAGGTCGAAGAGGTCGGCGGCGGCCGTATTCCGACCGGGCACGAGGTCGATTTCCAGTTCCCGCAGGAACCGGGTCGTCGCCATCCAGAAGTCGTCCCGCACCATCACCACGCACTGCACCCGCCCACCGTCACATTGCCGCAGCGCTTGCACCAGTTCGATGTTCTCCTCGTCCTTGCGGGCGTGCAGCCATTGCTCGAACTGGTCCAGGGCGATCAACACCTTCTTGCCTGCCGGAATGCCTTGCCCCCGGCGCAGGGCGGCCAGCGTCTCCTTCAGGCCCAGGTTGGCGGGCAGGGCCGGACACCGTTTCCGCAAGCCGTTCAGCAAGCGCGTTTCCGTGTCCTGCGCCGTAGCCTCGACGTAAACGGCGATCACGTCGTCAGACAGCCGGGGCAACAGGCCCGCCTTGACCAGCGACGACTTGCCACAACCCGACGGGCCGTAAATCAGCCCCACGGCGAAGGTGTTGTCGGGGTCCGTTTCCTCGATACGAGTTTTCCAGAAGCGAATGCTGTCCGGCAGCCCTTCGCGGTCCCGGGGGCCGGGCAACAGCTCCAGGAAGAAGTCGGCGTCCTGGGCGTCGAACGAGCGCAGGCCCTTGGGAACGATCTTGACTACTGTGTTGTCGGAAGGCGGGGCGGTCGGCGTGGGCAGCTCGGTCGCCGCTTGCGGCTTAGCGCTCGCCCCTGGTAACGCGAGCGCTAAGCCACAAGCGGCGTTCTGATCGCCAAGGAAGTGTCGCAGGTCGTCGGCCAGATCCTGCGCCGTCGTGTACCTTTCGGAGCTGCGCTTCGCCAGGGCCTTGAGGCAAATCCGTTCCAGCTCCTTCGGGACGGTGGTGTCCCACTGCCGCGGCGGGCGCGGCTCGTGCGTGGCGATCTGCTCCAGCAGTTCCTCCCGCGAGTCCCCCTGAAACGGCCGGCGTCCGCTGAGCAACTCGTAGAAGACCACGCCCAGGCTGAAGACGTCGGTGCGGCCGTCCACGCGGTGCCCTTCGCCGCGGGCCTGCTCGGGGCTCATGTAGGCGGGCGTCCCGGCGTAGCGCGGGCCGTG
>Ga0116224_10000645_pt1 | contig 26483 bp, 23 predicted proteins | sample Sb_taG_9_FD_89699 | JGI IMG/M metagenome (GOLD analysis project Ga0116224, IMG submission 89699) | Peat soil microbial communities from Weissenstadt, Germany - Sb_50d_b_LC metaG | ecosystem: Environmental > Terrestrial > Soil > Wetlands > Peat | place: Germany: Weissenstadt | collected 2010-09-21 | reverse complement strand
TTGTGAGACTTCGCCGAGCGCCCGCAGCTCACCGATCGACCGGCCAAGCTCGTCGGTGCGCTGCCGCAGCTCGGTGAGCAGCCGGGCGTTCTCGACGGCGATGACGGCCTGCCTCGCAAAGTTCGTCAACAGCTCGACTTGTTTGTCGGTGAACGGCGATGGCTCCATGCGGTAGATAACGAGAGCGCCCACCAGCTCGTCCTCTTTGAGCATCGGAACGCACAGCGCGGCATGCGCGCCCGCGACCTTGACCAGGGCCGAGTTGGCGTAAATCTCGTCGGCCTGGAGATCACCGATGTTCACGACCTCCTTGGTGCGAAACAGGCGGCCAAGCGGCGATCGGTCCAAGGGAATGACCGGGTTGCCTTTTCGAAGTTCCTCGAACTCGGGTGGGGCATTGTGCATGGCGACCATGCGCAAGCCTCCACCCTCGGCTAGCGACATATTCCCGAACCGGGCCCCACAGATGCGCACCGCGTTCGCCAGTATGGCGTCAAAAACTGGTTTCAAATCGTCCGGCGACGAGCTGATGACGCGCAGCACATCGGCCGTCGCGGTCTGCTGCTCGAGCGATTCGGTCAGTTCATGGGTACGCAGCTCGACTTTTTGCTCAAGGTCAGCGTAGGACTCCTGCAGCCGTCCGGCCATGTCGTTGAACTGATCGGCCAGCGCCTCGACCTCGTCGCCGGTCTTGATCGCGATGCGCTGGCCGAGGTCGCCTGAGCCGATGCGCGCCGCGCCCGCGCGCAACGCCTGGATCGGCACCACCATTCGCCGGGCGAGGAACAGGCCGGCACCGAAGGCGAGCGCGAGCGCGCCGAGCAGCACGAGCCCGGTGCGTTGGATCGCGGTATAGAGCGGTGCGTAGGCCTCTTCGATCGGCGTTTCAACAAAGACGAACCAGCCGAGCGAGGCGACCTGCGCCGAGGCGGTGAGCACCATGTGGCCCTCGATGTCCGCGGCCTCTTGCACCCGCTCGCCGCTATTGCCGGCAACCGCGGCGCGCGCACTGCGCACCTGTGCAAGCTGCGACATATCGGTATTGCGCAGGACCAGGCTGATGTCGGGGTGGGCGATCAATCGGCCGCCGGCGTCGACCACATAGGCACGGCCGTGCCCGGCGAATTTGATCTTGGAGAGGACGTCCCAGATGAGTTTCAGGTTGACCTGGGCGATGCTCAGGCCGGTATCGCGCCGCGTTCCCGAAAGCGACAGCGTCATGTACGGCTCGGATTCGCGGCGGAAATAGACCGGCCCGTAATAGACTTTGTGCGCCACGGCCTCGGTAAAAGCCGGATCCTTGGAGACGTCGTTGCCGCTGCCGACCACCTCCATGGCGAGCCGCGACACCCGCAATTGCTCGTGACCGGTTGAGTCGATCTCCGCGAGTTCGGTGATGGCTGGGACCTGCCGTAACAGCCGCAGCGCGTCGAAGCGACGCTGTTCCAGGGTGCTGGCGGACCACGGCAGCTGCGTGGTCCAGCCGACTTGGCTTTCGATCTCGCTGATGAATTGCCCGATCTTGCCGGCGGCGGCTTCCGCCTGCTCGCGCTGAATGCGGACGAGCGACGTTTTCTGTTCCTGGTACGAGAAGTAAACGTCGAACACAGCATTGGCGATGAGCGCAACGCTGACCACAGCGACAAACAGGACGACGTATTTGATGAACAGCCGGCTGCGCACGATCGAGGCGCCGGCCGCCGGAGCGCCGCCGATGCGCTTTGTCATCGGGCGCTCGCTGCCATCATCTGTATCCGCCTTCATGAGATCATCTTAACATTTTCGTCTCATTCGATCACCTCGTCGGCGAGCGCGAGCAAGTTCGGCGGTAGTTCCAGGCCAATCGATTTGGCAGTCTTTAGGTTGACCACGAACAGATAGTGTGTCGGTTCTTCGAATGGCAAATCGGCAGGCTTGGCGCCCTTGAAAATCCGGTCGACCAGGGCGGCAGCGCGTCCCAAGGATTCCTTTGAATCGGCTCCATAGGACATCAAGCCGCCGTCGCGCACAAACGAATCGGATTCGTAGATTGCCGGCAGGCGATGGGCGACGGCGTAGCTGAACACGCGCTTACGATTAAGGATAGTGAGCGCGTCAGAAACCATGAGGATTGCGTCAGGCTGTTCGCGATCCATTGTGGCGAACGCTTCGGCGAAGTCGTCCGGCTCGCGTACGCCTAGCGGCAGAACAACGGTGCTGAGAGATTTGGCGGCGTCCGCCGACGCCTGATAGCGCAGCGTCATGCCGAGGTCGTCCTTGTTCCACAGCATCGCAACCTTGCGAATGTTCGGCACCGCCTGCTTGAGCAATTCAAGCCGCTTGGTGCTCAGTGTCGTGGCGTTGTCCGATATGCCGGTCACGTTGCCTCCCGGCCGCGCCAAACCGGCGGCCAGGCCGGTTGCCACCGGATCGCCCGCGCCAAGGGCGACGACTGTCGGAACGCCGGTGTCCTTCATCGCATTGGCCGGCGGCCAGCCGGCAACGACTACGGCGTCCGCTTTGCTTGCGGCAATATCGCGCGCCAGTTGCGGCAACCGCGTAAGTTGCGCATCCGCACCGTACGACTGGAATTCCAGGTTTTGGCCGAGCTTGTAGCTATGCTCCGCCAGGGTTCCCAGAAGGATCTTCACAGGTGGGCTCTCCGCGGGGAACGCCGGCCCAGAGGTGAGCATCGCAAGGCGATAGGTCTTGGCGGTCTGCGCGGCGACGCGGTAGGGCGCCCCGATCGCGGCCCCAGCAAGCAATTTAACGACATCTCGGCGTCTCATGGACTACTCCTTGTTGCCAGCCTGATCACACAGGGACACAGATCGTCGGTTGATTGAGAGCTGATGGCCACCGACGGCGCGCGGCCGACCGGGTGCTGCGCCCGAACGGCGCAGGGAATTCCCGCCGCCTCATGAACTTCCTCTCCGCGCCGGGCGTGGTTGAGGTATACTACATCTGAGAGCCACAACCGTATCGAAAGAATGGCTAGAATGGGCTATGATTGTTGTCCGGTCGAACAGTAAAAAAGCGTACAAGGTGATGTCATGAAGAAGATTCTGATTGCACTCGTTGCAGCAACAACAATTGGCGTGACGGCGTTGGCAACGTCCAGCACAGCGGACGCACGCTACGGCTGGGGTCGCGCTGGTTGGGGCTACGGCGGCTGGGGCCGAGCCGGTTGGGGCTATGGTGGCTGGGGTCTCGGCGGATTTGCGGCTGGAGCCGTTGTCGGCGGTGCCTTGGCCGCTGGCTCCTACTATCCGTATGGGCCTTATCGCTATTCGTCCTACGGCTACGCACCCGGCTACGCTCCCGCATATTACGGATACGCTCCTGCGTATTACGGATATGCGCCCGCCTACTACGGATACGCACCCAACTATTATTTGGGTGGTTGCGGCTGCTGAGAAAGAGCGAAAGTCCGGTTGACGGCTAGGAGCGGCGGCTTGATTGGCTGAGGCTGTCGGCCATGTTTCCCATTCGTCTGACTGAGGAGGATGCACATGGGCGAGGGCGAGAAACGATCAGGCAATGAGCGGCGCGGTAAGAAAGAAAGACGGAGCGGCATCGACACGCGATCAGAAAAGGAAAAACGGCTAATTGGTGAGCGGAGGACCAATACGGATAGGCGATCTGGAATTGACAGGCGTTCCGACGTTAAGAAAATTGATAAGCCGAAAAACGACTGATTGCCGGTCGGCCGAGGCCTCCCTCAGTTGGCGGCGGCGTCCGTGATCCTGCTGACCGGGAACGGCATCGCGAGCATCAGCCGGTTACATACCATTCGCGCCCTAGTGAGTTTCGTCAGTTTGGGCGGTATTTTTGTCGTAAAATCTCTGAATCCAATCTGATCGTTCCGCTGAGGCCAGGGCGGGCTTAAGCTATTTAAACTTTGTATATAGATGTCCGATCGCGTCGGAGCCGAACAATGAAGGATCACCACCTCCGGGAAAATTTCATTGCTCGTGCAAAAGCGCTTTCCAAAGAGCCCGAAATATTCCGATGCACGCTGCTTACATCCCTGATCTGCGAATCGATTCCATTCGGCGTGTGCACCGAGGCGGATTTCTTTGATGCGACTTATGGCGATCCGGCCGGACGCGATTATTGGAAGAGCTACCTCTCGGAGCCCATGCGTGTGGGCGCCTTTGCTTACGTGCTATCGGTGCATCTAAATATTAACGCCGATCAGCTGGAGTGGGCGAGGACCGCGATCTCATTAGCGCTTCGGGATGCAGCTGAGGCAGGCGAACCCTTATTTATTGGCGACACAGATGCTTTGTTGTTGCCCTTTGAACGACATGCAGTCGATTTTGAAAAGCTAGGCGATGTCAAGGTGCGACCACGTGCAGCAGCGAAGTGGCTGTTGGACAAGCCAAAACGCCAACACCTTGTGCCTGGGTCTCTTCGCGATTTTTTAGACGACCGATCTGCAGCCGGGACTACACAAAGGCATCTTTCTGAGAAAGCCGCCGAGCGTCTCGTTCGTGAATTTATCGATCAGGAAAAAAGGGCCGGAAGACGGCCGACTATCACGGGTGCTGAGACAGCCGCAAGGCAAGCCAACTTTATTGGCGGGCGGGACTTTGTACGCGCCGCCTTTCATCGTTTTTCGGATGTTGCAGTGAAGCGCGGCCGGCCTTCGAAAATCGCAGAAAAATAATTCGCCGCGAATTCGCGATTTTAGGTCAGCAAGATTCAGCACGCTATAATGCTCCTATTCCGCCCCCGTGAACGATGGAGCAACGATGTATGAGTGACCGAAAACACAAGCGCCCCAACGCACAAAAACACGGAGTGTTCGCCGCGACTGCAATTGTCCCCGGTGAAAGTCGCGAGGAATTTGAAGAACTGCACTCTGGCTTAATCGAGGAATGGCAGCCCGACGGCGCATCAGAGGAAGACGCAGTGCTAACTATTGCAAAATGCGTGTGGCGGAAGCGTCGAGTGCAGAAATTCATCGATGTCCAATTGGCGAAAAACAATTTGGATCCTAGTCATCCCTCTTATAATCCAGTCTTGGGCCTCCTCGGGTTTGTCGCCGCAATGCAAACTAAGCCGGAGATTGCCTTTGAGCAGTATGCAAGCCGTTGTCTTCGCGCCGATAACATCCGTTATTTGACGAGTAAGTTCCGGCGCTCAACATTTGATTCCACGGCAAAATGGGCGGAGGCGGTTATAAATGAAATCAAAATGGTTCTTCTGCCGGAAGTTGAGATTCAGGAGCCCGTCATGGAAACAATAGCCGCGCTGCTTTCGTCAGCAGCGACTCATTCGGGTGATGCATTTAAACAAGAACTTGCGCTGGACGAGCGCCTTGACGCGATGATCGACCGAGCGGTCAAACGCCTGGCCCAAATTAAGGCGGTGAAAAAGATGCTCATCCAGGCCGGCATGGAGACGACACACGTGCAGCCAACACCGACCATCGCGAGACATGCTTCTAGCGGATCAGGAGATTAGAACGTCTCTTCGCCAATCAAACATCCCCGCTCACGCCGCGATCACGGTTGATCCGAGGTCATTTCCTTTAACTTGAGCGAGGCGTCTAAACTGAGAGAAGGCCCTCGCGCGAACATGTAATGGAACGCGATTCTTACAATTGAATCAATTAATTAGAATTCTTGCCTGGAAGGCAGACTGAGTGGTGCGGTCGAGAGGACTCGAACCTCCACGGGTTGCCCCGCTAGCACCTCAAGCTAGTGCGTCTACCAATTCCGCCACGACCGCATGTGGGGTGGACGCGCGCTGGAACCGGCGCGCGACCGCGCGGATGTAACAGCTAGGCTCCGGGCGGACAAGGGCCGGCCGAACCGGGTGGCTTTGTCGGCGTGACGCCCGTGGGGTATGCTTTCGCTACGGCATGATACGAGGTAGCCAGTACGCGCAACGATTTGAAGACCGGGCTCATTCCCATTGCCGGCTCGCCGCCGGTGGAATGGCGCGTCAGCGACGGCGCCATCGACTATGACGCTGCGCTCGCGGAAATGGCCGAGCGCGCCGCCGCGATTGCGCGGGGCGACGCGAGCGAGCTTGTTTGGCTGCTCGAGCACGCCGCCCTTTACACCGCCGGCACCTCCTCGCGGCCGCAGGAGCTGATCGAGGCGCGTTTTCCCGTCCACGTCGCCGGCCGCGGCGGCCAATTCACCTATCACGGTCCCGGCCAGCGCGTCGGCTATGTGATGCTCGATCTCAAGCGCCGCGCGCCGGACGTGCGCCGCTTCGTCGCCACGATCGAGGAATGGATCATCCGCACGCTGGCCGTGTTCGCCGTGCGCGGCGAGCGCCGCGAGGATCGCATCGGCGTGTGGGTGCGGCGGCCGGAAAAGGGCGAAGGCGCCGAGGACAAGATCGCCGCTATCGGCATCCGGGTGCAGCGTTGGGTGACTTTGCACGGTCTTTCGCTCAACGTCGCGCCCGACCTTTCGCATTTCTCCGGTATCGTACCGTGCGGCGTTTCCGATCGGCGTTACGGCGTCACCTCGCTCGCCGATCTTGGGCGCAACGTGTCGACGCAGAAGGTCGACGACGTGCTGCGCGCTGAATTTGAAGCGCTGTTCGGCGCAACCGCCGACGCTCAAAAGCTGGTCAGCACCGAGAACTGGTCGCCGGGACGGCGCAGCGCCAAGTCGGCAGAGCCGGCCTCGCGCTGATCGACCGCTTCCACGCGGGCGCCGGGCGGGCCGTCCCGGCATAATTCGATCATCGTCAATACGACTTCTTCGGAACCGGCGAGCAACGCCTCCACCGAGCCGTCGCGGCAGTTGCGGATCCATCCCTCGATGCCGAGTTCGAGAGCGGTCACTTCGGCCCAAGCGCGAAAGCCGACGCCTTGCACCTGTCCGCGGATGACGACCAGAAAGATCACGTCCATCCGAATTCCTCGAGCCGGCGCGAGCCAGCGCCGGCGGGGCCACGCGGCAGCCAGCGCCGCAGGGACAGAATGTAAGCCTGCGGCAAACGCCACTCCAGCGCCGCGGCAATCACAAGTTCCATATAGCCGGCCTTCGCCCGTCCCTGCGGCTGCGGCCGCGCCACGTAAGTCAGCGCCATCCGCCGCACTCCGGCCGCCAGAACCGGCAGGGTTTCCGCACGGTACAGACCGCCGGCAACATTCTCCCACCCGTCGAGCGTCGCGCGGTCGCGCGGGGTGAGCCGCCACAGCACGCCATACACGGTTTCCGTGCGCTTACGATCGATCGACGCATAGCCGTCGGCGGTAATCACAAAGCGACAGTTGGCGAGCGCCGCGACGCCGATCGGCTCGGCCTGCGGCGCGTGCCTGCGCATGACGGAGCGGTTCATGTTGGAGCCGTAGGCGAAATGCAGGATCACGCCTTTTCCTCTTCGATGCCGGGCCGCCCCGCCGCCCACAGCGTCACGGCGAGCGCCAGGACGATCGGCACGAAAGCGATCAACAGCAGGATCGCCACCATCAGCCAGGCCAAATCGTAATGCGGCGACCCGAGCAGGATGGCGACGATGGAGAGCAGCAGGATCAGGCCAAGCGCGCCTGCCGTATTTGCGTCCGGCAACTGTGCCGCCAACGTGGCGTAGAACGACGCGGCGATAATGATCAGTAACGCGATCGACAGCGCGTAGAGGATACTGACGCCTGCCGCGAGGCCGACATTGCGGCCGGCGTCGCGCAAACGCTTGGCGTGCAGCGCAAACCAGATCCAGACAAGCAACGCCTGCGCGGCGATGAAGAGCCACAATCCGGCTCGCGCGATGACCTGCGGCGTTGTCAGCAAATGCGATGCCGCGCCGGCGAGATAGACCAGCACGGCGAGCACGATGAAAATGTGCGGCGGCAGCCGCCCTGCCGGCGAAAAAAGAAGACGAAGCGCTTGCATGCCGGTCATGATGCCAGATTCGGCGTCGCCGGGCCGCTTATTCGTCATGCCCGCGCATAGCTGTTCGAAGAACTGCGTCGCTTCGCTCGCCTATGTCGCGGGCATATGCCCGATTAAGCAAACTCTATAATCACCGCGTCGACGGCGACACTTTCGCCTGGCTTGACGCGGACCTTCTTGATGGTGCCGTCACGCTCGGCGCGCAAAATGTTCTCCATCTTCATCGCCTCGATCACGGCCAATGTCTCTCCGGCCTTGACCTCCTGCCCTTCGGCGACGGCAAGCGAAACAACGAGACCGGGCATCGGGCAGCGCACGGATTTTTCGCTGCCGGAAAGCTTCTTCGCCGGCATCAGCCGCGCATAGCGCGCTTCGCGCTCGGTATAGACGAAGGCCTTCACCTCGATGCCGCGATAGGCGAGCTCGAAGCCGTTCGGGATCATGCGCACATGCATGGCGATGGCAGCGCCATCGAGCGTGCCGGTCCATACCGGCATGCCCGGTATCCAGCCGGAAGACAGAACGTGGCTGTTGCCGTCCTCAAACAGCACCGTGATCGCTTCGCCGTTGTGCGCCACGTCGGCATGCAGCTCCTCGCCGCTCAGCCAGATGGCGCGGCGGCGCTCGCGGGTGACCGCGCTGTTGAGCTGGCCCGAAATGCGGCGCTTGCGCTCGCCGATGATGTGATCGATGGCGGCAGCGACGCCGGCGACGGTGCGCGCCATCGCCCCGCTCGGCGCGACGCGCTCGAAACCCATGGGGAATTCCTCGGCGATGAAAGCGGTCGACAGCTTGCCGGCGCGCCAGCGCGGATGCTGCATGATGGCGGCAAGAAACGGGATGTTGTGGCGGATGCCCTCGATGGTGAAGGCGTCGAGCGCGTCGGCCTGCGCATCGATGGCCTCCAGGCGGGTCCTCGTGTGAGTAACGAGCTTGGCGATCATCGGATCGTAATAGAGCGAGATTTCGCCGCCCTCGAAGACGCCGGTGTCGTTGCGCACCGTCACGCCGTCGTGTTCGCCTTCGGCCGGCGGCCGATAGCGAACGAGCCGCCCGATCGACGGCGCGAAATTGCGATAAGGATCCTCGGCGTAGATGCGACTCTCGACCGCCCAACCGGAAAGCTTGATGTCGCTCTGCTTGAGCTTGAGCGGCTCGCCGGCGGCGACGCGGATCATCTGCTCGACGAGATCGATGCCAGTGACCAATTCGGTCACCGGATGCTCGACCTGAAGCCGTGTGTTCATCTCCAGGAAAAAGAAGCTCTTGTCTTGTCCGGCGACGAATTCCACCGTGCCGGCGCTGTCGTAGCCGACGGCCTTGGCGAGCGCGACCGCCTGCTCGCCCATTTTCGTCCGGGTTTTGGCGTCAAGCAGCGGGCTCGGCGACTCCTCGATGACTTTTTGGTTGCGGCGCTGGATCGAGCATTCGCGCTCGCCGAGATAGATGACGTTGCCGTGCTTGTCGCCGAGCACCTGAATCTCGATGTGGCGCGGGTTGGTGATGAATTTCTCAATAAAGACGCGGTCGTCGCCGAAGCTCGACCTTGCTTCCGAGCGGGCACGCACGAAATTTTCCGCCACCTCGGCCTTGCTGAAGGCGATGCGCATGCCCTTGCCGCCGCCGCCGGCGGAAGCCTTGATCATCACCGGGTAGCCGATCTGCTCGGCGATGGCGATCGCTTGATTGTCGTCTTCGATCACGCCGAGATGGCCGGGCACGGTTGAGACGTTGGCGCGAGCGGCCGCCTTCTTCGACTCGATCTTGTCGCCCATGGCGGCGATCGCTTTCGGGTTCGGCCCGATGAACACGATGCCGGCTTTGGCGAGCGCCTCGGCAAAGGCCGCGCGCTCGGACAAGAAGCCGTAGCCCGGATGCACCGCCTCGGCGCCGCTCTCCTTGCAGGCGGCGATGATCTTTTCGATGACCAGATAGCTCTGCGCCGCCGGCGGCGGCCCGATGGCGATGGCCGTGTCGGCCATTTCCACATGCAGCGCGTCGCGGTCGGCCTCGGAATAGACCGCGACGCTGGCAATCCCCATGCGACGGGCGGTCTTGATGATCCGGCAGGCGATCTCGCCGCGGTTGGCAATCAGGATGCGCTTGAACATTGCGGCTTTGACACTCGCAAACCGGCCCATTCGCTTTGCGGCGGCGGCGCGAAAATGTCAATGACCGCAACTGGCTCTGCCGTCACGCCAGGGTCATAAGTCGCATTCAAAAGGCGGGCGCGTTCAAAAAAGAAGCCTTGGCCGCTATTGGAAACTGCCCATGCGTTCCTCCCTTCTCATCCTCGCCGCGTTAGCGACTGCCGTCGCAACGTCTCTCGCTCTTGCGCAGGCGCCGGCGTCGCGCCCGCACAATGTCGTTTTGTTCGTCGCCGATGGCTTACGTTCCCCGATGGTCGATGACTCGACCGCCCCGACCATGGCGGCGATGGCGCGCGAGGGTGTGAACCTGCGCAACAGCCACGCGCTGTTTCCGACTTTAACCACGGCGAACGCATCCGCCATGGCGACCGGCCACATGCTGGGCGACACCGGGGATTTTTCCAACACCATCTTTACCGGCTTCGAAGTGCCCGGCGCCGGCAACAGCCTCACCCCGTTTCTGGAAAGCGATCCGGTGCTGGCCGACATCGATGAGCATTTTTCCGGAAATTATCTCGACGAAGCCACGATCCTCAAACTCGCCCGCGATAAGGGCTACAGCACGGCGGCGATCGGCAAGATCGGCCCGACCTTGATCTTCGATTCAACCAAGGAAGCCCGGCCGCAGACCATCATCGTCGACGACGCGACTGGCAGCGACAAAGGCGTGCCGTTATCGGCGGAAATGATCGAAAGGCTCAAGGCGGCGAGCTTGCCGGCGAAGGCCCCTTCGCGCGGCGCTAACGGAAATTTCGGCAGCGCCACCATGCCCGGCACGCATACTGCCAATGTGGTGCAGCAGGATTATTTCGCCGCGGTCACGACCCGGGCGGTCCTGCCGCTGCTCAAGGAGCGCAACAAGCCATTCGTGCTGGTGTTCTGGTCGCGCGATCCGGACGGGACGCAGCACTATCAAGGCGACAGCTTCAATTCGCTCGTTCCCGGCATCAACGGCCCGACGTCGCTCGCGGCGATCCGCAACGCCGACGATGATTTGGCGCGGATCCGCGCAGCACTGGGCGAACTCGGGCTGCTCGCTGCCACCGACATCATCGCCGTTGCCGACCACGGCTTTTCGACGATCTCGAAGGACAGCCAAACAAGCTCAACAGTGAAAACAAAGTTCGCCGATACGCCTGAAGGGCGCCTGCCCCTCGGTTTCGCCGCGCTCGATCTCGCGCAAGCGCTCAATCTCCCGCTGATCGACCCGGACAACGATTATAAGACCGTCGAGCCGGGCGAACACACCAGACACGGCAACGGGCTTATTGGCGGCGACAAAAACAATCCAAAGGTCGTGGTGGCCGCTAATGGAGGGTCGGACCTGATCTATCTGCCCGACGGCGACCGAGCGATGGCCCAGCGAGTGACCGAGGCGTTACTGACGCAGGACTACGTCAGCGGCATCTTCGTCGATACCAAGCTCGGCAAATTTTCCGGCACGCTGACACTCGACGACGTAGCGCTCGAAGGTAGCGCCGTCACCCCACATCCGGCGATCGTGATTAGCTTTCGTTCCTTCGGCACCGTGTGTGGCGAACCGGTGCGTTGCACGGTCGAGGTCGCCGATACTGTTTTGCAGGAAGGTCAGGGCATGCACGGCTCCTTCAGCCGCGCCGACACCTGGAATTTCATGGCCATGCAGGGACCGGATTTCCGCTCGCATTTCGTCGATCCGGCGCCCGCCAGCAACGCCGACGTCGGCCGAACGATCGCGCAATTGATGCAGCTTGACGTCAGCGATCACGGCAAGCTCGTTGGCCGCGTGCTCGCGGAGGCCCTGCCCAACGGGTCCGTGCCCGAGGTGACCGGTTACGTGTTGAGGTCGGACCCCGCGCCCAACGGCCTCGTCACCGTCATCAACATGCAGATGGTGGGGAATACGCGTTATTTCGACGCTGCGGGGTTTCCCGGCCGGACTGTCGGCCTGTCCGCTACGCCGCTTGCAAGCGCGCATTGAGCGGCGACAATCAAATCCGCGCGAAGCTGCGACCGATGCGGCGGGCCTCGGCGGCGATCCAATCGAGCACCGCCGCGTCCACGTCGTCGAAACCGGCTGGAAGACGCCCAGCCGTCCCCGCCGGTCGCACGATCACGATCGGCGAGCGTGCGATCACCGCAGCCAAGGTTTGAGCGGTCGGCGCCATTCGTGAAGGTCTAGAATGCGACGCTGGCCGCCGAAGGGCGGCGATGCGGCGAAGTCGGGGCAGCGTTTGGCCGCGCTTTAGGCTCGTGTGATCAAGAGAGCCTTGGAGAAGCTCGGTAATCAGCCTTTGTGCACCGCGGAACGCGGTCAGAAATATTTCCCATTTGCGAATGCTTCGGCGATCCAATTCTTCTCGGGTCTCCGGCCGATTCGAACATACCATCTCCGGTATGAGCCTAGTATTGCCGCCATCTTGGGGCTATGTAATACGCTGACAATTCCCGAACATCTCGAATTCAGACCAGAGTACGGAGGTTTTCCATGGCGCTCCAGATTGGCGATATCGCCCCGGATTTCGAAGCCGAAACCACGGAAGGCAAAATCCGCTTTCACGACTGGATCGGCAACAGCTGGGTGGTGCTGTTCTCTCACCCCAAAGATTTTACTCCCGTCTGCACGACCGAACTTGGCACCATGGCGCGCTTGAAGCCCGAGTTCGACAAGCGCGGGGTAAAGATCATCGGCCTTTCTGTTGATCCGGTCGATAACCACAAGAAGTGGTCGCAGGACATCAAGGACGTCGTCGGCTTCGCGCCGAATTACCCGATGATCGGCGACACCGATCTCAAGGTTTCCAAGCTCTACGGCATGCTGCCGGCAAGCCTCACCGGCACCTCGGAAGGCCGCACGCCGGCGGACAATCAGACCGTGCGCAATGTGTTCATCATCGGCCCGGACAAGAAGATCAAGCTCGTGCTGGTCTATCCGATGACCACGGGGCGAAATTTCGACGAGGTGCTGCGCGTGGTCGACTCGCTGCAACTCACCGCCAAGCATCGCGTTGCGACGCCGGCGAACTGGAAGCAGGGCGAAGACGTCATCCTCACCGGTGGCGTTACCGACGACGAGGCAAAGAAGCTTTACCCGCAGGGCTGGAAGACGCCGAAGCCGTATATCCGCATCGTGCCGCAGCCGCGGTCGTAAGGCCGCCTCAAGCCAGACTGCATTTTGGCGTTAGAGCGCGGCTCCGGCCGCGCTCTTTGCTTTACGGCACCAGCAGCACTTTGCCGATATTGCGACGATCCTGAATAAAATGGTGCGCGTGCGCGGCCTCGTCGAACCGAAAACTGCGCGCGACTTTCGGCTTGATGACCCCCTTCGCCGCCAGATCCAACAATCCCTCGCCCCATTTCCGCATGCGATCGATCTCACCCCACATATGACCGAGATTGACGCCGAACACTCCCTTATTCGCGCTCATCAGCGATAGCGGATTGAACTGAAGCCACGGCATGCGTGAGAGCACCGATAACATCGCAAGCATATTGCGATCCTTGCCGGCCGCCAGCGAAGAAACGCCGAACATGCCGAGCCGTCCCGTGGGGGCGAGAAGGCGATATCCTTTCTTGAACGATTCACCGCCGACGGCATCGAGGATAAGCTCGACGCCGCGACCGTTGGTGATTTCGCGCGTCCGCGTCTCAAAATCTTCCGTGCGGTAATCGATCAGGTGATCGACTCCGAGCGCACGCAGTTCGCCGTGTTTTGCCGCAGATGCCGTGCCAATGACGCGGGCGCCGATATGTTTGGCGATCTGCGTCGCGGCAATGCCGACGCCGCCGCCAACCGAATGGATGAGAACGGTGTCGTCCGCCCTCAAGCCGCCCATGATGACAACGAGTAGCCACGCCGTGAGATAGTTGATCGGAATGGCGGCACCTTCCAGCACGGACATGCCCGCCGGCCGCGCGAATACTTGTTTTGCCGGAACGCAGACGGTGTCGGAATAACCGCCAAAGCGTGTTAGCGCGATAACGTCGCGTCCGACCCAATCTCCCTCGACGCCGGCGCCAACGGCATCGGCGCGGCCGCTGACCTCGTAACCAGGCACGACGGGGATTGGCGGCAGGTCGGGATAAATGCCCATGCGGCCCATGATGTCGGCGAAGTTGACCCCGCTCGCCTCGACGCGAACGCGAACCTCGCCGGCTTTAGGTTCCGGATCGGGCGCCTCCCTGACTTGGAGAACCTCGGGTGGCCCGGCGCGGGTAATCCAGATTTGCCGCATGGCTGTAATCTCCCTTTTCGCGCCGCGGTGCGTTCAAGTCTTTGAGGTCATATAGGCGGACGGCCGCACTCTTGCTTTTGCGGCAGACGCATGCAGACCTTAGCGCCAGTCGCACCCGAGAAGGCATTGCAATCACGAGGAACCCCATGGATGTGCGCGCGGCCGTGGCGTTCGCTCCCGGCAAACCGCTCGAAGTAACGAACGTGAAACTCGGCGGCCCGCGCGCCGGCGAGGTGCTGGTCGAGATCAAGGCGACCGGCATCTGCCATACCGATGAGTTCACGCTGTCGGGCGCCGACCCGGAAGGTCTGTTTCCTGCGATTCTCGGCCACGAGGGCGCCGGCATCGTGGTCGACGTCGGCCCCGGCGTGGCCTCGGTCAAAAAAGGCGATCACGTCATTCCGCTCTACACGCCGGAATGCCGGACCTGCCCGTCCTGCCTGTCGCGCAAGACCAATCTGTGCACCGCGATCCGCGCCACCCAAGGCCAAGGCGTGATGCCCGACGGCACGTCGCGCTTCTCCATCGACGGCAAAAAAATCCATCACTACATGGGCTGCTCCACGTTCGCCAATTTCACTGTCCTGCCGGAAATCGCGGTAGCGAAGATTCGCGAGGACGCCCCCTTCGACAAGGTCTGTTACATCGGCTGCGGCGTGACCACGGGCGTCGGCGCGGTAATCAACACCGCCAAGGTCGAGCCGGGAGCCAAAGCGATCGTCTTCGGTCTTGGCGGCATCGGACTCAACGTCATCCAGGGGCTCCGCCTCGTCGGCGCCGACATGATCATCGGCGTCGATCTCAATCCGGACAAGAAAGTCTGGGGCGAACGCTTCGGCATGACGCATTTCGTCAATCCGAAGGACGTCGGCGGCGATCTCGTCGCCCATCTCGTCAATATGACCAAGAGCGGCGCCGATCAGATCGGCGGCGCCGATTACACCTTCGAATGCGTCGGCAATGTCGGCCTCATGCGCGTGGCGCTGGAAAGCTGCCATCGAGGCTGGGGCCAGAGCATCATCATCGGCGTCGCCGGCTCGGGCCAGGAGATCGCAACGCGGCCGTTCCAGCTCGTCACCGGGCGGGTGTGGCGCGGGACTGCTTTCGGCGGCGCCCGCGGCCGGTCCGACGTGCCGAAAATCGTCGACTGGTACATGCAGGGGAAAATCGAGATCGATCCGATGATCACCCACACAATGCCGCTCCGCGACATCAACAAGGCGTTCGACCTGATGCATGAAGGCAAGAGCATCCGCAGCGTCGTGGTCTATTAGCGCCAGAGCGAGGAAGATGTCATGAGTCCTGTCGCCGCATTCAAGATGCCGCCCTTTTCCGATTTCTTGGGCATAAAGGTCACGCATATTTCGCCGGAGCGAGTCACCGGCGAGCTTTTCGCTCGAGCCGAGTTCGATAACTCCGTTGGTCTACTCCACGGCGGCGCCATTATGTCGCTCGCCGACAATCTTGGCGGCGCTGCGACGATGGCGAACCTGCCCGACGGCGCGCAAACCACGACGATTGAAAGCAAGACGAACTTCTTCGCCGGCATCCCGCTCGGCGATACCGCGCACGCGGAATGCACGCCGCTGCATCGCGGCCGCACCACGATGGTGTGGCAGACCAGGATTACGCGCAGCGACGGCAGGTTGTGCGCGATGGTGACGCAGACCCAACTCGTGCTGTTGCCGAAGAAGGTTTAAGCGCGGCGGCGCACTATTTGCCGGCCAGCTGTTCGGTCGCCGCCCCGAGGCGGAGCGCCAGCTGCGGATCCATGCGCCGTGCCAACTCGCCATGCGCATCTTGCCAAGCCGGGATAGCGGCTTGCAGGCGCCGCGCCCCCTCTTCCGTCAGCCACACCGCGCGGCGCCGCTGATCCGCTTCCGCGATTGCGATTTCGACGAGCCCGGCGAGTTCCAGCGCCCGCAAGTTCCGCGACAGCGTCGATTGATCGAGCCCGGTGCGCTCGGCGAGCGCGCCGAGCGTGTCGTCGGGCGCCGCGGCGATCTGCGCCATCAGGCCAAACTGGATGATGCCGAGGCCGCTGCCGGCCATGCGTTCCTCGAGGAAATTCGTGATCCGCCGCGCCGCCAGGCGGCTCGACCAGCACGCACAGGCCGCCATGGCCGTGCGGGCATCGCGCACGAGGGTCTTGCCGGGGTCTTGCAGGCGTTTGGCCATGGTTGTATGTATCTACATCATTTGTATCTACAAGGAAACACCCCATGCCGGCCAAACCGTCATTCACCTATGGCCTCCCCAACCCGGCGGAGGTTGCCGTGATGAACGGCAGGCAGATGCTCCAGGCCATGATCGAGGGGAAAGTGCCCGCCCCGCCCATCGCCCAAACGCTCAGTTTCTGGCTTGCTGAGGTCGGCGACGGCACTTGCGTGTTCGAGGGCGAAACCGGCCCCCATTTGCTGAACCCGCTCGGCGGCGTCCACGGCGGTTGGGCGCTGACCCTGATCGACAGCGCCGCAGGCTGCGCCGGGCATACGTTGCTGCCGGCGTTAACCGGCTATGCGAGCGTGGAAACCAAGGTCAATTTCACGCGGCCTATCAAGCACGACACCGGCCGCGTGCGCGCCGAAGGGCGTGTCGTGACCCGCGGCCGTCAGATCATGTCGGCGGAGGCGCGCATCCTCGATGCCGATGGCCGCATCCTGGCGCACGGCACTTCGACCTTGATGGTTTTCGGCGACGGCAAGACCGAGGATCGGACGCCCGCAGCCAAAAGCGCCGCTCACCGCAGCTGATAGAACTTGAGCTTGACCCCGGTCGGTTCGCGTTCGCCGGTGCAGACGACGATATGCTTGCCGATCCAGGCGTAGCGCGCGGCGCCGGTTTCGAAAAACGTCGCTCCGCGGAAGTAGTAGCTCTGGGGATCGGTCGGCTGGCCGGCCGCGAGCGCCGCTATGACTTGCGGCGGGCCGTGGCGCAGCGCGAGATTGCGGACGTGAATGAGCGCGCCGTCGTCGGTGCGCAACGTATAACGCGCCTCAAGCTCGGAAACGCCGTCGTGGCGCAAAATCTGCCAGTCGGCGCCGCCGGGCAATACCTTGCCGCGCATTTGCGGTCCGGAAAATTCCCCGCCAACGATCGGCACGATGCGCCGGGCGCCTTTGCCGATGTCGCCCAAATCGAGCGGCTGATCGACCAGCACATGCGCCGCAAAGATGAATTCGAGGTCCGGCGCAGTTTCCACGTCGGCCATGATATCCTCCCAGATGATTGCGCATTGCCGCGCCGATTTCCGATAATCGGGCGGTGAGCTTCTGCGTCAAGACGCAAGCCCCGCCGGGACCTTCAATGTCAGCAAAAGTCGGCGACCCTGTTTTATTTCCGACCTCGATCGCCGGCAGCCTGCCGAAGCCGGCCTGGCTCGCCGCGCCGAACAGGCTGTGGGCGCCCTGGCGGCTCGAAGGCGATGAGCTTATCGAGGCCAAAGACGACGCCACTTTGCTCGCCATCAAAGTGCAGGAGGACGCCGGTATCGATATCGTGACCGACGGCGAGCAGGCGCGCCAGCATTTCGTCCACGGCTTCCGCGAAGCGCTCGAAGGCATCGACTTCGATCGGCGGGTCGAGATGGGCATCCGCAACAACCGCTACAAGGCGATGTGCCCGACGGTGATCGGGCCGCTGCGGCTGCACTCGCGCGTGCATGCGCGCGAGGCGCGGCTTGCACGCGCCCACACGACGCGCCAACTCAAATTCACCCTGCCCGGGCCGATGACCATCGTCGATACCATCGCCGATGCCCATTACGGCGACCGCGTAAAAATGGCCATGGCGTTTGCCGCGCTGCTCAACGACGAGGCACGCGGGCTTGCCGCCGATGGGGTCGACGTCATCCAGTTCGACGAGCCGGCCTTCAACGTCTACATGGACGAGGCCGCCGATTGGGGCATTGCGGCGCTGCATCGCGCCATCGACGGTCTAAGCACCACCAGCGCCGTGCACATCTGCTACGGTTACGGCATCCCGGCCAACATCGCCTGGAAGGCGACGCTCGGCACCGAGGGGCGGCAGTACGAGAAATTTTTCCCAGCCTTGGCGCAAAGCCGCATCGACCAGGTCTCGCTCGAATGCGTCAATTCGCACGTGCCAATGCGCGTGCTCGAACTGCTCGACGGCAAGGATGTGCTGATCGGCGTCATCGATGTCGCAACCGACACCGTCGAGATGCCCGAGGAGATCGCCACAGTGATCGCGCAGGTGACCCATCACGTGCCGAAGGAAAGGATCATCGCCTGCACCAATTGCGGCATGGCGCCGATGCGGCGCGAGATCGCGGAAAAGAAGCTCGCGGCCCTGGCTCGGGGCGCGGCGTTGGCGCGGGTGAAGTTCGGCTGAGCTACCGATCGCTACGCGACAGCACGTCGATCAATTCGCCGACCTTGCGCCGCTGCTCGCCGCGATTCCCCGAGGCAATCGCGTGCTCGACGCAGTGCGCGACGTGATCGGCTAGGATTTCCTCCTCGGCGCGGCGCAGCGCCGCGCGCGCCGCCGACAGCTGGGTGACGATGTCGATGCAATAGCGGTCGTCCTCGACCATGCGCGCAAGTCCGCGCACCTGGCCCTCGATCCGCTTGAGGCGCTTGAGCACCGATGTCTTGGCATTCGCCTGCATGCCCGCTATATACCCCTACCGGGTATGTGGTTCAAGGGATTTCGCGGTGGATCATTCGGCGCACGAACGTATAGACGACGCTCTCGCTACCGATCCGGTTTGCGGGATGAAGATCGATCCGGCGAAAAGCCGGCATCGTCACAGCTACGCGGGTCGCGCCTATTCGTTCTGCGGCACCGGTTGCCGCAATAAGTTCATCGCCGATCCCGAGAAATATCTGCGCACTGGGACCGCTAAGCGGGCGGCAGCCCCGCAAGCGTCGTCCGGAGGCACGATCTACACCTGCCCGATGCATCCGCAGGCGCGGCGGATCGGTCCCGGCACCTGCCCGATCTGCGGCATGGCGCTCGAGCCCGAGGCGGGCGCCGCCGATGACGCGGCCGGCGGCGAACTCGCCGACATGAAGCGCCGCCTGTGGATCGCGGCCGTGCTGGCGCTGCCGATCGTGGCGCTGGAGATGGGTGGGCATGTTTTCGGATGGGCGCCGCTGTCGCATCGCGCGTCGAGCCTGGTGCAGCTCGCGCTCGCGACGCCGGCGGTGCTGTGGGGCGGCTGGCCGTTCTTCGTGCGCGGCGCGCAATCGCTGCGCACCGGTCATCTCAACATGTTCACGCTCATCGCCCTGGGCACCGGGGTCGCTTACTTCACCAGCGTGGTCGCCGCGCTCGCGCCGCACTTGTTTCCGCCGGCTTTCGGCGGGGCGCATGGCGGTCCTGCGCTTTATTTCGAGGCGGCCGCCGTCATCACCGTTCTCGTGCTGCTCGGGCAGGTTCTGGAGCTTTCCGCCCGCGCATCGACCTCGGCCGCGATCCGCGCGCTGATGCAGCTCGCGCCGGCGACGGCGCGGCGGCTGCGCGAGGACGGCAGCGACGAAGACGTGCCGCTCGAGGCGATCGCGGTCGGCGACCGGCTGCGCGTGCGTCCCGGCGAGAAGATTCCGGTGGACGGCATCATCGTCGACGGCCGCTCCTCGATCGACGAATCGATGGTCACGGGCGAAGCGGTGCCGGCGGCAAAGGCGGCCGGCGACAAGGTCATCGGCGGCACGCTCAATCGCAGCGGCAGCTTCGTCATGCGCGCGGAAAAAATCGGCGCCGACACTTTGCTTGCGCGCATCGTGCAGATGGTTGCGGCGGCGCAGCGCTCGCGCGCCCCCATCGCGCGGCTTGCCGACCAAGTGTCGTCCTGGTTCGTGCCGCTGGTGATTGCGGCCGCGGCCGCCGCCTTCGCCGCCTGGTCGATGTTTGGGCCAGAACCGCGTCTGACCTTCGGCCTCCTCGCCGCGGTCAGCGTGCTGATCATCGCCTGCCCGTGCGCGCTTGGGCTTGCGACGCCCGTGTCAATCATGGTCGGGGTCGGCCGCGGCGCGCAAGCCGGCGTCCTGGTCAAGAATGCCGAAGCCCTGGAGCGCATGGAGAAAGTCGACACGCTCGTCATCGACAAGACCGGCACGCTGACCGAAGGCAGGCCGAAGGTCATCGCCGTCATTCCGGCCTCCGATTTCGACGAAACCGAGATGCTGCGCCTTGCGGCGAGCGTCGAGCGTGCGAGCGAGCATCCGCTGGCGGCCGCCATCGTTGCCGCAGCCGCCGAGCGCGGCATCGCGCTGGCCAAGCTCGATGATTTCGACGCCCCGGCCGGCAAGGGGGTGGCCGGCATAGTCAAAGGCCGCAACGTGGCGCTCGGCAGTGCAATTTTCCTCGCCGAGCGCGGCGTCAAAACACTCTCACTCGAAGACCACGCCGACCGTCTGCGCCGCGACCGCACGACCGTAATTTATCTGGCGGTGAACGGCGCCGTCGCCGCGCTGATCGGCATCGCCGATCCGATCAAGGCCACCGCCTCGCAAGCCCTGAACGCGCTGCGCGACGACGGTCTGCGCATCGTCATGCTGACCGGCGACACCCGCGCAACCGCCGAAGCCGTGGCGCGTCAGCTGGCTATCGCGGATATCCAGGCTGAAGTCTTGCCCGAGCGCAAGCGCGCGGTCGTCGAGGAGCTGCGCCGCGAAGGCCGCGTCGTCGCCATGGCCGGCGACGGCGTCAACGACGCCCCCGCGCTCGCCGCCGCCGACGTCGGCATCGCCATGGGTACCGGCACCGACGTCGCCATCGAAAGCGCCGGCATTACGCTGATCAAGGGCGATCTCACTGGTATCCTTCGCGCGCGGAAGCTTTCGCGCGCCACCATGCGCAACATCCGGCAAAACCTGTTCTTCGCATTCATCTATAACGGCGCCGCCATTCCGATCGCCGCCGGCATTCTTTATCCCGCTTTCGGAATCCTGCTGTCCCCGATGATCGGCGCCGCGGCGATGGCGCTTTCGTCGGTGAGCGTGATCGGCAATGCGTTGCGGCTGCGCGCCGTCAGGCTTTGAGACGGCTAATAGTCCGGAAATCTTAGCCCCACGTCCGGCGCACGCGCCCGCTGATGTCTATCGCCTTGCGTGCGGGCCTTGCCGCGCCTTGCCCCGATGCCGCCTGCGGCCAGGCGCGGCTCTCGAAATGGTCGAGCGAAGCCGCCGGAATAAACCGCGTGCGTGAGGCATACATGTGCCGGTCGCCGCCGGCGCGCTGATTATGCACGAAGAACCGCTGCGGCACGACGATATGCAAGTGGTCCCTGGCGCGCGTCATAGCAACGTAGAGAAGACGCCGCTCTTCCTCGATCTCGGCGCTGGCGCCGGCCGCAAGGTCGGACGGAAGACAGCCGTCGACCGCGTTCAAGATAAAAACCGACTTCCACTCCTGCCCTTTCGCCGAGTGGATGGTCGAGAGAACGAGGTAATCCTCGTCAAGCAGCGGATCGCCGGCCCGGTCGGTGGTCGCGTCCGGCGGATCGAGCGTCAACTCGGTCAGAAAGCGTTCACGGCTCGGATAGGTCGACGCGATCTGCACGAGTTGCAGGAGATCGGGCTGGCGCAACAGCGCGTCATCATGGATGCGGTGCAGGTGTGGCTCGTACCAAAGCCGAATGAGGTCGAGTTCCGCAGGCCAGCCCGCCGCCCGGCCGCGGACGAGCCGCAAGGTCTCGACGAAAGCGGGCCAGTGCGCGCTCGCGGCCGCCGGCGGCTTTTGCTCGCCGAGCGCTACGAGCGGATCGGCCCGCTCGCTTACGCGATCGAGTATTTTCGCCGCGGTCGCCGGACCGGCGCCCGGGAGCAGCTGTATGACGCGAAATCCGGCAACCCGGTCGCGCGGATTCTCCGCCCAGCGCAAGAAGGCAAGCATGTCCTTGATGTGCGCCGCTTCGAGAAACTTCAGTCCGCCGAATTTCACGAACGGGATGTTGCGGCGGGTCAGCTCCACTTCCAGCGGTCCGGAATGGTGCGATGCGCGAAACAAGACGGCCTGGGCCTTGAGCGCGAGCCCCTGCTCGCGGCTCTCCAGAACTTTTTCGACGACATAGAGAGCCTGCTCCGCTTCGTCGCGCACGCTGACGATCTGCGGCCGCTCGGCGGACGCGCGCTCCGACCACAGGTTCTTGGTGAAGCGTTCCTCGGCCAGTTCGATGACGGCGTTGGCCGCCGCCAGGATCGGCTGCGTGGAGCGGTAATTCTGCTCCAGCGTCACCACGGCGGCCCGCGGGCTGAAGTGGCCGGGAAAATCGAGAATGTTGCGCACGGTCGCCGAGCGAAACGAATAGATCGACTGGGCGTCGTCGCCCACCACGGTGAGGCCCTTGCCGTCGCGGCGCAGCGCCAGCAGCACCGACGCCTGCAATTTGTTGGTATCCTGATATTCGTCCACCAGCACGTGATCGAAGCGATCGGCGATCTCGCCGGCAATCGACGGCTCCTGCATCATATGCGCCCAGTACAACAGCAAATCATCGTAATCGAGCACGTGCTGGAGCTGTTTGGTCTCGACATAGCGCGCGAACAGCGCCCGCAGCTCGTCCGGCCACATCGCGCACCACGGAAAATACGTGCCGAGCACCTCAGCGAGCGCGAATTCGCCGTTCACGGCGCGCGAATAGATGGCGAGGCAGGTATTTTTCGTTGGGAAGCGTTTCTCCGTATTGGACAAACCCAGATCGTGACGCACAAGATTCATCAGATCGGCCGAATCCTCGCGGTCGTGGATGGTGAAAGCAGGCGCAAGTCCGATCGTTTCCGCATATTCGCGCAAAAGCCGCGCGCCGATGGCGTGGAAGGTGCCGGCCCAAGCGAGCGAAAGAGCAAGCGCGCCGGCCGCCGGCCCGCTGCGCTGGCGCATGTATTCGGCAAGGATGCGATCCACCCGCCGGGTCATTTCCGCGGCCGCGCGCCGCGAAAACGTCAGCAGCATGATCCGCCGCGGATCGGCGCCCTGCTCGATGAGGTAGGCGACCCGATGCGCCAGCGTCGCCGTTTTCCCGGAACCGGCGCCGGCGATGATGAGGAGCGGCCCGGCATCGGCAAGGGACAGCCCGCCATGCTCGACGGCGCGGCGTTGTTGCGGATTGAGCTTTTCCAGGCGCGCCGCCGACATTGGCTCGAATCACTTGGGGATCGAGCCCGACTGAATCACATTTCTCGTTTTGTTCGCAATCAACTTCGAGGTGCTGTCCTAATTCCGAGCCTTTTGTCCTAATTTGCTGAACTGACTGTCCTAATTCGCTCCGCGTCCAATTCAGTTAATCAATTCTAAACAAAAAGTTTGCCTAACCAAACTGCATGGTATATAGTTTACTTTATAGGCTGGCATCCCCTCCCGATGACAAACCTCTGCCGGCCTGCCCCGCCCAAGCTCCCCCGCCTGAGCGGGGCATTTCTTTTAGGGCCGCCTCAATTGGCGGCCTCGTGTTGTGATGTTGCGGGCAGCGGGATCGGCAACTCCAATTGCCGCTCTACACCAAAACGTTCTCCAATCTTTCGTTCATATTCTTGCTTGTCGGCAGACGATTCTGCCATTTCCAGCACTCGTCCTAGATGCATACGCAAGGCTCGCGCCCCTATTTCATTCAAAAACTGAAACCAGCAAAAATGATTCCGTTTGGCATCGCCCCCCTGGCCGTTCAGTGACGACTTCGCCTAGTTCTCCGGCAGCGGAATGAATTCTTTCTCATCGCCCGGGATCGGCGCAAAGCGTCCGGTCTTCCATTCCTCTTTCGCCTGTTCGATGCGTTCCTTGCGCGAAGAAACGAAATTCCACCAGATGTAGCGCGGGCCTTCGAGCGCCGCACCGCCGAGAAACATCAACCGCGCCGGCCGCGTTGCCTTGACGGTAATGCGGTCTCCGGGGCGGAAGATCAGGAGCCGCGGCGCCTCGAATCTGTCGCCGGCGATATCCACCTCGCCTTCGGTCACGTAGATCGCACGCTCCTCGTGGTCGGCATCGAGCGGCGCGCTCGCGCCGACGTCAAGCAACACCTCGGCGTAAAACCATTCCGAGACCATGCCGACCGGGGACTTGCGGCCGAACGCCGAGCCGGCGATCACCCGCGCGCGCACCCCTTTATCCGCGACGGCGGGAAGGACGGCGGCGTCGAAATGCTCGAACAACGGCGCCATCTCTTCACGGTCTTGCGGCAAGGCAATCCAGCTCTGGATGCCAAACATCGCGCCGCCGGCGGTGCGAACACTGGCCGGCGTGCGCTCGGAATGGGCAATGCCGCGCCCCGCGGTCATCAGGTTCATGGCGCCGGGCGTGATCTCCAGTGCATTACCTTCGCTGTCGCGGTGCATGACGCTGCCGTCGAACAGATAGGTGACGGTGGCTAGCCCGATATGCGGATGCGGGCGCACATCCATGCCCTGGCCGTCCATGAACTGCACCGGCCCCATCTGGTCGAAGAAAATGAACGGGCCGACCATCTGGCGCCTGCCGTGGGGCAACGCGCGGCGCACGGAAAAGCCGTCGCCGAGGTCGCGTACCCGCGGGATGACGATCAATTCAAGCGCGTCGCACGAATGCTTGTCACCGAGCACCGGGTCCTTGTCGGGCAACCAGCTCATCGCTTTTTTCTCCCAAATTTTCCAATTGGCCGGATGCGGCGTCATGAAGCGCCGGCCGCGTGCTCTTAGCTCCCACCACCAAGCTATGTATGATGGGGCCGACCAAGCTGCCACGGTCCGGATTTTCGTCAAGTCCTCGGTCGAGCTTACATGATATCACCACCGTCACTGACCAGCGTTGGCCTCCTTCTCGGCTTGAGCCTTTTCCTTGGGCTCGCGTTCGAGGATTTTTTCGCGCGCGGCGATACCAAGCGCCCCGGCGGCATTCGCACCTTTCCGATGCTCGCGCTTGCGGGAGGCGTGCTCTACCTTTTTGACCCGACGCATTTCATCCCCTTTACCGGCGGCCTGATCGTGCTCGGCGCCTGGCTAGCGATTTTCTATCGGCAGCACGTCAGCGAAAAGGACGAGGAAGGCGAGCCGAATGTCGGGCTGGTGGTGCCGGTGCTCAACGTCCACGCCTATGTGCTGGGCGCCATTGCCTTGGCGCTGCCGCCCTGGGTGGCGGTGACTTTCACGGTGACGGCGGTCCTCCTCCTCACCGGCCGGGAAAAGCTGCACGCAGTGGCGCGCCGCGTCGAGCTGAAGGAAATCGTCACCGCTGGCGAATTTCTGATCCTGACCGGAATCATCCTGCCGCTCCTGCCCAACACGCCGGTGACCACGCTGACCACCATCACGCCGCGGCAAGCGTGGCTGGCGCTGGTCGTGGTCTGCACGCTGTCCTATGCAAGCTATCTGGCGCAGCGTTATTGGACGCCGGCGGCACGCGGATTATGGATGGCGGCGCTCGGCGGCGTTTATTCCTCGACCGCGACGACCGTCGTGCTGGCACGTCAGGCAAAGAGCGGGTCGGTGATGCGCCAGCACGCGCAAGCCGGCATCACGCTCGCCACCGCGATCATGTATCTGCGCATTCTCGTGGTGGTTGCGATCTTCAATTTGACGCTGGCGCGAACGCTGGCGCTGCCGCTATGCGGACTTTCGCTTGCCGGCCTCGTGGTCTGCGCGGTGCAATACCGCTTTTTCGCTTCGCCGCCCGAGCAACCGAAGTCGCGGGCGTCGGCGCTGCCGCGGTCCGGCGGCAACCCGCTCGAGCTCGGTCCCGCCGCGCTGTTCGCGGCGCTGTTCATCGTTATCTCGCTGGTGTCGAATTGGGCCAAAGCGCACTTCGGAACCGGCGGGATTTATACGCTCGCCGCCATCGTCGGCGTGACGGATATCGATCCCTTTGTGCTCAACCTCGCCCAGGGCGGCACCTCGGGAATGACGGACGGCGCGCTCGCCGCCTCTATCCTCATTGCCGCATCGTCCAACAACGTCCTCAAGGCGGTTTATGCTGTCTTTTTCGCCGGCGGGCGCGCGACCGCTGCGAGCGCAGCCGTGCTGGTGCTGCTCGCCGCCGCCGGCGTCGCTGTCGCCGCCATGATGGGCGGCTGGTAAGGAACTAAAGCTACATCGCCACCGCGTGGCCGTGGCGGAATTTCTCGATGGCTTTTCGCCGCGCTCCAGAGAGGCGCGCTCAGCGGATGGATTGGTCGCTCTGAAAGGCCGGAGAAGCGAGATCGCAATTTTTTTCGGCGGCCGCGCGCCGCAAGACCTTTTCCTCGCCCAGCACATCCTCGTATTCGGCGCGATAGGACAAATTTCCGATCACCGCGCCGCCGCTGCCTTCGCTCGCCCGGTCCATGAGGCTGCGCAGCAGCT
>Ga0116224_10000640_pt1 | contig 26719 bp, 21 predicted proteins | sample Sb_taG_9_FD_89699 | JGI IMG/M metagenome (GOLD analysis project Ga0116224, IMG submission 89699) | Peat soil microbial communities from Weissenstadt, Germany - Sb_50d_b_LC metaG | ecosystem: Environmental > Terrestrial > Soil > Wetlands > Peat | place: Germany: Weissenstadt | collected 2010-09-21 | reverse complement strand
CGCCGACGATTTTTGTTTCCCACCCGCCACGGGCACGCTACAATCGCCCGGCATCAGGGTTCTCACTCACCCCGGTCCCTTGGCCCTTTCCGAGATCGACCCATGAGCATGCGCCTTCGCCTTCCCCTCGTCCTGTCCGTGGTATTGTTCCCCCTCGCGGCCCGGGCCCAGGAGCCCCGGCTGGTCCTTCAGATCGGCCATTCCAAGGGGATCAACGCGGTCGCCTTCAGTCCGGACGGCAAGGTGGTGGCGACCGCCAGCGCCGACCAGTCGATCAAGCTGTGGCACACCGCCTCGGGCGCCGAGCTGCACACCCTCGCCGGCTTCAACGGCGAGGCCACCGGAGTCGCCTTCAGCCCCGACGGCAAGCTGGTGGCCGGCGCCAGCCGCGACGAAATCGTCCACGTCCACAGCGCGACCACCGGCGAGTTCCTCTTTTTCATTCCCAAGATGAGCGGTCCTCTCTGGGCCGTCGCCTTCAGCCCCGATAGCAAGCACGTCGCGACCGCCGGCGACGGCTCCGTGTACCTCTGGGATATCAACGAGCGCAAACTGGGCCAGGCGCACCGCATGTTCGCCTCCGGGGGGCACGCCCTGGCCTTCCACCCCAAGGCCCACGAGCTGGCGGTCGCCTGCGGGGACAGGACCGTCAAGGTCGTGGAAACCGATGGCGGCAAGGTGCGCCACGAACTGACCGGCCACAAGGGGCCCGTGCTGGCGGTCGCCTACAGCGACGACGGCAAGCACATCGCCAGCGCCGGCGAGGACGGCACCGTCCTCCTCTGGAAATCGACCGGCGGCGACTCGGTGTCCACCTTCAAGGGGCACGCCGGCAAGGTCAACGCGATCGCTTTCAGCCACGACGGCAAAACGCTGGTCAGCGGCAGCGACGACAAGACGATCCGCTTCTGGGACGTCGCCACGGGCAAGTTGCGCGGCCCGGTCAAGGATTTGCCCCACACCGTCAACGCCCTGGCCTGGACCGCCGACGGCGAGACGCTGGTGAGCGGGACGAAGCAGGTGCCGGCCGCCCGCCTCTGGCGGGTCAACGAAGAGCACTCGGAGGCCCAGCCGGGCCACCTCCTCCACGGCGCTGCCGACAAGGTCTACAGCGTGAGTTTCGCGCCCGACGGCAGCGGCCTGGCGATGGGGATGGACGGGACCATCGCCCTCTGGCGGCTGGGCACCGCCCGGCAGTTGTGTACGCTGGAGGCGCACGCCCGGGTGGCGGCCGTCGCCTTCAGCCCCGACAGCCGGCTGCTGGCCAGCGCCGGCTCCGACAAGTGGCTGAGGCTGTGGGACGCCCATGACGGCCGACTGCTGCACAGCGAACTCCAGGCGGGGGTCAGCGGGCTCGCCTTCAGCCCCGACGGCAAGGCGCTCGCGGTCGTCGGCATCGAGCGCTCGGCCCGCCTCTTCAACGTCCGCGGCGGCAAGCTGCACCCCGGCACCGAACTGATCCTCGAGGACAAGCCCGAGCAATACTTCTCGGTCGCCTTCAGCCCCGACGGGAAGGCGCTCGCCGCCGGCACCGCCGGCCAGGTCCGCCGGTGGAACCCGGCCACCGGGAAGCCGCTGCCGGCACTCAAGGGGGACGCGGCCCGTTACTACGCGGTCGCCTTCAGCCCCGACAGCGCTACCCTCGCCGGGGGGTGCCAGGACGGGACGATCAACCTCTGGAACGTCGCCGACGGCAAGGTGCGCCGCCAGCTCAGGACGGAACTCTACGGGGACCACTACATGGCCGGCTGCGTCGAGTGCGTGGCCTTCCACCCCGACGGCAAGGTGCTGGCCAGCGGCAGCGACGACCGCACCGTCCGGTTGTGGAACGCGGAGACGGGGGCTCAGCAGGGCCTCGCGCTGCGCCGCCACGGCCACGCCGTCAAGTCGGTCGCCTTCAGCAAGGACGGCCAGTTCCTCGTCTCGGCGAGCGGCGACGGCCTCCTCTCGGGCAACGGCGACGGCCAGGTGAAGCTGTGGTCGTACCCGAAGGCCGGCGTCCCGAAGCTCCTCTGCACCCTGGTATCCTACGCCAACGGCAAGTGGGCGGTGGTCGATCCGCGCGGCCGATACGACGCCTCCAACGGCGGGGACGTGCCCTGGCTGCACTTCGTCGTCGATAACCAGCCGATCGCCCTGAGGCAGCTCAAGGCGGCTTACTACGAGCCCCGGCTGCTGGACAAGCTCCTCGGCTTCAACAACGAGCCACTGCGCGAGGTCAAGAGGGAGATCAAGGACCTCAAGCTCCCCCCGCGCGTCGCCGCCCCGTCCTTCGACCGCAAGAAGAAGGAACTGACCGTGAAGGTCAGCGATGCCGGGGGCGGCGTCGGCCGGGTGCAGGTGTTCATCAACAACAAGGAATGGCTCGCCGACGCCGGCGTCCCCAAGGGCGGCGGCGAGGTCAAGCTCGACCTGTCGAAGGCCCCCACCCTGCTCGGCAAGGGGGACGAGGTGCGCATCGTCACCTGGAACACGGACGGCGACCTCGCCGGCCGCGGCCTGACGCGCGAGTTGGACACCGACGCCCCCGTCAAGCCGCCCGACCCGGAACTCTACGCCATCGTCGTCGGCGTCTCCGAGTACAAGGGGATGCGGCTCAACCTGAAGTACGCCGCCAAGGACGCGGATAACTTCGCCGCGGCGCTGGCCACGGGAGGCAAGGCGCTGTACGGCACCGAGAAGGTCCACCTGACCCTGCTGAGTACCTCGAAAGCGAAGGGAGCCCTACCGCCCACCAAGAAGAACTTCCAGGAGGCGTTCGAGGGGGTCCGGAAGGCGGCCCGGCCGCAGGACATCTTTGTCGTGTTCCTGGCCGGGCATGGGCTGGCGCTGCCCGAAGAGGACCTGTACTGCTACCTGACCCAGGACGCCGAGAAACTCGACGGCAAGGAGTACGGCAAGGCGGAGGTGCGCCTGGCCACGGCGGTCAGCAGCGAGGAACTGGTGGAGTGGATCAAGCAGGTGCCGGCGCTGAAGCAGGCGATGGTGCTGGACACCTGCGCCGCGGGGGCGGCCGTCACCAAGCTCACGGAGCGGCACGACGTCTCCGGCCGCCAGATCCGCGCCATCGAGAAGCTGAAGGACCGGACCGGCTTCCACGTCCTGATGGGCTGCGCCGCCGACCGCGTCAGCTACGAGGCCACCAAGTACCAGCAGGGGCTGCTCACCTACGCCCTGCTCCGGGGGATGACGGGACCGGGGCTGGACGAGAAGAAACAGGTCCAGGTGGACATGCTGTTCCGCTTCGCCGCCGACCTGGTGCCGGAGCTGGCGCGCGACGTCGGCGGCATCCAGCAGCCGATGCTCAGTTCGCCGCAGAACGAGAAGATCCCGGTAGGGAAGCTGACGGCCACGGACATCAAGCTGCCGCAGGCCCGGCCCCTGATCCTCAAGCCGCGGCTGACGAACCCTGCGGTCGGCGACGACGACCTGGAACTGGTCCCGAAGCTGCGCGAGCGCCTCAGCGACGGCGCCGCACGCGGGGCCGGCGGCAAGGGCGGAGCCGTCTACGTGGACGCCGACGAGATGCACGACGCCGTGCGCCCGGCCGGGACCTACACCGTGAAGGGGACCGACGTGACGGTCAACGTGGTCCTGCGGAAGAACAATGAAACCGTGGCCGACCTGCCATCCATCCAGGGAACCACGAACGACCGCGACGGCCTCGCCGACCGGATCGCGAGGGCGATCGCCGACTGGCTGTCGAAACAGTGATGCGATGGCCGGAGTTTCGCCGCGAGCGCCGATTCATCGATTCGCGAAACGATGAATCGGCGCTCGCGGCGAAACGAGGGGTCAATTCGTGACCACTTTCACCAGGACGCCGTCGGTATGGTAGTTGCGGATTTGAATGTGTACGACCCCATCCTTCCTGGGCTTCCAATCGAACTGCATGCTGTGTCCCACCTTGTGCTGGATTTCATTCCCCTCGGGATCGATGACCCGGACGTCGAGGGGCACGCCGACGTTGAAGAGCTTGGCCACGCAGACGGAGGCGACCTGGCCGCCGATGAACTTCCGCGTGAGATCGGCGACCGGCTTGTCGGCCTTCTTGTCGGTGGGGAGGATGATCCCCTGCCACGAGGTTCCCCCGTTGGGGGTCCCACGGCTCTTCCCGGACACCATGTCATCCGTCTCGGCGATCAGTTTCTTGACCGTGTCGTTGGCGGCGGTGGGCATGGCCTTCGCTTCCTTGAAGAGCTTCTGCAACGCCTCCTTCTTCACCTCCGCCTTCTTCTCGGGGGGCGTCTCCTTGCCGGCCCCTTCAACCTTGATCTCCTCGCCGCTGGGCTCTTCCGTGTTGAAGAGGATGTCGATCCCCAGGAGCAGGGCCTTCGGGTCGTTGTTCCGCCGCCCGTAGTCGATGAGGTCGTTGGCGGTCCCGATGTCCTTGACCGCCTGGGCCGCCTTGGCGGCATCCTTCTCTTTGGCCTCCTTCTTCTCCTCGGCCCACGAGCGCCCGCCCGGCGCCAGGACGGCCCCCAGGCCGAACACGGCCACCAGGGCCGCCACACCGCACAGCGATCGCATGCTTCGCATCGTCACACCTCCACTGGGGAAAGAATTGTCACCCGGTCCGCCGCACCCGCGGCGGGGGCGTCACAAGACGCGAATCTCACGTACCGTCCGGTTTTCACCGCGAGGACACGGACCCTTGTGATACGCGGTGCCGCAAGCCCCGTCAACGAAAATCAGGCCGCCTCCCGGTGCCGATTCCACAAGCATGAACGCACTTCCTCCCTCACCACGGACATCGGGCGCCGCTTTTCCCGAAAAAGTTGCCGCGCGGCGTGTCCGAGACGAGGGACTCCTTACGGGGGCGGCCCAGAACGTCTTCGTCCGGCAGACAGTTGAATCGCGTTCGTATCTGTGTTACTTAAGAGGCGCTCACAGGAGGCGAGCCGCCGGTCTTGTCCCGGCGGGAAGAACCCCCGCCGCTCGCCAACGCCTCGGTGGCTCGAGTCACTACTTCGGAGGTCACCCATGTTCGTCCACCGCTGCCTTTCGCTCTTCCTGGCGGCCGCGCTGGCCGCGCTCACCGGAGCCTGCGCCGGCGAGCCGGCCAGGCCCGAAACGCCCACCGAGCCAGGCAAAGCCGAGCAGCCGCCCGAGCCGGCCAAGGCAGACAAGCCGGCTGAGTCCGCCAAGCCCGACAAGCCGGCCGAATCGACCCGCTCCGACAAGGCGGAGGTCCGCAAGAACGCGCACGCCTTGCTCGTCGGCGTCACCTTCTACGAGCACCTGCCCGAGTCGCGGCACCTGGTCGGACCGGGCAACGACGTCGAGATGATGTACACGGTGCTGACCGAGAAGTTTCACTTCAGCCCCGACCAGATCGTCAAGCTGTCCGAGAAGGAAGGGAAGGACAAGGGCAAGGACTTCCTGCCGACCAAGGCCAACATCAAGCGCGAGTGGGCGCGGCTGGCGCAGGTGGCGAAGGAAGGCGACTACGTGCTGATTCACATGGGCGGCCACGGCAGCCAGCAGCCCGAGGATCCCCCCGCCAAGGCGAAGCTCTTCGGTGACCCGGCCCTGGTGAGCGAGCCGGAGCCGGACGGGTTGGACGAAATCTTCCTGCCGCGCGACGTCGGCAAATGGGAGGGTGGCAGCGGGACAGTCCAGAACGCGATCATCGATGACGAGGTCGCCAACTGGCTCAAGGCGATCCGCGGCAAAAAGGCGTCGGTGTGGATCATCTTCGATTCGTGCCACTCCGGCACCATGAGCCGCGGCGGCGATGACACCGAGAAGACGCGCGACCTCGATATGGAGAAGGACCTCGGCGTCAAGCCGGAGGCCATCAAGAAAGCGGTTGATGCGGCGGAGGCGCGCGAGAAGGCGAAGGGAGAGAAGGCGCGCGGCGGGCCGCCGCCGTCGCCGTTCAAGCTGGCGGAGAATGGCGGCCTCGTGGCCATCTATGCCGCCCAGAACATCGAGGTGACGTTGGAGCGCGAGATGCCGCCGATGTCCAAGAGCGGCAAGGTCTACGGGCTGCTGTCGTACACCATCGCCCAGGTGCTGATGGAGGCATCGGAGAAGTCGCCGCAGCAGATGATCACCTACGCCGAGCTGGCGCGGCGCGTCCAGGCCCAGTACGTCGCCTGGGGCCGCAGCTTCCCCACGCCGCTGATCGAGGGCGAGGACAAGGACCGCGAGATCCTGGGCGACAAGATTTGGCCGGGCCGCTCGTCGATCCAGCTGAGTGTCAAGGGCGACGGCCTAAAGATCAACGCCGGCGCCATCCACGGGCTGACGCCGGATAGCATCCTGTCGGTTGCCCGGCCGGCCGGCAAGGGCAAGGACGAACTGGGCTACGTCAAGGTGACGGAGGCGAGGCCGTTCGATTCCGACGTGGAGCCGTGCGACAAGGACGGCAAGGACGCCAAGACCGAGTTCCCGAACGCGGCCGTCTGCGAGAAGTACTTTATCGCCGCCGGCGACCAACGGATACGCGTGGCTGTCGATCCCATCGACGAGAAGGGCCAGCGCATGCCCGCGGAGTACGAGAAGTTGCTGCGTGAGAGCTTGAAAACCGTCGAGAAGGAGTCCGCGGTCGTTCAAGCAGTCGAGAAGCTCCAGGAGGCCGACTGGCTGATCCGCCGCCAGAGCGACACCGAGGACCGGATCATCCTGGTCCCCGCCGCGGGTTGGTCGATCAGGAGCAAGCAGCCCGGGGCCGAGTCGAGCGTCAACAAGGAGGCCGAATCCGACGCGCTGGGCCCCGCTGAAGCGAAGGAGAAGAGTCACGCGGTGGCTTGGCTGGCGGCCACCCTCGAAGCGATCAACCGCGCCGAAACCGTGAAGCGGTTGGGCGCGACCGGCGGCAGTGAGGGCAGCGATCGCGGCATCAAGGTGAAGGTGGAAGTCGTCCGATACAAAAGCAGGACCGATCGCAAGGATCCGATCCCGCTCACCTGGGAGGGCGGCCAGCTGCCGGTCTACGCGAATGACTACCTCGGACTGCGCCTTTCCAACCCGGGCCGGAGTCCCATCGACGTCACGGTTCTCTTCGTCAGCTCCAAGTACGGCATCGAGCCCCTTTTTCCGGTGAGTGGCGACCTTAACCGCCTTCAGCCAAACGAGTCACTCCTTCTCCCCGGCTTTTTCAAGCCCAATGACAAATCGTCGGGGCTGGAACACATCGTTGTTCTGGCGGTCAAGGCTCAGGGGCAGCCCGTCGATTTCGGTGTGCTGAAGCAGAAAGACCTGGAGGTTGCCGGGAAACGAGACCTGCCCAAACCAATCCCCAAAGACGCCCTCGCGTGTCCGGTGGGCCAACTGCTCCGGCGCGCCGCGGCGGGGGAAGGGAACTCGCGCGGCCTGACGCGGGAAGAAGTCGAGGACTACGCTGCGGCGATATTCCCACTGCAGACACATAATGAGAAGCGACCCAAGGAATCGCCCAAGAAATGACCGGCCTTAGCGCGGCCCGCCGTGCGAGGTAGAATACATCATCCGGCGGCGGCGCCGGCCCATCGCAAAACCTTCGGGGGCGAGCGCGCTCGCCCCCTTGCTCGTTTGAGGGTACCCATGCAGGACGCCTCTTTCTCCTTCCTCAAAACCATCCTCGAAACGCCCAGCCCGTCGGGGTTCGAGCGGCCGGTGCAGGACCTCGTCCGGGCCTGGGCGCGGCAGTACGCCGACGACGTCCGCACCGACCGTCACGGCAACGTCATTGCCGTGCTCAACGCCGGGGCCGGGCCGCGCGTCATGCTCGCCGGCCACTGCGACCAGATCGGCCTGATGGTGCAGCACATCGACGAGAACGGCTACCTCTACGTGCAGCCGATCGGCGGCTGGGACATGCAGATCCTGCTGGGCCAGAACCTGAGCGTGTGGGCGAAGGACGGCCCCATCGCGGCCGTCGTCGCTCGCCGGGCGCCGCACCTGCTCACCAACGAGGAGCGCAACAAGGTGCCGCAGTTCCAGGACGTCTGGCTCGACGCCGGCTTCAAGGACCGCAAGGAGGCCGAAGGGCTCGTCACGGCCGGCGACCCGGTGACCTTCGCCCTGGGCTACCGCGACCTGCGCAACGGCCTGGCCGTGTCACCCGCTATGGACGACAAGGTCGGTCTGTGGGTGGTGATGGAGGCGCTGCGGCTGCTCAAGGGTCGGCCGCTCCAGGCCGCCGTCTTCTGCGTCTCGACGGTGCAGGAGGAGATCGGCCTGCGCGGCGCCACGACCAGCACCTACGGCATCCACCCGACGGTCGGCGTCGCCGTGGACGTCTGCCACGCGACCGACACGCCGGGCAACGACAAGAAGCAGATCGGCGACACCAAGCTCGGCGGCGGGCCGGTGCTGTTCCGCGGGCCGAACGTCAACCCGCGCGTCTTCGAGCGGCTGCACGAGGCGGCGACGGCCCACGAGATCACCGTGCAGGTCAAGGGGGCGCCGCGCGGCACCGGGACCGACGCCAACGCCATGCAGCTGAGCCGCGACGGCGTGGCCGCGGGGCTGGTCGGCATCCCCAACCGCTACATGCACAGCCCCGTCGAGGTGGTCCACCTCGATGACCTGGAGCAGGCGGCGCGGCTGCTCGCCGAGTTTTGCCTCGCCGTCACGCCGCAGATGGACTGGACGCCGTAAGGCGCGTTTCGATTTCTCGTTTCGCGCTCGCGCGAGCGCGAAACGAGAAATCGAAACGCGAGTGGCGGCTAACCTTGCGGCCGCGAGTGCCCCTCCGCTATCGTTGTGCAGATTCCAGGGGAGAGGGGTTTTCATGACCGACGACCTGTCGCGCGAAGAAGTCCACGAAACCGTCGATCGTGTGGTCGAGGAGTTGCTCGCGGCGGCCGGCGTCCAGGCGCCGCCGGTCGATGCCATCAAGATCGCCCAGGGCCACCTCGGCATGATCGTCTGCCTCGACCGGCGGCAGCGGCAGCGCGGCCGGGCCCAGCGCGCCGGCGGCCGCAAGCAGATCTTCCTCCGTCCCGAACCGTCCGAGGAGCGCCACCAGTGGACCGTCGCCCACGAGATTGGCGAGCATTTCAAGGCCGACCTCCTTGGCCGCCTCGGCCTCGAGCCGGGCCAGACGCGCGCCATGTCCGGCGAGTCGCTGGCCAACCTGTTCGCGCAGCGGCTGCTGGTGCCGACCGGGTGGCTGCGCGACGACGCCCCGGCCTGCGACTTCGACCTGCCGCAGCTGAAGTCGCGCTACTCGACCACCAGTCACGAGGTGATCGCCTGGCGGCTGCTCGACCTGCCGCACGCGTGCATCATCACCGTGGTCGATAACGGCCACGTGCATCGCCGCCGCAGCAACGCCTGGCCGGTCCGCAAGGAACTCCAGCCCGCCGAGGAGGAGTGCCAGCGCTACGTCAACTACTACAGCCGGCCGCACGCCCTGGCCCGCGACGGCTGGACCGTGCAGGGCTGGCCGGTCCACCAACCCGACTGGAAGCGCGAGATCCTCCGCAGCGTCGTCGAGAGCGCAGAGTGAGCGGCCAAGGACAAAGCACAGAGGACGAAGTACAAAGAAAGAGAGCCCCGTGCGGGCTTGTCGTTCGTCCTTTGTCCTTTGTCCTCGAGGGAACGGAGTGTCCCGCACCATCTTCGCCTTCAACGGCGACCTCGAATCGCGCCTGGCCCTGCACTGGCTCGTCCACGAGCGCGGCTTGCCGGTCGTCGCCCTCTCCCTGGACCTGGGGCAGGAAGTCTACCTCGAGCCGCTCGGCGAGTTGGCGCTGGAGCTAGGGGCGTCGTCGTCGCTGGTCCTCGACCGGCGGGCCGAGTTCCTGCGAGGGTTTGCCTTTCCGGTCCTCCAGGCCGGCGCCCTCTACCAGGGCGGCTGTTTCCTCGGCTCGGCGCTGGCCCGCTACGTCATCGCCCGGGAGTTGGTGCGCGTCGCCCAGGAGGAAGGCTCCTCCCAGGTGGCCCACAGCGCCGCCAGCAAGGGCAACGACCAGGTGCGCATGGAAGGCGCCATCGCCGCCCTCGACCCGCGCCTCGAAGTCCTGGCCCCGGTGCGGCTCTGGAACCTGCGGACCCTCGAGGACAAGTTGAATTACGCCCACCGCCGCGGCATTCCGATCGAGGAGCCGCCCGCACGACCGGTCACCATCGACCGCAACCTGTGGGGGGCGAGCATCTCCCTGCCCGACCTGATCGACCCGTGGGAGGCGCCGCCGGCCGACGTCTTCGTCCTGACGCGCTCCCCGGGCGACGCGCCGGACCAACCGCACGAGGTGGCGCTCGGCTTTGTGCAGGGGGTGCCGCACAGCCTCGACGGCACGGCGCTGGAGCCGCTGGCGCTGGTACGCGAGCTGAATCGCCTGGGCGGGCTGCACGGCGTCGGCCGCAGCGACGTGCTGGAAGATCGGCTCTTCGGCATCAAGAGCCGCGAGCTGTACGAGACGCCGGCGCCGACCATCCTGCTGACGGCCCATCGCGACCTGGAGAGCCTGGTTCAGAGCCGCGAGTTGCTGCAAGCCAAGGACGGCCTGTCGCGGCGCTACGCCGAACTGGTCTACACCGGGCTCTGGTTCCACGACCTGCGGGAATCGTTGCAGGGCTTCGTCACGCAGACGCAGCGCTTCGTCACCGGGGAAGTGCGCGTGGAGCTCTACAAGGGGAACTGTCGCGTGGTGGGGCGGCGCAGCAGCAACAGCCTGTACGACGGCGAACTCGCCAACCAGGCGAACCTCGAGTGGTTCGACGGGCAGTGGAGCGAATTGGCCCAGGGGTTCACGTCGCTGTGGACGCTGCCCTCGCGGCTGGCGGCGCGGCGGCAACCGGCAGAGCCGCGGGCGCCTGGGGGTTGGCCGGCCCCTTGAGCGCCGCAATCGCCCTTTACAAGCTTGACATCGCCCGCCAAGATGATGCATGCTAGATGAAGCGGCCGTCGTTCCTCTGCGGGGCGACGGCCGGTCGCGTTCCGCAAGTTGCACAGGACTGAAGCGCTATGTCGAACGAACGGATCCCGATGTCGCGGGAAGGCTACGACAAAAAGAAGGCGCAGCTCGATCACATGAAGAACGTTCAGATGATCGAGATCACCAAGCGCGTGGCCACGGCCCGCGACATGGGCGACCTGAGCGAGAACGCCGAGTACCACGCCGCCCGCGAAGACCAGGGCATGCTCCAGGCCAGGATCCGCCAACTCGAGGACGAACTGGCCCGCGCCTTCATCGTGGACCGCAAGAACCTCCCCAGCGATACCGTCGTCTTCGGCGCCCGCGTCAAGGTCAAGGACCTCGACTTCGACGAGGACGAGGAATACACCCTCGTCGGGCCGGGCGAGGAAGACTACGACAACAACAAGATCCTGACCACCAGCCCGATCGGTCAGGGACTCATCGGCAAGAAAATCGGCGACACCGCCGAGATTCAGGTGCCTCGCGGCGTCCTGCGCTACAAGATCCTCGCCATCTCCTTCGGGGCCTGACAACTCCCCCAGGCCGCCCGTCGGCCACACGGCCGGCACGCCCAGTGTCCGCGCGGTTCACAGAATCTTTGTTTTTTCGTTGACGTGGCCGCGGATCGGCTTACGATTCAAGATGGGATGGATCAGCGATGATCGGACCGCCGTACCGTTGGGACCACGTCATGGCCGACCCGCGTCTGAACAGCGTCCACCTCGAACCGCCGCGCCGCGCGGACTACCGCCGGGCGCGAGAGGAGTTGCTGCGCGCGCGGGGGATGAACACGCTGGCCGTCGAGGCCAACCCCGACGAGGCTTCGTCCGGCAACCCCCACACCGTCATCCAGAACGCGGCCGACGCGCTTCCCCCCGACCTTCACTACTGGCTGGTCGATAGCGAATACATCTACCCCCTGAAGACCGGCATCAACACCGTCGGCCGCTCGCCGGACAACGACGTGGTAGTGCATGACTGCTACATGTCGCGCCGCCACTGCGCCATCCTGGTTCACGCAGGCGAGGGCTGCGAATTGCACGACACGGCCTCGAAGAACGGCACCTTCGTCAACGGCAAACGGATCGCCGGCCCCACGCGCCTCCGCACCGGCGACGAAATCCGCATCTGCGACCAGCGCCTCGTCTTCGTCGCCCGCACCCATCCACCCGAGAACCAGTCCCCGACGCACACCCTCGCCGGCTAGCCGCTTGCGGCTTGGCATCCGCTCGCCTATCCTACCGACGGACGTCTGCTTTTGTTTAGCCGCCGTCATCGCTTTATCGATTCGCGAAACGATGAACGATTTCTCGTTTCGCGAAACGAGAAATCGACGGCGGCCGCTAAACCTCTGCGTCAAAGGGGGTACACACGTGAAACTGTTCCGTCTCTTGCTGGCGCTGCCGGTCCTGGGGCTGGTGGTGAGCCTGGCTTACGTCGCCCAGGCCACCGAGTCCGCCGGCGCCAAGATGACCGCCGCCGCCGACAAGTTCCTGGGTTCGCTGAGCGGCGATCAGAAGGGCAAGGCGGCCCTCGACTTCGACGACAAGGAGCGTTTCAACTGGCACTTCACGCCCTACCAGGACGGCAGCAAGAAGCCCAAGCACCGCGGACTTCCCGTCGAGGAGATGACCAAGGACCAGAAGGAGGCCGCCCTGGCGCTGCTCAAGGCCGGCACCAGCGGCAGCGGCTACGAGAAGGCCACCACCATCATGAGCCTGGAGACGATTCTCCTCGACCTGGAAAAGGGCAGCGGATGGCTCCGCAACCCGGGCAACTACTTCTTCACCATCTTCGGCACCCCCTCGAAGACCGGGCCCTGGGGCTGGCGCGTCGAGGGGCATCACCTGTCGCTGAATTTCACCCTGGACAAGGGGAAGGTCGTGTCGGCCACGCCCGCCTTCTTCGGGGCCAACCCCGCCGTCTACATCGGCGGCCCCAAGAAGGGTCAACAAGTGCTTCCCGAAGCCGAGGATTACGCCAAAGACCTCTTCAAGTCGCTCGACGACGATCAGAAGAAGGTGGCGCTGCAGAAGGAGGCGTTCCCCGAAATCGAGGAAGCGGCCAAGATCGCGACGAAGGTCGGCGAACCGAAGGGATTGACCGCGAGCCAGATGAACGAGAAGCAGCGTGACCTGTTGCAGAAACTGCTCCAGGCGTATGCCGACCGCATGCCGGCCGATGTGGCCGCGCTCGAGATGCGCCGCGTCAAGGACGCCGGGCTGAACGGGGTCCACTTCGCCTACCAGGGCGGCCTCGCCCAGGGGGAGAAGCACACCTATCGCGTCCAGGGGCCGACCTTCGTGGTCGAGTTCCTCAACGTGCAGGACGATTCGGCAAAAAATCCTGCGAACCACATCCACAGCGGCTGGCGCAGCCTGAAGAATGACTTCGGCCTGACCGCAAACTAAAGTCCTCGCTCAGCCGCGAGCGCTGATTTATCGTTTCGCGAATCGATCAATCAGCGCTTGCGGCTAACCTGCCGGAGAATCCGACATCACGCCGTATTTTCCGGCACACGATTGGTGCGACACTTCCCTTTCGTCTTTCACCTCATTTTTCTCGTAAGGATCGTTGTCCCAACGACTTACGAGTCTTCTCCGATTTTTCTTATGTCCCTGGCGTGCCACTTGCAATCCCCCCTCACATCTCAGCCGGGCCGGTCAATCGTCGGGGGCCCCGGTCCAGGACAACAAGGATTGAATGAAAGAAAGAAAGAAACGCCCAAGGTGCCTACATCACGGCGGGCGGCTTCGCCCAAGCCGCCCGCTGTGAACGCCCCCGGCGGAACGTGAAGAGGGTTGTCCCTCGCGCACCGGGGAGAGCAGGCCGCGGGGGCCGGAGTGTTGGAGGGGTTGCCCTTCGCCCAACCCTCCTACCTCCGGCCCCCGCCGGACCGGCGGTCCTCGTCTTTTCGTACCTCCTTCTCCGCTTGCCTTCCCTTCCGTTGCCTCCTCTTTCCAATCGGCGTATGCTGCCGAAGAAGGTGGGTCCAACTTCATCCGCAGGAGAAGACCGTGCCGACCGGCGTTCCGCACAAGCAATCCGCCGGCACTCTGCTCTACCGCCGGACCGAGGCCGGGGTCGAGGTGCTGCTCGTTCACCCATCCGGCGGCTACAACCGGCGCGCCCCGTGGAGCATTCCCAAGGGGATCCCGGACGAAGGCGAAACCGACCTGGAGGCGACCGCCCGCCGTGAGACCCTCGAGGAGACGGGCGTGTCGGCCGGGCCACTCACGCCGCTCGGCTTCATCGACTATCAGAAGAGCAGGAAGCGCGTCTTCTGTTTCGCCGGCCCGGCGCCGGCCGATGCCGCCCCGCACACCGCCTCCTGGGAGGTCGATCAGGCACGTTTTGTGCGGCTGAAGGAAGCACTGGACCTGCTCCATCCCGATCAGCGGGTCTTCCTCGACCGGCTGGCCGGCCATCTGAACAGCGCGGAGGCACGGCAGTAATGGCTCACCCCTGGCACGACGTTCATCTGCCAGAGGATACCGAGACGTGGTTCCCCCTCTTCATCGAGATCCCGATGGGGTCTACGGTGAAGTACGAGTGCGGTGACGCGCCACAGGCGGAGAAAGCGGGCGGCGCCTCAGTCGCTCGGGCTGGCGAAGTTGACCCCCGGCTCGCCGGCGCAGGCCTCGCAGATGCTGAAGTAGCAGCGCGAGCAGCGCAGCGTCGAGCGCAGCTCGACCAACGGCCCGCTGCACACTGGGCAGCGCGGTTGGGCGGACTGTTTGGCCCCTTCCTCGACCTGCTCTGTCCCGATCCGCTCCGACGTCAATGGCATCGGCTCATCCCTCCCCCTGGGCGTCGCTATCCTGATCGACCATGTACTGGCGTATAGATTAGCTGTTTTCCGCCGGCCCATCAATCTCAGCAGGGGATCGGATCGGGTTTTCGGTATCTTGGCCGCTTGGCGGGTGCAAACCCTTTGTGGTGCGGGGGCGCCAGGAACGGCCCGTAGCGGCAAGCTGCCAGCTTGCCGGCCCGAAGAGTTGGCAAGCTGGCAGCTTGCCGCTACGGGCCGGCGGCCACAGTCCCCGCCCAGCTCGCCGTGTCCTCGATCTCCGCCCGCCGCCCGATGAAGAGGTGGTAATCGCGCACCGCCAGGTCGGCGTAGGCCAGGGCGAACGCCAGCAACCGCTGACAGAACACGTCGGCATCCTCCAGTTCCGCCAGCGGGTTCGTCGGTCCGACCGCGCCGGCCACCGAGCGGGCGTGGATGCGCGCCAGGATGCGCGCCTGTACCGTCGCCACCTCCGCCACGCCGGCGGCGCCGCGCAGCTTGTTGAAGTCGATGCGCTCGGCGGACGGGCCGATCTCGCGCGCCTGGAACGATAGCCCGCCGTCCAGGGCGACGCCGAGGAAAGCGCTGCTCGCCGCCTGCGACCGCCGCTGCACCGCGATGACGCGCTCCGCCCGCCCCGCCAGCGCCGCCGCCCCGGTCTCGCGCTGCCGGCAGGTGTCGTAAGCCGACGGCAGCGACTCCTTGAACTCCAGAATCACGTTGCGTGCCTCCGCCGTTCCCTTGCCGGCGAGCAGCACGGCGTAGCGGAAGCGACCCATGCTGCCGATGCCGGCGACGCGCCCGGCCATGTCCTCGACGGCGTAGTAATCGTCGGAGCCGGTCGGCGACCCGGGGCGCTTGCGGTAGTCTTCCAGCAGGCGCCGCGCCTGGACCTCCTGGTCGGCCGGCAGGTTGTAGTACTGCCGGCCGCGAACGAAGTGGCGGTGCTTGCCGTCGTACGCCGTCAGCTTCTCGATGAACGGCGGGCGCCTCGCCGCTGCCATCTGGCTCACCAGTTCATCGACCGCCCGCGACCCCGACGGCGAGCCCTCGGTCGCGTCCAGGCCAGCGCCGCCCCGCTTGACCAGGTGCAGTACCTCGGCGGCGTAGGTCTGCAGGAAGGCCACCAGCACCGACACCGACGGGCCGAACCCCAACGACTCCTCGCCCGCCGCCAGGAACAGGCTGGTCGCCAGCCGGGCCACGTCGAAGGTGAAGCGGCCGCGCGTCGTCTCGTCGAAGTCGTTGACGTCGTAATGGACCTTGCCGTCGGCGGCCTTGAAGGTGCCGTAGTTCTCGCTGTGGATGTCGCCGACCAGGTCCAGGTCCGCCCCGCCGGTCGCCAGCGCCGGCAGGGCCTCATTGGTCCGGTCGAGGACGTCGCGGGCGAACAGGTGGAAGGTGCCGCGGAAGAAGCCGAAAGGCGAGGCCGCCATCCGGGCCACCTTCAGGCGCAGCAGCTCCGGGCCGCGCGACACGAAGGGGCGGTTGTAGGTCATGAATTCGGCAACGGGATCGCGCACGGCCATACTCCTCGATGCGGGGGACGAAGGACCGACCGCAGGACATTTTCCCACACCGCACGGCTGAGCCCAACACGAAAAACGGCCGGTCGGCGCGGCGAAAAATCGTGAGAGCAGCTCACTGCCGGCCCGTTCCCATCGTAGTGTTTCTCAGAGCTAACCCTGCTCATTTGGATCCCATCACCGAAAAGCCAAACCCGTCGCGAGGCGGGGACGGAAAGCCAACGGGCCTCCAGGTGGAATACGGCAGGGACGAGGCAAGCGGCCACCGGAAGACCAGCGCATCCCCCCGCGGGCGTGTACTCCCCCACTCGTCATTCCCCCCCTTGATCCTTGTTCCCGCAAACCGGGAGGCGGCCGGGTTGTCGAAAGGATGAAGTGCCTATGCGCCGGGCGTGGATGCGCGTCGTCGGGGTCGTGGCGGTCGTGTGCTTTTGCGGCGGGGCCGGAACAGAGGCCCGCGGGCAGTACTCGCGACGGACTCCCATCGTGGAGGCCGTGCAGAAGACGCGGGCCAGTATCGTTTCCGTCAAAGCGGAGAAGAAGGGGAGTTGGGGCCGGAAAGAGACCGGGGGGACCGGCGTGATCGTCGGGGAGCGCTTCGTGGTGACCAACAACCACGTCGTCGCCTCCGCCGACCACGTCACGGTTCACCTGGCTGACGGGACCGAACTGGCCGCCACCATCGCCACCGAGGACGCGCACCACGACCTGGCCGTGCTCCGCGTGACCACCGATCGCAAACTGCCGGCGCTGCGCTTCGGCACCAGCAGCGACCTGATGGTGGGCGAGACGGTCATCGCGGTCGGCCACCCCTACGGCTACACCAACACGGTCTCCACCGGCATCGTCAGCGGCCTGGGGCGTGAGGTGACCATGCCCAACGGCGAGGTGCTGCGCGACCTGATCCAGACCAACGCCAGCATCAACCCTGGCAACTCCGGCGGGCCGCTGCTGAACATCAATGGCGAACTGATCGGCATCAACGTCGCCATTCGCGAGGGGGCACAGGGCATCGCCTTCGCCCTCAGCGCCGACCAGGTGCAGCAGGCGCTGAGCAAGCACCTCAGCTCGGCGAAGGTGGCCGGCGTCAGCCACGGCCTGAGCATGGCCGAGCGGACGCTGGACGAGGACGGCCCGCAGCGGCAGCAGGTCGTCGTGGAACACGTGACCGGGGCCGCCGCCAGCGCCGGCCTGCGGCGCGGCGACGCCGTGCTCCGCGTCGGCGCCCGGGCCGTCTGCAACCGCTTCGACGTGGAGCGGGCCGTCTGGGACTGCAAGGCCGGCGAGAAGGTGGCCGTCAAGGTGATTCGCGATGGGCAGGAGGTTTCGATCGACCTGACCCTCGAAAAGGCCGCCGAGTCCGAGCGCCCCGTCACGAAGAAACAGGAAGCGGCGGCCGCGCCGGTGCCGGCCAACACCGGGGTCGTACACTTCGGCCCGCCGCGGACGCCCAAGTAAGAGACTTCCGAGCAGCCGCTTGCGGCTTCGCAGTCCAATGTGCGAAGCCGCAAGCGGCCGCGACCTCGATCACAACTTCACCTTCCGCTCGGCCAACAGCTGCTCCGTCCGGCCCATCAGCGAACTCCCTTCCAGGCCGGCGTCGCGCACCGCGGCGCGCAGCGCCTTGTCCAGGCGCGGGTCGTGTACCTTCACGAGCGTCTCCAGCGCCGCCAGGCGCAGCCCCTCGCCGGCGTCGGGGTCGGCGAACAGCGCCGCCAACCGGTCGCGCAGCTCGTCGGCCTTCACCCCCGGCAGGGCCAGCAGCTTGCCCGCCGCCCGTGCGCTGGCGTAGGCCACCTGCTGGTTGCGCGACGCCAGCCCCTCGCGCACCTTCGGCAATGCCTTCGCCTCGCCCAGGTCGCCCAGGGCAATCAGGGCGGCCGGCGCCAGCGGATCCTTCAGGTTCTGTACGATCTCCAAAAACTGCGGCGCGAACTCCTTCTCACCCAGGGCGCCCAGCGCTCGGATGGCGGCGCTGTTCCAGGTCGTGTCGTTGCTCGTCTTGAGGATCTCGCGCAGGACCGGCACCGCCTTCGGCTCGCGGATGGCCGCCAGCGCCGCCGCCGCCTGTTCGACCAGGCTCGGCTCCGACAGGTGCTCCATCGCGTACGGGTAGCCGTCGCGGAGGCCGTGCTTGCCCAGGAACTCCGCCAGCACCAGTTTGCGATGCAGGTCTTCCTCCTCCTTCAGGTGGGGCCGCAGCGCCTCGGCCGCCGCGTCGGTGTCGATCTTCAAGAGCGCGTCGGTGGCCAGCCAGCGCAGGTCGGGGCGGCGCGGGCTGAGCATCCCGGACAGCGCCGGCACCAGGCGGGCGTCGGCCACTTTCGCGGCGGCGCGGGCGAAGGATGCCTTCTCGCCGTGTCGCAGATCGAGCTTGAAGACGTCCAGCAGGGCCGCGGCGGCCGACGCCTTCGGCAGTTCGGTCAGCAGGGCGATATCGCCGTCGATGCCGATCCCGGCCGCGGACTTTTTCCGCAGGCGGGTCAGGAGCAGTTTCTGCGCCCCGTCGGCGTCGAGGCGGCTCAGGGCCAGCCCGGCCGCCCACTGCACGTCGTAAGGGGCGTCGAGCGGCAGCGCCTCCAGCAGGGTGGCGACAGCCTCGCGCTGGGGGGCGATCTTCAATTCGCCGACGCCGCGCAGCACCGCCGCCCGCTCGGCGAAGGTGTCGCGCGGCCGGTCGATCTTCAGCTGGGCCGCCGCCGCCGCGTTGGCCAGGGCCGGCGCCCCCGCGGTGCCGAGTCCTTCCAGGGCCGTCAGGCGCACCTCGAGGGGGAGGTCGTCGCGGCCCAGCAGCGCCGCCAGCGCGGCCACGGCGCCCTCGCGCAGCTCCTTCTGGTCGAGGTAGTCGCCGGCGAGCAGGGCCCGAAGCGCCCCGGCCGCCGCGTCGCGTACCGCCGGCGAGTCGTCGGCGAGGTGCCGGGTTACTGCCCCCGGCGCCCCCTTCGTCTGCGCCGCCAGCAGGGCGCGGCGCTGCAGCGCCAGTAGCAGCGGCACGGCACTCGCCCCCTTCGCCTCGCGCAGCCCGTCCAGCAGCAGGCTCACCTTCTTGTCGCGGTCGTGCTGCTGCCCCACGGCGATGAGCACCTTGACCGTGTCCAGCAGCGGGTCGTTTTGGCCGTTCAGCGGCGGCACCGACTGCTCGAGCGTGCCCTGGCGGTTGTAGTTGGCGTAGCCGCGCCCGGATCGCCCCAGCAGCAGCAGGCGCACTTGCCCCTTTTCCAGGGAAACCGGCTCGTCGGAACCGCCGAGGTCGTCGGTGGTCAAGAGAAGGGCGTCGCGCGTGAAGACGCCCTTGAGCGTCTTCAGCGGCTCGAACTTGAGCTGCACCGTGATGCGCTCCGCCTTGCCCCCGTAGACGGTCTTCTGCTCGCCGACCTCGGCCACGCGGGCCACGAGGATCAGGTCGGCGTGCGCCGCCGGCTCCAGGTCAAGCCCGCGATACCACTCGTCGCGCCCCTGGGCGGCCTCCCCCCTGAGGAGTGCCGCCAGCAGCACGCTCCAGCCGACTGCCACCCGCACCAGCCTCGTCCTCATGGTCGTGTCCTCCCCTTACCCAGCCTTGCCGCAACGCCGTCTCACTGGAAAGGCTACCCACGGCCGCACGAAGGAGAAAGTTGTTATTCGTTGGTGAAATCAAGGGAATCGTTGTATGGCCGCTTGCGGCTTAGCCTTGGCCGAAGCGGTCGATGCGAAACCGGCCGATCGGCAGCTCGCTGCGGCCGTTCTCCGCGAGGTCGGCCAGCACCTCGCCGACGACCGACGCGAACTTGAACCCGTGCCCCGAGAAGCCAGCCGCCACGACCACCTGCGGATGCAGCGGATGACGGTCGATGACGAAGTGATGGTCCGGGGTGACGGTGTACATGCATACCTTGCCGTCGCGGAGCGGGCCGGTCGCGGCCGGCAGGTGGGCGCAGAGGAAGGCGCGGCAGTCCTCGGCGTCGGCCGCGGTCGCGGTGCGATCGAGCGCCGTCGGGTCGGCGGCGGCCCCGCCGTCGTGGCGCGCGACCTTGTGGCCGAGGCCGTCGATCACCGGGAAGCCGTAGTAGAACCCCCCCGGTGTCTCGGCCATGTAGATAGGGAAGACGTCGCGGCGCAGGGCAGCGGGGTCGGACGCGCCGAACCACAGGAGCACCTTGCGCAGCACCGTCAGCGGCAGCCCCAGGCCGGCCAGCAGGCGCCCCGCCCAGGCGCCCGCCGTGACGACGAGCCGATCCGCGGCGTACGTGTCCCGGCTCGTTGACACCACGACGCCGCCGGCCGTCGCCTCCCACGACACGACGGCCTCGTCGGCGCGCAGGTCGGCGCCGAGGCGCCGGGCCTCGTCGGCGTGCGCGCAGACGCACGCCTCCACATAGAGGAAGCCGGCGTCGCGCTCCAGCACGGCGACCATGTCGTCGCCGATGTGGAAGGCGGGGAAGCGCCGCCGCAATTCGGCCGCGCTCAGCGGCTCGACCGGCAGGCCGTGCTCGTCCGCGGCACGGCGAACGCCGGGCACCACTTCCCCGTCGGGCCGGCCGATGCTCAGGCAGCCGCACTCCACGAACAGGCGCCGGCCGCAGCGCTGTTCGAGGTCGTACCAGCGCTCGTAGGCGCGGCGCAGCAGTGGGACGTAATCGGGATGCTCGTAGTAGGCTTTGCGGATGACGCGCGTTTGGCCGTGCGACGAGCCGCGCTCGTGGCCGGGGGCGAACTGCTCCAGGCCGAGGACGCGGCGGCCGCGCCGCGCCAACTCGAACAGCGCCGCCGAGCCCATACCGCCCACGCCGAGGACGATCGCGTCGTATCGAGGGGGAGTCATTGCGGGGGCCGCCGAGAAGTGGCGCCGCTTGCGGCTGCGCGGGCGTGCGCAGCCGCAAGCGGCCGGGGCGCTCTCTCTACTTCGCCACGCCGATCACGCCCTGGGCGATGCGGGCGCCGGCGTCGCCCGACGGCTGCGTCTTGAGGTCGTCCGCCTTGGCGTGGACGATGAGGGCGCGGCCAAGGATCGAGTGCGCGCCGGAGAGCGCGATGAGCTTGTCGGTCATCTTGATGGTGGCCTTGCCGTCCTCGTTGGCCACGATGTTCCCGAAGTCACCGGCGTGGCGCTCCTTGTCCTCCGGCCCGCCGTGCTTGTGCATGTCGGGGTTGAAGTGACCGCCAGTCGCCATGCCGTCGGCGGACCCCAAGTCGCCGAACTCGTGGACGTGGAAGCCGTGCTTGCCGGGCGTCAGGCCGGTGATCTCGCCCGTGATCTCGACGCCGTCGTCGGTCTGCGTGAATGTGACCGTGCCATGCACATCGCCCTTGCTTGCCTTGGTCGGCGTCAGGACGCAGACTGCCTTCTTGGGGCCCTTGGGGGCGTCGGCCTTCTTCTCCTCGGCGGCCGTCAACAGCAGCGTTGACGCCAGCAGAGCCACGGCGACCGCAGCGAGTTTCTTCGTCAGCGCCATGAGCAACTCTCCTCGCAACAGGGACCACTGAGTTCCTCCGCCCGCTGCCCAGCGCCCGGGCGGCTTGTGAGTGCGCGATCGATACCGTCATCCAGAACAGTAGCGAAACGACTCCCGCGCGTCTGTAACCGACCCGCGGAAATCGGCCGGTTCCACTCGCGGGTGCTTGTCAGCCACACCCCCGTCGCGTGAAGAAAGGGTTGCATTCGCAGGTGTTCCTGCCAAGATGTCGGAGGCCACGCCCCGGACCTGTGCCCACCTCTGTCGCCGGCCTCCACGGGCTGAAAGGAGGGCCCCATCATGGCGGAAAAGAAACTGCGCCGGCGCCCCCTTGACGTCCGCGACGTTCTCCGCTGGATCGACGCCTACCGCGAAGCCACCGGCCGCTGGCCCACGAGGGCCAGCGGCGACATCCCCGGCACCTTTGGCGAGACGTGGCTCGCGGTGGACAAGGCCCTGCGGAGCGGGCGCCGCAACCTGCCATGCGTCGGCTCCCTGATCAAGCTGCTGGCCCAGGAACGGGGCGCGCGCCCCCTGGACCAGCGGCCCGACCTCACGATCGACCAGGTCCTGGTCCACGCCGACGCCTGGTTCCGGCGGACGGGGACCTGGCCGACTCGCACGTCAGGACTCATCCCCGACAGCGGGGGCGACACGTGGTCGGCCATCGACGCCGCCTTGCATCAGGGCCGGCGGACGCTGCCGGGCAAGTCGTCGCTGGCCCGCCTACTGGCCGAGCACCGGGGCGTCCGCAATAAACAAAACCTACCGCACCTGTTTGAGGAACAAATCCTCGCCTGGGCGGATGCCTGGTATGGCCGTACGGGCCAGTGGCCCAACGCGGACTCCGGCCCGGTCCCGGAGGCGCCTGGGGAAACCTGGATGGCGGTCGATACCGCCCTCCGCGCCGGAGCGCGCCACCTGACAGCGGGCGGCTCGTTGGCTCGGCTGCTGGCCGAGAAGCGGGGCGCGCGCAATATTCAGGACCCCATCGACATTCCCCGCGAGCAGCTCCTCGTCTGGATCGATGCGCACCACGAGCGCACGCGGCGGTGGCCGACCCAGTACTCCGGTCCCGTGCAGGAGGCGCCGGAGATCAGCTGGGCCGCCATCAACCACGCCCTGAGGCGAGGCACGCGGACCCTGCCGGGCGGCTCCTCGCTGGCGGAGTTGCTCCGCATCGAGCGGGGCGTGCGCAATTGCCAGGCGCTGCCCGACTTCAGCCGCAAGCAAATCCGCACCTGGGCGATCGCTCACCATCAGCGCACCGGCCACTGGCCGGACCGGAGTTCCGGCCCGATTCCCGAGGCCCCCGGCGAGACCTGGCGCACCGTGGACCAGGCCTTCGGCCGCCAGACGCGCGGCCTGCGGGGCGGCGCCTCGTCGCTGGCCAAGTTCCTGGCCGAGCACGGCATGAAGCCCCATCAGCGGGACCGTCCGCCCCTGTCGCTGAAGAAGATCGTCGCCTTCGCCGACGATCACCACGAGCGCACCGGGGAATGGCCCCACGTCAACAGCGGGCGGGTCCTCGCCGACCCGCGGGAGCGCTGGGACCTGATCGACAACGCCCTCCGCCTGGGAGGCCGTCACCTGACCCGCCGCACGTCCCTCGCCCAGCTCCTGGCCAGGAAGCGAGGCGTGCGCAACCTCCAGGCCCTGCCGCCGCTGAGCCTGGAGCAGATCGTGCGCTGTGCGCGGCTGTACTTGGAGCGCACCGGTGCCTGGCCCACCTACAAGTCCGGCCCCATCCCCGAGTTCCCGGGCGAGACCTGGTCGGGGTGGGACTGGGCCCTCCGCAACGCGAAGCGCGAGCTGACGGTGCGTTCGTCGCTGGCCAAGCTGGGGCGGAAGCACCTGGCGGGCCTCGGCTGGTGCGAAGGGTGTAACGGGGAACAGCCCCGCCAGGAAAGGGAAGGAGATACCGGCCAGGAGGACGCCACCCCTTGATTGATGATTGAGGCGGATCGTTGAGCGGCGGCTCTGCGAGCCACGGTGGCTTGCCCCCCGCGCGGTTGTCTGTTGCCTCCTCGTCGATGTCCCCGACGGTCGCCGTTTCGTGTCACCTGCGACCCAGCGGCGCCAGGTGCGGGGTCATGATTCGGCGAGGGCTTTCACATACTCTTCGAGCGCCTCGCGCTCCTCCGGGAGAAGGTCGGCGACGGGCCCCGAGCGGGCCGCAAACCGCACGCTCGACACACGCCACAGGGGATCGTTAGAATCGGCGGCACGTTTGTCACACCCGGCAGAGTGCGGCACGCGCTGAGGCCGGGTCGCACCGTCAGACGGCCCAATTCTCGACGCTCAGGCCAGGGACGCGCTGGAAGTCGCGCACGTTGCGGGTGACAACGGTGCTGCCGTGTTCAAGGGCAATAGCCGCAATGCGAAGGTCCATCGCGCGGACGTTGAGGTGCATCGCTTTGAACTGACTGAACCTCGCAATCGCCTGCTGAGAGTAGGGAAGGATCCGCCATTGGGCCAGAAACACAACCGCCTCAGCCAACCGATCCTAAGCACGAGAAACATCCTCGGGCCTGCGGACCTGGCGCGTCAGGGTGTACCAGCCCGTCAGTTGCTCATCGACCGACATCACTGGAATGGCCAGGTCGGCCGGCGGATGAGCGTCAACCCGCTGGCAGACCAGGGCGTCACCCTCCAGGTAGAGGGTGAGGATATCGGTATCCAGGACGAAAAGGCTCATAAGGCATCCGGATCCTCATCGAGCCGCCGGCGGTAGTCTTCCATGGCTTGTTTCCAGGCGTCGAAGAGCGGTTCGTCGCGGAGTGATCCGGCGAACCGCGACCACGGATGCGGCCCGGCAGGGACTTGAAGCGGCCGGATCTCTGCCCCCTTGGCGACCCGGGCCTCGACCAGTTTCCCGAGCTGCTCCAGCGCCTCTTCGCGCGTCGCGCCTTCCGCGCTCAGTCCGACAGTCAGCCCCTCCGTGCCGATCGCTCGGTAACCGTTGCCGGCGACCGGCTCGAGCAAGACGGCAAGTTCCATGATCGATTCTCCTTCGGCCCGCGTTGTCTCCGCCATTATACCCGGCGAGCGCCGCAGCAGGAACTCCTGGACGTTCAGCAGCATGAATGAGGGCCTGCGGGTAAGTCGGGAAAAGCAGGGGCGTCGTCCAGGAACAAAAACGGCGGCCGCATCCGTCCCCAGCTGTGATGAAGAAGCCATTCGGGGTGAGGGGGCATCCTCTCCCGCTCGATGAAGGTGAGCGCCAACCAGGGCGAGACGCGGAGATAGCGGGCCACATCAAGGGGCGTGTACAGCGGCACCTCGACGGGGTTCTGCTGGGCGACAGTCTCGCGCACGGGCATCGACACGGGCATCCCCTCCTCCGGCCAGGTGGACCCCACGTGAAACGATAGCGGAAACGGACTGAGGGTTCAATGGCCTGTCAGATGAGATGGCGTTGCTGTTTCCAGCCGGACGATGACGGGCAACCGATCGTCCAACTTGTGCCGGCGTCCGAACATCTCAAGGATTATCCGCAGCGCGTCGAGGAGATCGTGTCGGCCTTGAGCGTGATCGAGCAGCGACCCGTCGAGGAGATCCTTCGCAACATCGTCACGCCGACGTGCGACCTTCTTCATCTCCGCGTGGACAGCATCGACACGCAGGCCGGCAGAGGGTCCGCATCCTTTGCCATCCGCTGTGGACTGAGGAACATCCCGTCTACCAAACGGCCAAATTGGCAGCAGAGACACAGTTCGTGGGGGCAGCGATCACTCGCATGAACCCGTTCCGGCTGCTGAGGCGGCCGGCAGACTATGTCTGACGAATACTCCGAGAGCGACTGAAAGTCCAGAAGCAGGGGCTGATGCGCGACCTGCGGACCGGGCGGTTGCGCGTCTGAGTCCTCCGGCTGACCTCCCGCTCGATCGTCACACGCGAGCAAACGACACGGCCCGGCGCGGCAAGTTTCCCCGCCGCGCCGGGCCGTCGTGCGAAGCCACAAGCGGCTCTACTTCTCCACAGTCAATTCGACCGGCTTGGCGGTCCCTCGGTTGGCCGGCGTGTAGTACTCGTAGGCCACCGCCGCGGGCGTCTTGGCCTTGATCGGGTACTTCGGCCGCAACGTGTACTCGAACAGCTTCACGTCGCCCGGCTTGACGTCGCCCAGGTACAGCGTCACCTGCCGCGCCGTCATGCTGAACTTCTCGGCCCTCTTCGCGGCCACGATCTCCGCGAAGTCGCCCGGGTCGGCCGTGAACCCCGGCGGGATGCCCAGGTCCACGATGACCATGTACGTCGGCATCGCCCCGTGGTAGCGCAGCGTCGCCTTGGCCTTCAGCAGGTCCGCCGTCGAGAGCTTGGTCCGGTCGTACTCGACGTCGATGTCAATCGCCGGCTTGTCCACCGGCTTGTCGCCCCACGGCGCGTAGTGCCGGCCGACCACCTGGTACATCATGTTGGTGTCGCCCTTGACCTCGATCTCGACGTCGTTCGCCCCGACCTTGGTGACTTCCTTCAGGTCGAAGAGCCGCATCACGTCGGCGTTGTCCTCGGTGACCTCGCCCTTGCCGGCCTCCTTGCCGTTGACGGTGATGACGAACTCGGCCTTGCCCTTCTGCTTGACCCCGCCCAGCCCGGCGACCAGCGCCTTCAGCGACAGGATCGTCGCCTGGGTGCTGCCCCAGGTGCCCGAGGCGTCCTTGCTCTTGACCAGGTACATCAGCGCCTGGTTGGCGCTGGTGGTGTACTGCTTGGTCTTGAGCATGGCCAGGGCGGTCAGGGCCGTCGCCTCGACAGTCACGCTGTCGCCGTGGGCGTAGGACAGCGACACACCGCCGCCGCACGGGAAGCTGGCGGCCTTCCACTCCGGCTTCTCCTTCTTCAAGCCGTCGAGCGTCTTCAGCACCTGCAGCGTGCTGTCGTCGTCCGCGTCCCAGGCGGCCAAAGCGTTCGCCGCCAACGCCAGAACGTAGGGGTTGTCCTTGGCGTCCTTGGTGTGCTCGCGGATGTACTTGACCGACTTCTCCAGCTGCGGTGAGCGCATCCCGCTGTCCACCAGCGACCAGACGACGTAGCTGGTCAGCAGCAGTTTCGGGTCGCCCACGTGTTCGAGGGTGACGCCGTGGGTCATGCCGATCTTGTCCCAGGTGCCGT
>Ga0116224_10000639_pt1 | contig 26811 bp, 19 predicted proteins | sample Sb_taG_9_FD_89699 | JGI IMG/M metagenome (GOLD analysis project Ga0116224, IMG submission 89699) | Peat soil microbial communities from Weissenstadt, Germany - Sb_50d_b_LC metaG | ecosystem: Environmental > Terrestrial > Soil > Wetlands > Peat | place: Germany: Weissenstadt | collected 2010-09-21 | reverse complement strand
GCCTCAATCGGCTCCAGATTGCGGGGCTGATGCATGGGAGCAAGAGGGATGAGCTCGCGGAGCCGCTCAAGCAGGCCGGCATTGATCAGCACGGGTGCTGTATGCTCGAGCCCACCGAGCACGACACGGTGCCCGGCGGCCATGATCCTGCCGCGACCGCATCGTTGCTCGATCCATTCGATCAGGGCCTCGATCAGCTTGTGAACCGAGAAATTGGAGTCTTTGGCCCAAGGCAGTCCGGTAATCTCGGCGCCAGAGGCATCGCGTGCATGGAAGCGTGGCAACGTCCCGATGCCGTCGATCTCGCCATGGGTCAGACGATCGAGCCCATCACCGCCCACGCCATAGACGGCGAATTTGATGCTGGACGAGCCCGCATTGACAACGAGCACGACGTCCTGGCTCGGATCGGCCTTGTGGGCCAACTCAGACCGGTCCTGCCGCGGCGGGGCCCCACTGCCGCTCATGGGGTAACCAACTCATCCTCTGTCTCCAACCTTCCTGCGGATCGCCTGCAACATGAACTCAGCAGACTCAAGCCAGTGAAGCGAAGGTCGTGGGAGCAATGTATTGGGCCTATTCTTGGCTCCGTATCATGGGTTCCGCACGCATCCGATCTACTTAGCGGATAGGCCTCTCTGGGTGTTCAACGCCTGACAGTACAAATCGGCCACTTCCAATCCCGTACCTCGGGCATGTCCTCGCCATGCTCGACAATGTAATGGCGATGATCGGACAGCTTGTCTCGCATGGCCTGGCGTACGAATGCCGCACTGGTGGCGAGCGACGGGACGCGGTCGATGACGTCGATCACCAACTGGAAGCGATCGATGTTGTTGCGCACGGCCATATCGAAAGGGGTCGTCGTGGTGCCCTCCTCCTTATAGCCGCGCACATGGAGGTTGTGATTGGTGCGCCGGTAGGTGAGCCGGTGAATGAGCCACGGATAGCCGTGATAATTGAAAATGATTGGCTTGTCGGCGGTGAATAAGGCATCGAATTCGCGGGCTGAAAGCCCGTGGGGGTGTTCCTCCTGCGGTTGCAGGCGCATGAGATCAACGACGTTCACTACTCTGACCTTGAGCTCAGGAAAATGCTCCCCTAACAGACTCGCCGCAGCCAATGTCTCAAGGGTTGGCACGTCACCGGCGCAGGCCATAGTCACGTCAGGCTCGCCATCGACATCGTTGCTGGCCCAGGCCCAAATACCAATGCCGGCGTCGCAATGGTGAATGGCATCTTTGAGCGAAAGCCACTGCAGCTCGGGCTGCTTGCCGGCCACGACGACATTGACCAAGTTTCGGCTCCGCAAGCACCTGTCGAAAGTAACGAGCAAGGTGTTCGCATCTGGCGGCAAGTGTAGACGCGGATCACGTCCGCCTTCTTGTTCACAACATGGTCGATGAAGCCTGGGTCTTGGTGGGTGAAGCCATTGTGGTCCTGACGCCAGACATGGGAGGTGAGAAGATAGTTGAGCGACGCGATGGGCCGGCGCCAAGGCACCTCCCTGCTCGCCACCTTCAGCCATTTTGCGTGCTGATTGAACATTGAATCTACGATGTGGATGAAGGCCTCGTAGCTCGAAAACAGGCCATGCCGTCCCGTGAGCAGATAGCCTTCGAGCCAGCCCTGGCAGATATGCTCGCTCAGGATTTCCATGACGCGGCCGTCTGGGCTGAGATGGTCGTCGCTGTCGAGGCGCTCAGCATCCCAGGTGCGGTCGGTAACCTCGAATAGGGCGTTGAGGCGATTGGATGCGGTCTCGTCAGGCCCAAAGACGCGAAAGTTGCGGGTGTCCGCATTGAGACGCATCACATCGCGCAGATAAGTGCCAAGAACCCTTGTTGACTCAGCGTAAGTCTCGCCTGGCTCAGGCATCTCGACCGCGTAAGCCTCAACTTTGGGCAGCTTAAGGTCCTTAAGCAAACATCCGCCATTCGCATGCGGATTTGATCCCATGCGCCGCTCGCGCTCAGGCGCAAGCGCCGCAAGCTCCGCTCGCAGCCTGCCAGAAGCGTCGAACAGCTCTTCGGCTCTATAGCTGCGCAACCATCGTTCGAGGATGGCGAGATGCTCAGGATTGGTACGCACCTCGGCGAGAGGAACCTGGTGCGAGCGCCAAGTACCTTCCATCTTGAGACCATCGACCTCTTTGGGCCCCGTCCACCCCTTCGGCGTGACAAGGACAAGCACCGGCCAGCGCGGACGGAAGGCTTCTTCGTGGGTGCGTGCGCGTTTCTGAATTTCGCCAGTCTGAGCAACCACCTGATCGAGAGTGTCGGCCATTTTGAGGTGCATCGCGGCCGGCTCAAAACCTTCCACGAAATAAGGCGTGTAGCCGTAACCGCGAAGCAGGCTAGTCAATTCGTCTCGGTGGATGCGGGCCAGGATGGTGGGATTGGAGATCTTATAGCCGTTGAGGTGAAGGATCGGCAGAACAACGCCGTCGGTCGCGGGATTCAGGAATTTGTTGGCGTGCCATGCAGCAGCAAGCGGGCCGGTCTCGGCCTCGCCGTCACCGATGACGCAGGCAACGATCAGGTCTGGATTGTCGAAGGCCGCGCCAAAAGCGTGGGCGAGGGAATAGCCGAGCTCGCCGCCTTCGTTGATTGATCCTGGCGTCTCCGGTCCGGTGTGACTTGGAATGCCGCCCGGGAAAGAGAACTGGCGAAACAGCTCCCTTAGACCTTCGGCGTCCCGAGTGATGGCGGGAAAGCACTCGGTGTAGCTTCCTTCCAAATAGGTGTTTGCTACGATTGCGGGTGCACCGTGACCAGGACCGGTGACGAATATCATGTTGAGGTCGTGGTTGCGAATGACCCGGTTGAGGTGAACGTAGATGAAATTAAGTCCGGGTGACGTGCCCCAGTGGCCAAGCAGGCGAGGTTTGATGTGCGCCGGTCTCAGCGGCTCGCGCAGCAGTGGATTATCAAGCAGATAGATCTGTCCCACGGAAAGGTAGTTTGCCGCGCGCCAATAAGCGTCAATGCCGTCACGCTCGTCCTTACTCAGTCGATCGTTCATTCCTATCCATGTGGTTCACTGGTGCCAGACAAGATATGTGCACTCAAACTCAGCGCGCGTTTGTTAATTGGATTGCTGCCCCTGTGAGCTTTCCTCAAAGGTCGAAAGTCTCATTCAATGCCGGCATCTCGATGCGTGTGTCGGCCAGTTTGGCTGCAAAGGATCGCATAACATCTTCTTCGCCGTGAACGAGGAAGGTGCGGCTGGCATCAGCTTGTTTATGCCATGCCAGCAACTCTGCCTGATCCGCATGGGCAGAAAATCCGTTGATCGTGTGTATACTGGCTTTGACTTGGATATCTTCGCCGAAGATGTTGACTTGCTTTGCCCCATCGATAATGCGGCGAGCCAGGGTTCCCACGGCGGCATAGCCCACGAATACGATGCTCGAGTCCGCTCGCCAAAGATTATGCTTGAGATGGTGCATGACCCGCCCGCCGGTGCACATTCCTGAGCCAGCAATGATGATCGCCCCGCCTTTAATGCTGTTCAAAGCGACGGACTCCGACGTCTCCCGAACGAAGTGCAAGCCACGCAGGTTGAATGGGTCGCCGCTATTGCGGAAGAGTTCGGCGACCTTTGGCTCAAGACATTCAGGGTGATGCTCGAAGATTGCGGTAGCCGAAATCGCCAGCGGCGAGTCCAGAAATACTTGCATCGTATTTGGTAGGCGGTCCTGTTCCAGGCCTTGGCGTAGGAAATAGAGCAGCACTTGCGCACGTTCGAGCGCAAAAGTCGGAATGATTACGTTTCCCCCACGCGCGAACGTCTCGTTGATGGCCTGGTAGAGTTCATCGACCGAGAGATGCAGCGGTTTATGCAGGCGGTTGCCGTAGGTTGTTTCCAGCACGACGACGTCCGTCTTGGGCGGGATCGCAGGGTTTCGCAGCAATGGGCCACCGATATTACCGAGATCGCCGGAAAACAGAACTCCGCAGTGAAGGTCACGCTCCTCGAGTTGCAGGAAGATGCTGGCCGAGCCGAGAATATGGCCTGCATCGAGGAAGGTCGCATGGATGCCCGGGGCGATTACGAACGATGGTCCATATGTGGCGGTCCGCCCGAAGAAATCGAGGGTGTTGAGCGCATCGAGCACCGAGTACAGCGGTTGGAACGCTTTCTGGTTGGCGCCATGTCGCGCTGCCCTGTGGGCAAGGTAGCGCGCCTCTTCCTCCTGCAACTGGGCCGCATCAAGCAACACCAGCCGGGTGAGCTCACGCGTGGCTGCGGTCGTGATGATTTCACCACGGAAGCCTCTTTCCGCGAGAAGCGGCAAGCGTCCACAATGATCAAGATGGGCGTGTGTCAACAGTACATAGTCGAGGGCCGTCGGATCAAAACCGAAGGGACCCGCATTCTCCTCTGCAAGTTCATACTCACCCTGGTAAAGGCCGCAATCGATGAGGACATGGCGGCCGGCGGATTCGATCAGGTGACAAGAACCTGTGACACCTCGATCGGCGCCATGAAAAGACAGCTTCAAGAAAATCCTCCCTGAATTCAGATTGCAGAGCCGTATCACATTGCGAGGGACGTGACTGAACTCGCGTGAGACAGCTCGTCAACGCGTATGCGGCAGGGGTTCGCCGCTTTGCTTATGCCAATGCAGGATGCCGTCCCAGATCTCTTGTGCGGTTTCAGCGAACCAGAATAGATCGCGATCCTCTGGATCGATGACGCCTTCATCAACCAGGTAATCGATGTCGACGACTCGCCGCCAGTAGCTCTCGCCCACAAGCACGACTGGGATCGGCTTGATCTTGCGTGTCTGTACCAGGGTTAGGACCTCGAACAGCTCGTCGAATGTGCCATAGCCGCCTGGAAAGGCAACGAGCGCACGCGCCCGCAGAAGCAGATGCAGTTTGCGCAACGCGAAGTAATGAAAGCTGAAACAGAGATCAGCTGTGACGTAGGGGTTCGGATATTGTTCGTGCGGCAGGCTGATATTCAGGCCGACGGATTTGGCCCCGACGTCGAAAGTCCCGCGATTGGCCGCCTCCATTATACCCGGGCCGCCGCCGGTCATGATAACCGTATGCGGCGCAGGGTGGCCGCTGTTGGCCTCGCCGACCAGGCGTCCGAACTCGCGGGCAATCTCATAGTAGTGGCTCTTTGCCAGAATTCGCTCGGCGATTGCGAGCCGCCGCTCGAGGTTCTTGTTACCAGTATCGGCTGCCAATGCCCGGCGCAGCATTTCGACCTTGCGGCGTGCAGCTGCGCCTTCGCAGATGCGCGTGCCGCCGAAGACTACTATGGTGTGACGAATTCCATGCTCCGCAATTAACAATTCCGGCTTAAGATACTCGATCAGAAGGCGTACGCCGCGAAGGTCGTTGCGCGCGAGGAAATCAACGTCCTCCTCGGCCAGTCGATAGCTCGAACTGTTCAAAATCGCCTGAACGCGACGTAGCGCTTCGGGATCTTCCTCAGCGGCCTTGGGGACTTGCCACGGCAACGGCTCGCGCCGCTCGCGCGGGTGGGGAGGCTCGGGTATCTCGCGGTTCTGGCCGCCTGTTGATTGATCTTTTTCCATCGTCATCTGACCGCCAACGTACGTGTAGCATTCGCGCGCAGAACCTATAAATATGCCCCGCCAGCGGGGGCCCGTCGCTAGGGCAATTGGCTCAAGGAAAGCATGCCTGTAAGTCAGCCACTATTGAATGACCCAGGTCGAATGCCGGTTTGGAGCTGGCGATAGGATGGCTTGCGAAGTGATCGGAGCACACCCAGACAAGAAGTGAAGGCTGACGCACAAGCTTTCGCCTTTGGCACATTTCGGAACTAATGCTTCCGCGAGTACCCCCCGGCTTATGGCTCCAGGCCGCCCGACGCCGAGCAAGCCACCAAGCTAGAAGCACAGACTCCGGTCACGCTAGTACAGACAGATCAGGGGTGGGTTCCTAGTTGCCAAAAAGGGCAATTTACTTGGCTACGTCGCGACGGCGGTCCATTGAACGACTTTCTAGCGATCAATCGTTGCGCGCAGTTGGAGCGGCACTCAAAGGAACGACAGCCAATGAATGCGCGTGAACCTGGAGAAGTGAGCGGGTCACATCGCGATGGCGCCAAGGACCCCGCAAATGGCGAACTTGGCCCCGAAGAAATCTGGAAGGAGCCGACAGACCGGCTTCTCGAACGACTCGGAACGACCCCTGCGGGCCTTGATACCGCAGAGGTGCAATCGCGGTTGACGACCTATGGACCCAACGACGCCGCAACCGTCAAGCGTTCGCCGCTCTGGCTACAATTCCTCGCCCGCTTTCGCAACCCGCTGGTCATCATCCTGCTCGTGGCGAGCGGGTTGTCCGCGGCGACTGGCGACATCGCGAGCTTCTTCATCGTCGTGACCATCGTAACGATCAGTATGACACTTGATTTCGTCCAGGAAGTCCGCGCTCAGAATGCGGTTGAGGCGCTGCGCCGGTCGGTGGCGGTGCAGGCAACCGTACGGCGCAACGGTGCAAGCCTCTCGGTGCCGATCGACCAACTGGTCCCCGGCGACATTGTCGAGCTGATCGCTGGCGATCTCGTTCCTGCGGACTCGCGACTGCTCGAAAGCCGCGATCTTTTCGTCAACCAGGCTCTCCTCACGGGCGAGCCGTACCCAGCCGAGAAGCAGGCCAGCGACGCAGCCTTGGGCGCCGAAAACCCCGCCGGAGCGTCGAACGCCGTCTTTGCCGGCACCTCCGTGATCAGCGGCACTGCAACTATTGTGATCTGCCGAACTGGCGGCAAGACGGCGCTCGGCCAACTCGCGGCGAGCCTTGCGGAAAAGCCGCCGGCCACCGACTTCGCGGTCGGCATTCAACGTTTCGGCATGCTGATCATGCGCCTCACCGTGTTGATGGTGCTATTCGTCCTAGTGGTGAACATCTCTTTCCATCGGCCAGTGCTGGAGTCGCTGATGTTCGCGCTGGCACTCGCTGTCGGGCTGACACCCGAGCTGCTGCCGATGATCGTGACGGTCACACTTGCCCAGTCGGCAATGGAGTTGTCCAAGCGAAAGGTGATCGTGAAGCGCCTCTCCGCAATCCACGATCTCGGCGCCATGAATGTGCTGTGCACCGACAAGACCGGCACGCTGACAGAAGCCACGATCAAGCTCGTGCGCGCGATCGACGGGCGCGGCGCGGAGAGTCAGCGCGCCTATGCCTATGCCTATATCAACAGCCGGTTCGAAACCGGCATGAAGAGTCCGCTCGACGAGGCGATCCTCGCTGCCCATCCGTTCGACATGACTGGTTGGAGAAAGATCGACGAGGTGCCGTTCGATTTCGAGCGACGGCGTGTCTCGGTCCTGGTTGAGCACGACGCCAAGCGTCGTCTAATCGTGAAGGGTGCGCCTGAGGATCTCCTGCGGCTGTCCGGGCGATACGAGGGTGCGGACGGAGAGGAGCGGCCGCTCGACGCCGAGACGCGTCGTACCTTCGAGGCCACCCTTGACGCGCTCGGTGCGCAGGGATTCCGCGCGCTGGGCATAGCAAGCGGCGAGGTCGATATGAGCCATGAGACCGCCGCGATCATAGACGAGAGCGACCTTATTTTCTCCGGCTTCGCCGTTTTCCTGGATCCTCCGAAAGCGAGCGCCGGGGCTACGATCCAGGCAATGGCGGCTGCGGGCATCTCCGTGAAGGTGCTGACCGGCGATAACGAGCTCGTGACCCGCCACGTCTTCGCTGAGATCGGCATACCGGTCACGGGAGTACTCACAGGCGACGCGCTGACGCGTCTCTCGGACGAGGCGCTGATCGGACAGTTGTCAGGGGTCAACTTGTTTTGCCGTGTCAACCCGCAGCAGAAGCATCAGATCCTACTGGCGCTGAAGCGGCTCGGCCATGTTGTCGGCTTCATGGGGGATGGTATCAACGACGCTCCGGCGCTACACGCTGCGGATGTCGGGATCTCGGTCGATAGTGCCGCCGATGTCGCGCGTGCGGCTGCTGATCTGGTCCTGCTCGAACACGACCTCTCGGTGGTGCGCGAAGGTGTGGTCGACGGGCGTAGCGCGGTCCAGAACGTGTCCAAGTATGTTCTGATGGGCTCAAGCTCAAATTTCGGCAACATGTTCAGCATGGCCGGCGCAGCGCTGTTCCTGCCTTTCCTGCCGATGCTGCCGATCCAGATATTGCTGAATAACCTGCTCTATGACGTGTCAGAGATCGCAATTCCGTTCGATCGGGTGGATCAGGAGGCTACCGCCCGGCCAGTGAAGTGGGACGTCAAGCTGATCGAGCGGTTCATGCTAGTATTCGGGCCGGTCAGCTCCGTCTTCGATTTTCTGACCTTCTACGCTTTGCTGCATCTGTTTGGCGCCGGCGAGGCGCTTTTTCAGACCGGCTGGTTCATCGAGTCGATCACGACCCAGGTGCTGGTGGTCTTCGCCCTCCGTACGCGCCGGCGATTCTTCCAGAGCAGGCCGAGCGGGTTCCTCGTCGCCATGGCACTTGGGTCTGTCGCTGTCGCGATCGTCCTTCCTCTTCTCTCAGTGGGCCGGTGGTTCGGTTTCGTTGCACCGCCGCCGCTGTTTTTCGTCTACCTGATCATCGTGACAGCTGCGTATCTGGCGCTCGTCGAAATCACCAAGGGCTTTTTCTACCGCTCCACTGCCGGACGCTGACCGCGGCCCACGATGGGCCGCCTGCACGTTGTGGGAGCGCTGCCCGCATGGAAGGCTAATCACCTCCGAATGAGCTCACTGAGAACAGGCGAACGACAGAACATCGACAGGAGATTTCAAAAGGGCGAAGGCGGCAATCCCGCCGGCAGACCGAGGTGTGCCCGAAACAAGACCACGCTGGCGATCGAGGCATTGATTGATGGCTAGGCTGAGGCCGTCACGCCGTAAGCACGTGAACTCCACTCGTCTTCATCATGCGGTCCATCAGATCTTGCCGACGTTGGACCTGCTTGAGCGTCGGCTACAGGCGCGTTGAAGTTGGCATCAGTGCCTTCATTTTTGCCAGCGAATTGCTGAATTAGCGACCCGCAAGTCATCATCAGGTGGCGGTGCGTGCCGGTCGTTGACCCACATCAAACTTGTGGCGTGAGAAATCGTGCACCCGCTGCTGCTGTCGGGTTCAAGAAAGCGTACGCCGAGGCAACATACGCAAGGCCGACTATTGTCGCTCTCGTACAGCTGGCGAATTCCGTTCGCATCGGACCTCTCCTCGGCGACTTCAAGATAGGCACCGCGAAGACGATCCGTTGGGAGCTTCACCTCTGCCGCCGAAGCCATCCGTTTAGCAGTCGAGGAGGAATCGACTGGGCCTCAAGCATGCGGCCGAGAAGGCCATGGCAGACATGAAACAGTGCAAATAACGTCTTAGGCCAGCTCTGCTAGCGATCCTGCTTAGGATTTCGCCATCGCGTTCTTAAGCATGCCGACGATGATGGTGAGCTGGAGGTACCTGTGCTTGTTCCAGCCGAGCTGCCAGAAGTGGTAGCAACTTAACGAACGAGTCCGTTTAAGGGTTCCCGATGGTTCGCGTGCATGCAAGTCTGGGGCCTGCGCAGAAGGATCGTGGTGAACGTCAATGGCGAGGATCGCTTGCGGCTTGCGGCGATCGTGGCCAATCGAAACAGCCCGCAGAAGCATGTCTGGCGTGTCCGGATCATCCTGCTGACGGGCGGAACCGGGCGGCGCTTAAAACGGGGCGTCTTCCGATCGATCGTTCACCTCCAGGCCGCCATCAATCGCCCATTGATGAATTCATTACTCGGAGAGCGAGCGAGCAGCCTTCGTTCCACGGGTAAAAACGAGGGCGTGAAGTTCGGCCTCACCAAAAACCCGGCTGATCTCTCTGAATGCGAAGAAAGGGATCAGGGCGACACACATGATGATCGCGACGGATGTAAATCCCCCAATCGTTCCTCCGCCAATATCTGGCATGCCCTGGACCGCGGTCTTCCCATGCAACATTGCAACGATAATTTCTTCTGCGATGTAGGCGCATATGAGCAAAATAGTGAATGCCAGGGATTTATATACAATTGGATATGCCAGAGGCTTTTCCCTGAATCTATCGGCGAAATGCAATCCTTCCGCCACGAGAATTATTTTGGCTAGAACCAATGCGTTGATTAGCGCAAATCCGTAAAATCTATAACTGATGTGTTGCTTGCTCAGCACAACCCATTCGTGAAGAACAAACAAACCGAAAACGATCACAAGATAAACGAAAATACCGATAAACTTCTTTGCCTCATCAAGCAGAATCTGTTTCACGGGGCGTTTGCGCTTGTTTCCGGATTCCTCTTCCTGGGCTAAGTCACCGATTTGATTACTCATTGCGAGCGCTCCACGAAGTTCCACAAAAGGAGGGTTCCACCGAACCCTCACCATAGGGGTACGACGGCCGATGACAAGTACACGATGGCAGTCGCGGCCCGGCAAACAACGGTGTGCAGGCACCGGGGCCTGGGTACGGGTCAGGCCAAGCCCGCCGGCATTCTAACGAACCAGCCACGGTCCCGTTCTTTCTTGAAGGTCGCCAGCGGGTCGCCACCAAGGTTTTTTTCGGCCGCGTTCTGCCCTGTGTGCCGGCGTTGCCGAGGGTTCCAACCCAAAAAAGAGAAGCGAGCGGTGAGGCCGGATCACATGACTGAAAATGCGCGGTACCGCATTCCTGATCCTGTTCGCAGCCTCGGCGGCGGTCGTAGGATCAATGATTGTCCTAGGCAGCGATGGAAAGGTCTGTTTGTGGCACGAAGCGGACCAACTCGATGGGGCGCTGTGACGTTGGCTACTGACCCAAAGCGGACTCAAAGACCGGCGATTCGACCTCGGCTAGCCCTCTACGAGCCGCAACGTATACCTCGCGCGCCGCGTCTGAGTTCATGAAGAAGATACCCAGCCCGACAATCAAATCGGGCCACGCGGATGCGGTGTAAGTGGTGAAAGTCCGGCACCGATAATCGCGGCGTTGGCTAGAACATCGTTTCTCGCGGACAGGAAGGCGGCGCGCGTCAAGCTTCCGCCATGACTGCGATAGCGCGCCAGCATGAGGGCGCAGGTGAGGTTCACAGCCATGGCTCCTGCCCCCGGTCAGAGAAAGCGGGAGCACGCCGGTGGCACGGGAAGCAGGAATTTATCCCAAGCCATCCAGAGCGTCGCTAGCCCCGGAATGAGCAGGATGCCAGCGAGCACCATGCCCACATGCGTGCGGTGACGAGCGCTCCAACCCCAAAGCGATGAGGATTAGGAAGTTGACCGAGGTGTCCTCTAGGAAGTCGATGCTATCGGCGAACAGAGACACCGAGCCGATGGCGAGCGCTACGCTGAACTCGACCCCGAAATAGGCAAGGTTCAGGAGGGCCACGCGGGCGACGACCCGGCGCAAGTCCTCATCTGTTTCGCTGAGTGGCATACCCATGCCTGTGGACGCTCTACCACGTTCTCAGTGGGGTGACTTACCACCGCTATCCCGCCGGAGGAATGACCTCACCGCTTCGGAGACCGGGTCGGGAAACTCCTCGTGGACGGCCAGTTTGCCGTGCGGCAGTTCGACAGACCGAACATGCGGGACCGACGCAAGTGCTTTCATTTCTGCTTTAGACCTTCTCGGTGTCGCGGCTCCGTAGACCACGAGTATCGGCTCTTTGACACGCTTTGCTGTCTCGATGAATGATGAGTGGTTGGCCATCGGGTCGAGCATGCCGGTAACGAATCGGATGGCGGCATACCGTGCACCTGCACCGGTAACGACAGCCATCTTTTGGGTGAACCGCTCTCCTGTGAGCCAATCTGGGTCGGCGTAGACGTGGCCGCGCGCCATCATGCGCACCATGGCCGGGTTGACGTTGAGCCGGTAGAGTATCTGGCCAAGCACCGGCAGGTCGCTTGCGCGGGCGACCCATTCTCTCACCCGACGTCGTCCACCCATCATGGTCGGCAAGGGGCCACGCCAGGTTGGGGCGATCAGGCATAACATCCCTGCTGAGTTCGGCGAGGCAGCAGCAACCGAGAGGGCGTAGCTCGCGGCGTGCCCGGCAGCTACCGTGGCGAGCGGATGGGTAGCCACATGGGTAAGGACGTATTGCAGAAAGGCCGTATAAGCCGCAGGTTGCCACGGGATTGGCGGGCGGGGCTCGTCTCCAAAACCAGGCCAGTCAATGGCAACGGTAGCGAAGTCGGACGCGAGCCGCTCCTGAAGCGGCCTCATTTCTTGTCGAGTGGATATCGAGCTCAGGGCGGGGAGCAAAAGGACGATCGGTCCTACTCCGAGGCGGTCATATCCGACCCGAACCTCTTGACCCTCCCAACTCCAAATGATGCAATCCGACTCCGCCTTCACGCTGCTTTCCTATGTTAAAAACGGACCAGAGGTGGCTGTGCAGCCCTTTGAGTGGCTTCGACTACAGATGTGGCATTCGGGTCCAATTTTGGCGTGCCTGGCCTCAGATGGGTTATCAAGCCCCCCAACCACCGATACCGAACTAAAGAGCCGCATAGTCAAGGTGCAAACAAAGCTGGTTGCGGGCCCTCGCGACCAACCTTCACGGAACAGGATTCCTGCGGCACTTAACCGACACTGACACCCCTATCCCGTCGTTCGTTTGTGGGGGGGAGCGGACGTCTTTGGCACACACCTATTACGTCAGCTACTGACCCAAAGCGGACCAGGCGCTCGGTCGTGGAGACCGTGCCCGCGGAGCCCACCCATGAATACGCCACCAAATAGGCGCTAAGGGCTACGCTTTTTGGCTCTGTTCCAAGGATACTGCGACGACACGACGTGTCCCTAGCCATAAAGGTGCCAAGGTCTGGTAGATACCTTGGATGCTCAGCCCACCTCCACTTGGAGACGTTTGGTGCCGAACTCGGGGGACTTAACAATGCGCGCATTGGTGGTGCAAGTTGCCGCCCTCTGCGGCATCGCAATGTCGTCTCTGGCAGCGAATGCCGCACAATCAGAAGAACGACTTGTTATGCCCTTTGCGTGCCAGGACCGGGGAGGAGAAGTCGCGCTCGTCCCGGGGCCGAGCCAATCGTATCGAATTTACGGAACTCCCGAACGTCAGTTGTTTACAGCCTGCTCGCCGAAAGCACCTGAGATTTGTCGGAACTGGTTGGTGCACCGGTTTGACATCGACTGCAGCGGCGTCAGGGTCTCGTGGCTATCGGTAGTCGATGCCCTGACGAGGCGGAGTGGCAGCCGCTTTTGGGTCAGCGACGGTCGGCTCCACGTGAAGATGGGACCCTGGTGGAACAGGACGCGCGGCGGACCATGCTACATAAGGCGGCCGTCCGGTTATGCGCCGTGGCGATATGGCCGTCCTGACTTCGATGGGCCATGCGCGAGTGCGCCACCAGATAGCCCACAGCAAGTAATCGACATGCCCTCCGGGTTTGCCCCGGTGGTGGGACCGTTCGCCCACTTCACGTCTGAGCCGAGTGGCCAACCCGAACCGGTCGAGAGGCCTGCGCCTCAGGTCAATAGGGCCGCCGGAGGGCTACCCAAGGAAGAGCGTCGGCCCGACATGCAGACCGCGAATTTAGAACCTTCGGTCTCAAAAGCCGGCCAAACCTTTGGCAGCGCGGAAGCGAGATCATTGATGGCAGGAGCGTCAGTAGCCCGGCTTCCGAAGAGAAGGGAAGCAACGACCAATGAGGTTAGCCCTGGCGGCCAAGCTCCGGTTGCACCCCTGTGGGGCAAGATTGCCAATAACGTTTGGTTTGGACTAGTCGCAACACTTCTAATCTCCGCGATGTGGTTAGTATGGGCGCGGCGTGACGATCGAATGGACGTCACGACCGTGTCTCAACGAGAAACCAACGCTAGGGCATCCACAGGCTTTACGCCCAATCCTTTTCGGCCGCAGCCATCAGCACCGATTGCGCCATCCGCAGAAGTGAGCGAGCGACTGCCGTCGACCCGAAAAGAGGCGCTGCAGGTGCTCGGCGCAAGTCCGGAAACAGGGGAGGAGATGCTGAAGAAGATCGTCAAAACGCTTCGCCAGAACTGGCACCCCGATCGGGCCACCCGAGAGGAAGAGCGTCTAATGAGGGAGCGCAGGCTCAAACAGATCAACGTGGCGTGGGACATCATCCGCGGCAAGCAAGCATCAGCGAAGGGGTCAAGCGCGTGAGGTCAGTTCAGACCCTTGGTCGGCGGAGGCTCGGATCATCCCTCTACAGTCGCGAAAGAAGCTAATCAATGTCGCGCTTCGCTTCCGCTAGGGCATCCTGTTTGCGGGCCGCCAGCGTCTAAAGCGTCGATTGAGCGATCAAGGGCAAATCTGCCCGACCCACCTTAGGTGCGCTGGACCTCTGAGGGAAAAGCGGCTCCTTCACCTCGCACAACGCGTTCTCAAGCCATCGCACCGATGAAGCCGGGCCCTCACCGGGAGTCCGCGAATGACCCAGAGCGGACATTGCGCGACCTTTGCCGGGTCTAGAAGTGATAAGCGAAGGCGCTAGTCTCGTAAATTGCAGCCGCGTAGGACGCCGATCAGGAACCCGCTGATGCGGTCAGGAATTGCCTGACGAAACTCTGTAGCTCATCGGCAGCGCTATCGGAAACCGCCCAATAGTTGATTTTTCCGTCGCTCCAAGACAGGACGAGATAGCCTCGCTGGAGGTTATGACTAATGGATGCGGATAGCGCACGCGTACTTGGCATTTCCGTCAGGCTGATCAGATGCATGCCGGGGCGATAGACGAGAGTCGCAGCCGGCTCGAGCCCAATGACGTCGATCCTTGCACCGACGAGCGGAAAGCCGTCAACGGAGAGATCCTCGACGACGGGCGCGAAAGCATCTTTCCGTTGAACCAAGGCTTCACCGTATGGTGGTCCGAGGAGAGCAGGTCCGTCGGCTGCGGCGCCATGAGGCCGCGGATGTGCGCAGACACGACTTGGCCTCCAAGGTCGTCGCTTTGATATTTGAGCACAACGAAGCTCGTGCCCGCCATTACGGCGCCGAGGAGGAACGATGCTGCCACGGAGCGCCATGAGTAGCGACGGCCCCATGTGCCGACATTCAGTCTCCTAGTGATGCGGCGGCGAAGATCGTCCGACGGCACATCCTCGCCCAGGTCAGAGCGAAGCGCGGCACGGAGCGCGCGACGGGCTTCAAACGCGACATTGAGTGCGGATTCGCGCGCGACGCGCTTCTCGAAACGCGTAGCCTCGATCGCGTCGAGCTCTCCAATAGGCATTGAGAAGAAGCTCATCTTGCTTGGAAAGGATCATGCTGCACTCCCCTCAATGGCTTCGATCAAGAGCCGCCGCGCGCGGGCAAGCTGGGACATCACCGTACCAATGGGGATGCCCACCACCTCGGCAATCGTCCGATAGTTGAGATCGTGGATCTCGCGCAGCACCAGCACTTCGCGGAAGTGCGCTGGCAGGGATGCAACCGCCTTGCGCACTCCTTCAGCCTCGGCTTTGGCGATCAGCGCCGACTCCGGTGTTTGCGCCGCCTCGCTCACAGCCGTCTCGTCTATCTGCTCGCGAGCGAATTCATCGAGGTCGTTCGCAAGCACAATTGCTGCAGGGTGGTTCTTGGCGAGCCAGCTGTAGCTTGTGTTATACGCACGATGGTTAGCACCCAGGCACGTGGGTCTCCGCCAGCAAACCCCCGAATCCCTTAAAAAGCGCGAATCGCGGCCTCTTGCACGATGTCTTCCCCGTCGACCCGACTGCCCGCAAGCCAGCGGGCAAGCCGGAAGGCATCGGTCGGGCGCTTGGGATCAGCAAATGACCCGTAGCCGACATCCAGTAATCTCGCGCGCGCTCGAGCAGCGAGACGTGTACAGTGTCACCCTAGGTCAGAGTTGTGGGGGCGATTGGGCGTGTTTCTCGCGTTCGGATCGCTAATTTCGCCAACTTCAAGGAGCTTGAGGTCGAGACCTGGGGCGACGTTGCGATCGTTGGCGAGAGCAAGGTCGGCAAGAGCGCTTCCATCGCGTGTTTGAGCGCGGCAAACACTCGATCCGCCTGGTTGCCAGGGCCGGTAAGCTAGCCCAGGATCATATGCGTCGAGGCGCGACTCGGCGCCAGTCGTCGTTAATATCGTGCAAGAGACATCCGGAAATCAGTCCGCCGATGCCGCTAAAACGCCAGCCGCCAGTCCGCGGCCGCTGCTGGTCTATGACGGCGATTGCGGGTTCTGCAGCTATTGGGCGCGTTACTGGCAGAAGCTCACGGGCGACTGCGTCGAATACCGGCCGTATCAGGAAGTAGCCGCGCAATATCCCGCGATCTCACAAGCCGATTTTCAGCGCGCGGTGCAATTCATCGCGCCCGACGGACATCATGCCAGCGCCGCCGAGGCCAGTTTCCTGACCCTGAGCCACGCGCGCGGCAAGGGATTCTGGCTCGCTCTCTACAGAAATCTGCCCGGTTTCGCGGCCGTCTCGGAACTGGCTTACGCGTTCATCGCCGCGCACCGGCCGGCATTTTTCCGCGTCAGCCTACTGATGTGGGGCAGGAACCACGAGCCGCCGCGCTACGATCTCATCTCGTTCCTGTTCCTGCGCCTGTTCGGGCTGGTCTACCTGTCGGCCTTCGTCTCCTTCGCCGTGCAGGCGCAGGGGCTCATCGGAAGCCATGGCATCCTGCCGGTGGCCGAACTGGTCGATGCCGTCGCCGGCCGTCTCGGGCCGGAGCGTTTCTTCCTGGCGCCGATGGTGTTCTGGTTAAACGACAGCGATGTCGCCATTCAGGCCGTATGCTGGGCGGGGGCCGGGCTGTCGCTACTGCTGGTCGTGAATCTGTTGCCGCGCCTGAGCCTGTTTCTGCTCTATGCGCTCTACCTTTCGCTGTTTTATGCCGGGCAAGCCTTCATGAACTTCCAGTGGGACACGTTCCTGCTGGAAACCGGGTTTGTCGCGCTTCTGTTGAGCGTCGCCACTGCGCCGGGCATTTGGCTGTTGCGCTGGCTGCTGTTCCGCTTCATGTTCATGTCGGGCGTCGTCAAGCTGCTGAGCGGCGATCCCAACTGGTGGAACCTGTCCGCGCTGTTGGATCACTTTCTGACGCAGCCGCTGCCCACGCCGCTCGCTTGGTACGCCGCGCGGCTGCCGCCCGGCCTATTGAAATTCACCGCCGGCGGCACGTTTTTCATCGAGCTGATTCTGCCGTTCCTGATCTTCTGCCCGCGCCGGCTGCGGTTTTTCTCGGCCTTCGGCATCCTGCTGCTGCAAAGCTGCATTCTCATCACTGGGAATTACAACTGGTTCAATCTCCAGACCATGTTGCTATGCCTGCCGCTGTTCGATGACGCGGCGATGCGAAAGATATTGCCGCGTCGCCTGACCCCGCTGCTGCAGGCGAGAAATCAGGCGCCGCGACGGGCGGTGACGGTCGTCGTCAACGCATTGGCGCTGCTGATCGTGTTCTGCAGCCTGGTGCAGATGGATGAGCGTTTCGGCGGCAACCCGCCCGTGGTGGCGCAGGCGGTCGACGGCTTGATCGAACCGCTGCATATCGTCAGCGCTTACGGCCTGTTCGCGGTCATGACCACGAAGCGCCACGAAATCGTCATCGAGGGTTCGTATGACGGTGCCGAATGGCGCGACTACGAATTCTGGTACAAGCCTGGCGATGTCGCGCGCCCCCCGCGCTGGAACATCCCGCATCAGCCGCGCCTGGACTGGCAGATGTGGTTCGCCGCGCTCGACGACCCGCGGCGCCTGCGGTGGTTTTCGCGTTTCCTCGAACGGTTGCTGGAGAACGAACCCACAGTGACGGCGCTACTGGAAAGGAATCCCTTTCCGGACAAGCCGCCGATCTATGTGCGCGCGCAGTTCTACGACTACACCTATGCCGGCAGCGAGGAAAAGGCGAGGGGCCGATGGTGGGACCGGCGATTGCTGGGACTGTACTTCCCCGCGGTGCATCTGAAAGGCGAATGATCCTGTTATCGGCGCATGATCGATGCATGCCGGAGCCGCAAAATTGAGGCTGCGGCCTTCCCCACCTTTTTGTCCGTCTTCCGTGGTTCCTGCGGAAGGATGCCAGTTGTCGTCGTAGCTCACGACATCGACCCCGCGCAGCGCCAGCACGAGCCCCTGATCGACCTTCGGCACGAGCGCCACGTTGTGGGAGGCCTCCGCGAAAGACCGGCATCGGTCGTGGTAGCGCCAGGGAGGTTGAATGGACGCCAACAAACCTGGACGCCCGTCTGATACAAATTCTCGTCAAGGGAGTGATAGACTTGATGCCTGATCGCATCAGCGACATCCTGCACGTCGGGCTCAGGTTAATGGCAATTCAGAGCGGCGCAAACGACCCTGGCCTTTTGCGTGATGACCGCTACCGGAGAAAGCAACAGCAAGATGCCAGTACCGTTTCGACGACCGGATAAGCCCCGCACGTCTGCTCCTTCTCGATCAGCTCAGCCAAACCTGGACGGCCGAGCCGGCGCGCCGCGCGAGCCGTCACGCCATGATCAGTCATTCGTCAACACTGACGTCCCGAGCCTCAGGCTTGCCGGTACGGGCGCTGACCGCCTCAGGAAGTCAGTTCTGACGGTCATCGCGATCTCGTTGGCTATCGTTGCCAGTGAAACTCTAACCAGCCGCTCGTCGGCCCAACCACATGACGACGTTCAAAAGGTGGCGATATGCGATGAGGGTATCGTTGGCCACTGCTTGGACATGCACACGCTGGAACTTTTTTTAACGTCTCGATGATTGCGAGAGGGCGTTAAATAGAATGCCGACGTTGGGTCGGCGACTTTACGCCGCGTGTGGGCACGAGCGCATCGGTAACCAACCTGTTCGGCTGCGCTTCAGGCTGGTGCTCAAGATTTGACGACCTCTTTGCCCATGCGACGGCGAACCGCGTCACGAACCTTGGCCTGCATGCTCTCCTTCAGCGCGGCCATGATGTTGATGACATTAGGTGTCTCGCCAGTTGCGTCGGAGTTTTAGACACTAAAGATCGCTGTCGCTCTCTGGGGCGGTTTGGCTAGTAGATCGATGGAACTACTTCCGCTTGGGGATCGGCCTCGTATTTAGTCCGGGTTGTGGACGCGCGCCGGCAAAGCTACTTCGTCGTGATAAACTCCCTCGTAAAGGATCATGCTCACCAGATGCTGGATGCAGTTCAATCTGGCCTGCTTCTTGTCGACAGCCTCGACGATCCACCAAGGAGCCTCAGGGTTGCTCAGCCTTTTGGTGGCGGGCTTGGTCATTAGGGATGGCGGCGCAATGAAGCTCAGCCTGCCTCGAACCAGGAGATCGCCCTGTCGGTCGTCGCTGCACTACACCATGTGACCCGGTACCATTACGACCGGCCGGTGGAGCTGGGCCCGCAGGTCGTGCGCCTTCGGCCGGCGCCGCACTGCCGTACTCGGATTCTCAGTTATTCGCTAAAGATCACGCCGGCGAACCACTTCATCAATTGGCAACAGGATCCCCATGGCAACTGGCTGGCGCGGCTGGTGTTTCCGGAACGGACGACGGAATTCAGCGTTGCGGTCGACCTCACCGCCGAGATGTCAGTGATCAATCCTTTCGATTTTTTCGTCGAACCCTATGCCGAAACCCTGCCATTCCGCTACGCCGACGATCTGCGCGGCGACTTAGCGGCCTATATGGAGGTCGACGAGGGCGGGCCACTGCTCGAGGCCGCTGTCGCCAGCCTGGAGCCTGCGGGAAAGCGCACCATCGATTTTCTCGTCGGCCTGAATACGCAGATTGAGCATACCGTCGCCCATCTCGTGCGCATGGAGCCCGGGGTTCAGACTCCCGATCAGACCCTGTCGCTCGCATCTGGATCGTGCCGCGACAGCGCTTGGCTGCTGGTCCAGATAATGCGCAGCCTGGGCTTCGCCGCTCGCTTCGTCTCCGGCTACCTGATTCAGCTCAGGGCCGACATCGATCCGATAGATGGACCCCTCGGAACCCGGCGCGATTTCACTGACCTGCACGCCTGGGCGGAGGTCTACATCCCAGGCGCGGGATGGATCGGCTTTGACGCCACCTCCGGTCTGCTGTGCGGGGAGGGGCACCTGCCGCTGGCGGCTTCCCCCCACTACCGGTCGTCGGCTGCCATCACCGGCGCCGTGAGCATGGCGGAGACTGCCTTCGAGTTCGAGATGAACGTCTCACGGCTGGTCGATACCATACGCATCACCCGGCCGTTCGATGACGCCGGTTGGGACGCCCTCGACCAACTTGGCGAGCGGGTCGAGGCTGATCTGCAAGCCCAGGACGTGAGGCTGACCATGGGCGGCGAGCCGACCTTCGTGTCCATTGACGACTTCGAGGCCGCCGAATGGAAGACCGACGCCTCGGGCCCGACCAAGCCGGTCATCGCCGAGCAACTGATTGAGCGTCTGAAGCGCCGCTTCGGCCCGAGGGGCATGCTGCACTACGGTCAGGGCAAATGGTATCCGGGCGAGGCTCTGCCGCGTTGGGTGCTGGGGCTGTACTGGCGGCGCGACGGCCAGCCGGTCTGGCGTGGCGCAGCCCCGGTCGGGACGCCAAGGGTAAGGCCGCCGACGGCGTCCGACGCCTTGGCCCTGATCCGCCGACTGGCGGGCCGGTTGGGCGTCGACCCAGCTCTCGCTCTTCCGGCGCGCGAGGATCCGCTCCACTGGATTAAGGTCGAAGGCGATCTTCCGCCAGGCGTCGAGCTGGACGACGCCGAAATCGACAACGCGCCATCTCGGCACGGCCTGCGCCGGGCCATGGCGGGCGGGCTTTCGAAGCCGGTCGGCTACGTCCTGCCACTACGTCGCGGGCTCACCAGGGCCGAGGGCGAGCGCTGGCTCAGCGAGGCTTGGCGGTTCAAGCGCGGACGCCTCTACCTGGTCCCCGGCGACTCGCCGATCGGCTTGCGGCTGCCGCTCGGCGCGCTGCCGCCGGTAAAGCCCAAGGATTATCCGTACATCATCCCCCTGGACCCCTATGAAGAGCGCGGGCCGCTGCCGGGTTTCGACGCAATCTATCGCGCTGCGCCCACGGCCGCCCCGCCAGCCGCGGGCGGCCGCCGGGCCAAAAAGCAGGTGGTGCGGACAGCGATCGCGATCGAACCGCGGGATGGCGTGCTTTGCGTTTTCATGCCGCCGCTCGCCCGGCTGGAGGACTACCTCGAGCTGGTCGCCCACCTGGAAGTCGCCGCCGAAGGGACGCCCGTCCGGATCGAAGGCTATACCCCCCCCGACGATGTCAGGCTGTCGTGTCTGAAGGTGACTCCCGATCCCGGCGTCATCGAAGTGAACATTCAGCCGGCCGGCGATTGGCGGGAAGCGGTCGTGATCACCACCGGAATTTATGAGGATGCAGCGGCGTGTCGGCTCGGCACTGACAAGTTCATGATCGATGGGCGGCACACCGGAACCGGCGGCGGCGCCCACGTGGTTGTCGGCGGCTCCGGCCCAGCCAACTCGCCGTTCCTGCGCCGACCCGACGTGTTGAAAAGCCTGCTGCTCTATTGGCAGCGCCATCCGGCGCTGTCGTACCTATTTTCCGGTCTGTTCGTCGGGCCGACCAGCCAGGCCCCGCGAATCGACGAGGCCCGCCACGACGTGCTCTACGAACTGGATATCGCGCTTGGCATGATCCCGCAACCCGACGTCGCCGCGCCGGTGGTGCCGTGGCTGGTGGACCGGCTGTTGCGCAACCTGCTCACCGATGTCGCCGGAAACACCCACCGCACCGAGATCTGCATCGACAAGCTCTATTCGCCGGATGGGCCAACCGGGCGACTGGGCCTGCTCGAATTTCGTGGTTTCGAGATGCCGCCGGACGCGCGGATGAACCTCGCCCAGCAGCTCCTGATCCGCGCCTTGATCGCTTGGTTCTGGCGGCAGCCGCAGACCGGCCGCCTGGTACGCTGGGGCACGGCCCTGCACGACCGCTTCATGCTGCCGCACTTCGTCTGGAGCGATTTCCTCGACGTCCTAGCTGACCTCAACCGGGCGGGCTATGCTTTCAATCCGCAATGGTACGAGGCGCAGAGAGCGTTTCGTTTCCCAGTGCACGGCCACGTCCAGTACGGAGGCGTTGGCCTGGAGCTGCGCCATGCACTGGAGCCTTGGCACGTGATGGGCGAGGAAAGCTCCGGGTCAGGCACGGTCCGAGTCGTGGATTCCTCGGTAGAGCGGCTGCAAGTGTTGACGAGCGGCTTCAATCCGGAGCGCTACGTGATCACCTGCAATGGCCGACCGTTGCCGATGACCTCGACCGGCGTGTCGATGGAGGCCATCGCCGGCGTTCGCTACAAGGCTTGGAAGTTACCCAGCGGGCTTCACCCGACCTTGGCGGTCCACGCGCCTTTGACCTTCGACATCGTCGATCGCGCCAACAACCGATCGCTGGGCGGCTGCGTCTACCATGTCGCCCACCCTGGCGGGCGCAACTATGATACATTCCCGGTCAACTCGAATGAAGCCCAGGCGCGTCGCGAGGCGCGGTTCGAGGAGCGTGGGCACAGCCCGGGGATCGTGACGCCGCCGCCCGCGGACGTGACGGGCGAATTTCCGATAACCCTCGATCTGAGGACCCGTGTTGGCCCCTGAGCCCTCCAGTGCAGTTCGCAGACGCGAGACCCTCGGCTCGTCCGCCGCCGGTCGCCTGTCCGGTTGGCTGCGCGGTTATCGGCCGTTACCGGGCGTGCCCGACGAGCTGTTGGATCCTACCGGTCGCCCCCGCGACTACTGGCTGGGTTTCCTCGGCGATTTCGCCGAATACGAGGAAGGCGAGTTCAAGAGCCGCTTCAGCCTGGCCACCCGGCATATCCGCGACACCGGCGTTTCCTACCGGATCTATGGCGAGGAAAACGAGCGGAGCTGGCCGATTAACCCGCTGCCCCTGATTTTGGGCGAGGGCGAGTGGGCGCAGATTGCCGCGGGCGTCGAGCAGCGGGCGAATCTGATGGAAGCGCTGCTGCAGGACTTATATGGCGAGGCGAGGCTGTTGGCCGACGGCGCGCTACCGGCCGCCGCCGTCACCGGCAGCAACGATTTCATCCGAGCTATGCGGGGGGCCAAGCCGCCTGGCGGACGCTACTTGCAACTCTACGCCGCCGACCTCGGCCGCGGCCCGGACGGACGCTGGTGGGTGCTGGACGACCGCGCCCAGGCGCCGTCGGGGGCTGGTTATGCGCTGGAGAACCGCCTCGTCCTCTCACGCGCCTATCCCAACCTCTACAACGCGATGAACGTCCAGCGTCTGGCCTCGTTCTTCGACGAGTGGCGCAAAGGCTTGGCCGCAGCTGCCGACCGCAGCGATCCGCGAATATGTCTGCTGACACCCGGCCCGTATAGCGAAACCTATTTCGAACAGGCCCATCTCGCGCGGTACCTGGGCTTCCTGCTCGTCGAAGGCGACGATCTGGTCGTTCGCGACGGCCGCGCCTATGTGCGCACCATCGCGGGGCTGAAACGAGCGGACGTCATCCTGCGCCGTGTCGACGCCGACTTCATCGATCCGCTCGAACTCAACAGCGCTTCGCGGCTCGGCGTGCCTGGCTTGCTCGAGGCGATCCGCAGCGGCGGCGTGGCGGTGCTCAGCATGCCGGGCTCCGGCGTATTGGAATCCAAGGCCTTGCTGGGCTTCCTGCCGAAGCTCTGTCGCCGGCTGCTGGGCGAAGAGCTGACAATGCCCAACGTCGCGACATGGTGGTGCGGCCAGCCGGCCGAACGGGACCTGGTCGAGAGCGATCTGGACAACCGGGTGATCGCGCCCGCCTTCAACGGCCCGGGGCCGGACGGGACCTCGTCCAGGCCGCGCCTGATGGCCGACCTGTCGCCCCAGGAACGCGCGGCCTTCCTCTCGCGCTTTAACGACCGGCCCGGCGACTTCGTCGGTCAGGAGGTGGTCCGACTGTCAACCACGCCGGTATTGCGCGACGGCCGCCTCGAGCCCGCGCCCTTCGTGTTGAGAGTTTACGCCGCGGCCACGCCAGAGGGCTTGCGCATCATGCCCGGGGGGTTCTGCCGCACCTCCGACCAGCTCGATGTCCGAGCCATCTCCATGGGTGAGGATGCGCGCACGTCCGATGTCTGGGTCATCGCAGACAAGCCGGTCAAGCGGGTCACCTTGCTCGCTAGCACCGACGACGTGAAGGTCAGGCGGATTCTCGGCCACCTGCCCAGCCGAGCCGCCGACAATCTGTTCTGGCTCGGCCGCTATCTCGAGCGCGCCGAGGCCACCCTGCGTCTGGTGCGCAGCCTATGCACCAGCCTGATGGACTCCGAAGCCGCCCTCCACAGCGCCGGTGAGACCCTGGACCGCCTGCAACAACTTCTGGTCGCCTCGGGCGCCTTGGACGAAGCGGCCCTGGGGCGCCGGGCGCTGGACGCCGCCAATGATGCTCTGCACGACCAGGACGCGCTCGGCTCGGTCATTGACCTGGTCCGCCAGGCCCGCCGCACGGCCTCGAGCATGCGCGAACGATTGTCCGGCGACTTCTGGACTTTGCTGCTCAACCTGGACGGTCGCCTTCTCGACGGCGCACGGAATTTGTTGTTGGAGGCAGAAGTTATCCAACAGGTTGAAAGCGCGCTGCAAATCCTCGCCGCCCTGTCCGGCTTGGCACAAGAGAACATGAACCGAGGCGCGGGCTGGCGCTTCCTCGATATGGGGCGGAGGATCGAGCGCGGGATCAACACCTGCCGCTTCACCCGGGCGCTCGCCGACGGCACGGCGACCAACGACGACCTCGACTTGCTACTCGACCTCGCCGATAGCCAGATCACCTACCGCGCCCGCTACCTCGTCGGACTGGCGCTGACGCCGGTGCGCGACATGGTCATGCTCGATCCCTTCAATACGCGGTCACTGGCTTTCCAGGTTTTCGCCCTGAAGGGCCACCTGGCCGCCCTGCCTTCCCTGTTGGACGACGGGATGCTGGAGGAGCCCAACAGAATCCTGCTTCCGCTAGCGACTCAAGTAGAGACCGAGGATGCGGACGGCCTCAACGCCGACAAGATGCTCGCCTTCGAACAGGCTCTGATGCGGCTCTCCAACGCCGTCGCCGACCGTTATTTTCTGCAGGGCGCCAACGCTGTCCCCACCATCAAACTCGCCGCGCTCACGTGATCTACAACGTGCGTCACCGGACGACTTACAGCTACGAAGACGTGGTGACGTTTGCGCGGTGCGTGCTGCGCCTGACGCCGCAGTCCTCGGCCGCCCAGACGGTGTTGGAAAACGCCATCACCATCACGCCTCAGCCCTCGCAGACCGTTGAACGAACCGGCCCGTTCGGCGAACAGATGCTTACGGTGATGATCGACCAGCCGCACCGGGCGCTGATCATCGAGGCCAAATCTCGGGTCGACGTGCATGCGCCGCCAATAGAGTCCCCGGCGGACAGCCCGGCTTGGGAGTCTGTGCGGGCGCGCAGCTTTGAGACCGCGGCGCTCGGGGCCGACAGCCCAGCCGCCTATCTCTATCCGACCGCTCGAACGCCGATCCTGCCGGCGATCACCGACTACGCGAGGGTAAGCTTTCCCCAAGGCCGGCCGATAATCGAGGCGGCGGCCACGTTGATGACCCGCATGCGCTGGGACTTCACCTACGACGCTGAGGCCACTAGCGTTTCCACGCCGCCGGGCGAGGCATTTGCGGCCCGTCGCGGCGTCTGCCAGGACTTCACTCACATCATGATCTCGGGCCTGCGCGGCCTGGGCCTGCCTGCCGCCTACGTCAGCGGCTATCTGCGCACCATCCCCCCACCGGGCCGCCCCCGTCTGGAAGGCGGCGACGCCACCCATGCCTGGGTGTTGTTGTGGTGTGGAGAGGAACGAGGTTGGATCGGTTTCGACCCCACCAACGTCATCCTGGTGCAGGATGATCACATCACCCTGGCGATCGGGCGCGACTACGCCGATATCGCCCCCATCGACGGCGTGATGCTGGCGCCGGGTGAACAGGTGCTGAAAGTCGAGGTGGACGTCATCCCCGCAGACGAGCTCGGCGTCATTCGTCCAGCCTTCGCTGCTCGATCGTCAGCTGACTTGCCCGCACCGGGCTAGCTCGAACCTGAGCCCGGCTTATACCCCGGGAGCGGAAGTCGGAAGGCGCGAAGTTGGCTTGACCCTCACGGACCCGCTGAGCCGATCAGTGTCGCGAGCAACTCCCGAAGCTGCAAATCAAGGTAGTTGCGGGCCCAGGATTTGGACCTATTCTCGGGCTTTTCGCTCATATTGGAAGCGTGTTCGGTATAGGTGGCTTCGGGCCCCCGCAACCACCGATGACGCAGTCGAGTTCGGCAGGCGTGGTCGCATTACATCGCCGCTATCACTTCATCGAGCAGCGCGAGCACAGCCGCATGGCCCCTTACGTCATTGACATTGATGAGCGTGGCGCAGCCGTGAAGTGGTCGCACAGCGCGGATAGCGAGATCGTGCGCCCGACTATAATCGTTGGTGATCTGGTAAGCCGCTGCAATCAGGGCGCCCAGGGCGCAACGCCTCTCTGCCCTGCTATCCGTTGGACAGACTGAAAGAGCATTAACGTCTCTCGCGAGCTCACCACGGCACCAGTGCCGCTCATCTTCTATAAGAGCTCGAGCTTTTTCGACGAGCTGAACCTTGAGTGATTTCGACATTGGGACTCTCCTCAGACGGCGCGCGGCCCGCGGTTATTGGTTTTGAAGCCCCAGCTCATTCGCTCGGCGGGAGTTGGCCAGTTCGGCGATTCAGGAGCCCTTCTTTCTTTCAGCAGACCGGGAGTCAATCTGATGTAGTCTCTCGACGAGCTCGTCCAGAGACGCATGACAAAATTGTCGAGGATCTACTTTCTTTGTGAGCGTTATCATTTTTAACGCCGCGTCTTTGTTAGAAGCCGCTTCTTTCCACAAGCTATCTTTGTTGATCGATGGGTCT
>Ga0116224_10000631_pt1 | contig 26974 bp, 19 predicted proteins | sample Sb_taG_9_FD_89699 | JGI IMG/M metagenome (GOLD analysis project Ga0116224, IMG submission 89699) | Peat soil microbial communities from Weissenstadt, Germany - Sb_50d_b_LC metaG | ecosystem: Environmental > Terrestrial > Soil > Wetlands > Peat | place: Germany: Weissenstadt | collected 2010-09-21 | reverse complement strand
GTGAGCCTCGGCCGCGTGGGGGACATGTTCGGGCGCGTGCGGATGTACAACCTCGGCTTCGCGATCTTCACCGCGGGCTCGATCCTGCTGTCCGTGACGTGGCTGCAGGGAAGCGCCGGCGCGATGTGGATGATCGTCATGCGCGTCGTCCAGGGGATCGGCGCGGCGTTCCTGATGGCCAACTCCTCGGCGATCCTGACCGACGCGTTCCCGGCCGAGGAGCGGGGGCTGGCGCTCGGGATCAACATGGTCGCCGCGATCGCGGGCTCATTCATCGGGCTCGTTCTCGGGGGCGTGCTGGCACCCGTCGCGTGGCGGCTCGTGTTCCTGGTGTCGGTGCCGTTCGGGCTGTTCGGCACCGTGTGGGCCTACCTGAAGCTCGAGGACCGAGGGATTCGCAGCCCCGCGAAGATCGACTGGTGGGGCAACATCACGTTCGGGTTCGGGCTGATCGCCGTGCTCGTCGGAATCACCTACGGGATCCTGCCCTACGGCGGGCACAACATGGGCTGGACGGCGCCAGGCGTGATCGCCGCGCTCGCGATCGGCATCGTGCTGCTGACGTTGTTCGCGGTGATCGAGCGCCGGGTGGCCGCGCCGATGTTCCGGCTCGACCTGTTCAAGATCCGCGCGTTCAGCGGTGGGAGCGTGGCCACCTTCCTGGCCGCGCTGTCCCGCGGCGGGCTGATGTTCATGCTGATCCTGTGGCTTCAGGGGATCTGGCTGCCGCTGCACGGATACAGCTTCAAGGACACCCCGCTGTGGGCCGGCATCTACATGCTGCCGCTGTCCGCCGGGTTCCTGATCGCGGGGCCGATCTCCGGGCGCCTGGCCGATCACTTCGGGGCACGGCCGTTCGCCACCGGCGGCATGATCGTGTCCGCGATCGGATTCCTGCTGTTGATCGCGCTCCCGATCAACTTCACCTACTGGCAGTTCGGGCTCGTGATCTTCCTGATCGGCGCCGCGATGGGCCTGTTCGCCGCTCCGAACCTGACCGGGATCATGAACAGCCTGCCGCCGGACCAGCGCGGGTCGGGCGCGGGGATGGCGGCCACGTTCCAGAACTCCGCGTCGGTGCTCTCGATCGGGGTGTTCTTCAGCCTGATCATCGTCGGCCTGTCCTCGACGCTCCCGGCCGTCCTCTACCACGGGCTCGCGTCGCACGGCGTCCCGCAGGCAGCCGCGACGTCGGTCTCGAAGCTCCCGCCGGTCGGCAGCCTGTTCGCGTCGTTCCTGGGCTACAACCCGGTGGGCACGCTGCTCGCTCCGACTCTGCCCCACCTGCCGCACGCGACCGCCGCCTATCTGACCGGCCACACGTGCTTCCCGACGCTCGTCTCCCGCCCGTTCGCGACCGGGATCCACACCGTGTTCTACTTCGCCGCGGGATGCTGCGTGGTCGCCGCGATCGCATCCTGGATGCGCGGCGGGAAGTACTACTACAAGGCGGACGTCGCGGAGGTCGAAGAGGCGGAGCTGCTCGAAGTCGCCTGACGCGGCACGGGATTTCGTGTCTCAGGCCGCGGGAAGCCGCGTGCCGGGGGATTCCGCGCCGATCACCTCGGTGACCGGCACCCCCAGGGCACGAATCCTGGCAGGCAGGTCGAGGCTCCACCAGCGCGACAGGCGTGCCGGCAGCATCGAGACGATCACCTCGTCGAACCCCATCAGCTTGAGCGCGTCCCGCACCGCCACGAGCGGATCCTGTGCGCCGACGACGGCGACGAACTCGGATCCAGCCGCGCGCGACAGCAGGGGTACGGCGGCCGCGATGCGCCGCTCCGCGTCGATGTCGCGTTGCGGCCGGTGGTACGCAATGCCCGTCACCATGCGGATCGACGACGGCACCAGCAGCGTGAAGTTGCATGGCCCGCGGTCCGCACGTGCGGCGACGGCCTCGATCAGCTCGGGACTGTCGGCGGTCCGGCGCGCCAGGATCAGCACGCGGGCGCAGCGGTAAGCGGGCACGGTCTCATCAAAAGACGCGCAACGGCGCCGATTTGTTCCCGAGGTGCCGCCGTCTGCGGTACAACCGCAGACGGGAAGGACCCGCCACATGGTGGCGTCATCGAGTCAGTTGAACGAACAGCAAGGAGATGTGACTCGTGCACAGGACACCGAGGTTCACACTCGCGGCAATCGCTCTGGCGCTCGGCATCAGCGCCTGCGGTGGTTCGAGCGGGAGCAGTAGCAGCAGTAGTTCGGCGGCGAGTCCGCCCGCTAGCAGCAGCAGCGCCACGAGCTCGCCGGCCACGTCGAGCACATCCGCGACGTCGGCCGCCTCGTCTTCGGCGAGCGCAAGCAGCTCACTCGCGATCGCGGCGGATCCATCGGGTGCCTTGAAATTCACCAAGAGCACGCTCACCGCGAAGGCCGGAACGGTCACGATCAGCTTCACCAACAGCTCGCCGCTGGCCCACAACCTGACCGTCCAGCAGGGCACGAGCGGGCCGGTGCTCGGGGCCACCCCGACTTTCATGGGCGGGACCAAGACCCTGAAGCTGACCCTCAAGGCGGGCACGTATACGTTCTATTGCAGCGTTCCGGGTCATCGCGCCGCCGGAATGCAGGGAACACTCACCGTGCAGTGACGTGTCCGGGCCGCGCGCCTTCGCACTCGCCGTAACCGGTCTGCTGGTCCTGCCGGCGGTTGCGTCCGCGCATGCGCTGCTGATCTCGTCGAGCCCGTCGCCGGGAGCGGGACTCGGCGCCGCGCCGGCCGCGATCACCGCGACGTTCAGCGAGCCGCTGAATCGCCCGCTGAGCACGCTCACGCTGACCACGTCGGGGGGCCGCACGGTCCGCGCGACCGTCACGGGCGACGGCCCGACGCGGCTCGTCCTGAGGCCAGTTCGACGTCTGCAGCGCGGGGTCTACGAGGTGCGCTGGCGAACGGTCTCGGCAGACGATGGGCACACCGCTCAGGGCTCGTACTCGTTCGGGGTGCGAGCCCCCGTGCTGGGTCCAGCCGTGTCCGCCGCGCCCGGCCCGCTCGCCGACGGCGGCTGGCTACGCGCGTTGCTGGACGCGATCTTCGACGGGGCATTGATCCTGTTCTGCGGAAGCGTGTTCTGCGGCGCGCTGCTGTCCGCACCCGGCTCGGGTCCGGCCGCGCGGTTGGTGCCGGACGAGAGTCGCCGCGAAGTTGGCCGTCGGCACTGGCGGAGGACGGTCGCGATCGGTTTCGCGGCGGTGTTGTTCTCGCTGGTCGCGACGGTGGCTGACGCGGCCCATGCCGGCGGTGGGATCAGCGGCCGAGCGCTGCATGACTATCTCGTCTCCGACTTCGCCGGATATACACGTCTGGCGGTGCCGGCGATAGTGCTGCTGTCGGTTGTGATGGCGGCGCGCGGGGCTCCCCGGTGGGCGAGCGCTCCGGCCGTGCTGGCGCTCGCGGCGGTCGCCGCCGGCGGGCACTCGAGCTCCGCCCGTCTCAGTGGGGTCGCGTTCAGCGCCGACCTCGTTCATCTGATCGCCGCGTCGGTGTGGCTCGGCGGAATCGCGGTGATTGCGATCGCATGGGTGCCGCAGTTACGGGAGCTGGGCGCCGCCGGCCGCCGGCGGATCGTCGAGGTCGTGCTGCCGCGGTTCGGCGCGGTCGCTCTGCCGGCGTTCTTCGCGCTCGTGGTCGCGGGCGGGCTCAACGCCGTGACCGAGCTCGGATCGCCGAAGGCCCTGTGGAGCACCGGCTACGGGCGCGTGCTGCTGGTGAAGACGTCGCTGGTCGGCGTGCTGGCACTGCTCTCCTACAGACACGCGCTGCGCTTGCGGCCGCGGTTACTGGCCTCGCGCGCGTTCGACGTTCGACTCGAGCGGCGCCACTGGCGGCTGCTGGCGTCAGAGCCGATCGTGAGCGCCGGGATCGTCCTCGCCGCGGCGCTGCTGCTGGCGTACGCGCCGCCGATCGATGCCGCCGAGCAGGTGGCGGCAGCGGGTTCCATCTCGTCGGCGGCGGTGCTCGAGACCTCCGCCGAGGGGTCGCAGCTGTCGGTCGCCGGGGAAGCCGGGCCGTACATCGTCAACGCACTCGTCAGTCGCCGCGGGCGAAGGGCGAGCGTCGAGGTTCGGACGCTGGACGCCCTTCAGCATCCGGTCTCGCTCCGCGTTCACGTTGCGGGGAGCGTGAGCGGTGGTCAGTGCGGCACCGGCTGCACCCGACTGGTGCTGATGGGGTTCCCCGCAACCGTTGCCGTCGAGGTCGGCGCGCGCGGCCACGTCTATCGGGTGTCCCTGCCGGTCCGGTATCAGCCCAGCGGCGAGGCGGTCGCGCGGCGGCTGCTCGCTCTGGTGGAGAGCCGTCAGGGGAAGCTTCGTTCGGTCGCGATCCGCGAGACGCTCGGCAGTGGGGTGGGGGCGCCGGAGGTGACCGCCTACCAGGTCGGGACGCCCGATCGATTCGCCTACCGGCTTTCTCGTGACGGGCGCCTGGTCAGCGACACGACGATCGTCGGCACGCACGAATGGACCCGCGCGGCCGGCCTGAAGCGCTGGCAGGCGAGCGTCTACGGCGGCGGCGGTCCGCCGTTCTCCGCCGCCGGGTACCTCGGATGGTGGACGCCGTTCGCGGGGCAGCCGCAGCTGCTCGATCGCTTCCGCGCGGGCGCGGACGACCGGGCCGACGTCGCGACCGTCAGCCGGATACCGGGCCTCGGCACCGTCTGGCTGCAGATCGCGATCGACGTCACCCACCGCCGGGTGCTGCACATCGGGATGATCACGACGGCCCACTTCATGACCCAGACGTGGGGCGCGTTCAACGCCGGCAAGCCGATCGAGCCGCCGCCGGCGGATCTGGTCGCCGGCAGCGGCTGACGAAGCCCACGGGAAGATCGCGCCACTCGCCGGAGTCTGGCGAGACATGAGGCATCGGCCCGGGCGGCCCCGGCTCGGACGGCGGGGCGGGGCCTTCGGGCGGCGGCGGGTCGGTTGGGACCGACGGCTCGAGCGGCCAAGACAGTTCCGGGCACTGACGGGCTCTTGCGCCGGAGCGGCACAAAACCTCGGGCGCGCCGCGGTTTGTTGTGGCTGCGTCACAAGGCACTGATCCCGGAGCGGAGCCTGGTCGAGAAACCGTCCGTATAGGGCACGTTTCTGATCCAGGCTCGGCTGTATCAGCGCTCAGCGCCCAGGTGGCGCGGGGGCCGGTTGTGGGCTCCTCACAACATCCCGGATGTGTGAAACGAATTCCGTGACCTTTCGACCGCTCGCGGCTCTTCTTCCTCACCAGACCCAACGAAGGGTCGGGGACCGGCGCAAGGAGGTTGAAGTCGATGAAGAAGGTATTGCTGATCACCGCGGCGAGCTGCGCGTTGATCGCGCTCGTCCCGGCGACGGCGCTCGCGAAGCATGGCGACCGTCGCCACCATCACCGTGCGCATCACGCCCGCGTTCACCACACGAGTTCCAGCACCGTCGTGTCGTTCACGAACGGCGTGCTCACGATCATTGCCAACGACGGCAACACCGCCAGCGGCAGGGTGACGAACGCCACCGAGCTCAGATGCGACGGTGCCGCGCCGGCCGAGATGAAGCACCACGATCGCGGTCGCGGCGACGACGCTGGCGGTGGGAACGATCAGGGCGACAACGACAACGAGACATGCACGACGGCCGCTCTCGTGCCGGGCGCGGTCGTGCATGAGGCAAGGCTCGCGATCTCCGGTGCAGGAGCTACCTGGGGCGAGGTCGAACTGATACCGCAGTCTTCCGGGTCATCCGACTCGTAGACGCAGTTGCCCCCAGGAGCCGCGGCCGAGCGTTGGCATTGCCCCGCCACGCTTCGGCAGTGTCCGCGGAACCGCACTAGCGGCGGCCATCGAGGCCGCCGCTTAGTGCTTAAAGGAGCTCCGCGATCAGCTCGGCGGCGCGGGTGGCGCCGTCGGTCGCGACCGGCCGGTAGTCGACCTCGCGGCCGATCTCCTCGGCGATTGCCGCCGCGATCGCCCCTGGGGGCGAATCCCGGTAGTCCATTCGGCGCCCGGCGCCGTAGCGCTCGAGCCGGTGACGGACGTGGAGGTTCTGCTCGAAGTGGTGCTCGAGCGGGAAGTAGATGAACGGGCGGCGGGTGGCGGTGAGCTCCATCGTCGTGGTCAGACCACCCTGCACGATCGCGAGGTCGCACGCCGCCAGGTGGCGGTAGAGGTCGTGCACATAGGGCCGGATCTCGAGCCCATCCGCCGTCGGCAGCGTGTCGGGGTCGATCCGCGGCCCGGCGACGACGATCATCCGCAGTCCTGGGACGAGCCGCTTGGCCTCCGGATAGCTCTCGATCACCCGCGCCAGCAGGGGCTCGCCGACGCCCGAGCCGCCGACCGTGACGATGCACACCGGCTCTGCGGCGCCGTAGCCGAGCGCAGCGCGCAGCGCCTCGCGGTCGGCGACCGTCGACGGATCAAACCCCGTTATGTAGCCGGTGAAGCCGAAGTACTGCTCGGTCCACTCGCGGATCGACGGCAGCCCGGCGCCGAACCGGCCCGCGACGATGTCCTCCGGATCGCCGACGAACAGCGATCGGTCGCGCACGCGGGGATAGCGGGCGATCTGCTCGAGCATCTCGGCGTTGTAGTCGCCGGTGAGGAACGCCTCGCGCTCGCCGCCCTGACCCATCGGCAACCAGCCGACGAAGTCGCTCAGCCACACGTAGGCGGCCGATTTCAGCTCCGGGTTCTCGTGCAGGAAGTAGTCGAGCTCCCATGCCTCGTCGCCGATCCAGAGGTCGTACTGCTCGTCGCGTACGAGGTCGTGGAACACCATGAAGTTGGCGACGAGGATCTCGTCCATGCGCCGGAACGCGTCGAACACGTTCAGCTCGTGCTCGCGCGCCTCCGATTGGATGTGGGCGGACTCGCGGGCGAGCTGAGCGCTGGCCGGGTGGATCCGCTCGCCGTGTGCCTCGAGCACCTCGGTGACCGGGTGCTGAGCGAGCCAGTCGATCTCGAGATCGTGGCGAAGCCTGCGGAGCTCCTGCGCGATGGCGACATCGCGGCGGGCGTGGCCGAGCCCGATCGGCGAGGAGATGTACAGCGCCCGCTTCGGTCGACACGCGGCCCGCGTCCAGCGGCGGGGCGGCGGCGGGCTCATGAAATCGCGCAGCAGCAGGTTCAGCCTGACCGGGTCACGGGAGTTCGGGATGTGGCCGGCGCCCTCGAGCGTCACGAGCTCGCCGCCGGTGGCCTCCGCCAGTGCCTCGCCCTGCGCGAGCGGCCGGATCTCGTCGCGGTCGCCGTGAATTACCAGGGTCGGGCAGCGTACCCGCGCGCACATCGCGCGGAAATTCTCGCCGCGTGGCACGCCGATCCCGCGGGTCGTGTCCGCCAGCGTCTCCGGCGACGTCTCGAGTGCCCAGCCGATGCAGTCTTCGATCTGCTTGGTCGAATGCGGCTCGTTGATGCACTTGGCGAAGAAGAACTCGAGGAATCCGAGGTAGTCCCGTGTCCAGTAGTGGCTGTTGTACTTCGCCCACCCCTCGTCGGTGTCGAGCGGCTCGTCGAACGGGTGCGTGTCGCGCTCGGGGTAGCCCGCGGCCAGCCGAACCGCAGGACCGATGTAAACGATCCCGTCGACACGCTCGGGATGGTTGGCGGCGAGGATCGTCCCCCACAGTGCCGCGCAGGACACGCCCACGAGCGTTGCCCGCTCGGTGCCGGTCGCGTCCAGGACTGCGAGCGCATCGGCGGCGAACTCGTCGGTGCTGTTAGCCTCGGCGCCGGCCGGCCGGTCCGAGCGGCCGTTCCCTCGCCCGTCGAACGTGACGACCCGGAAGTGCCGGGCGAGGTACGGGATCTGCATCTTCCAGGAACGCGAGTGGACGATCGACCAGGTCGGCAGCAGCAACACCGCCGGCTCGCCGTCGCCGTACCGCTCCCAGAAGATCCGCACCCCGTCGCGCTCGGCATATCCCTCGGCGTCGGGATATCGGGCGCGAGTCTGCTCGCGCCGGCCGGCGCCCGCGAGCTCGCCCGGGCTCGCGGGTGCCGTTACGGCCGGTTCTGCGGTATTGGTCAAACCCTCGTTTCAAATACCAGATTGAACGGGGTCTCCGCGGCGCGGCGGAAGCGCGTGAAGCCGCCCGCTTCCACCACGTCGCGGATTCGCGCCTCGCCTGCTTGCGCCCCGAGCGCGAGGCCGACGTCCTGCGAGAGCGATGCCGGCGTGCACAGCAGCGTGGAGAACCCGTAATACGTGCGTCCAACCGGGTTGAGGTTGTCCTCGACGCGGTCGCCCGCGTTGGGCTCGACGATCATCCAGGTGCCGTCCGGCGCGAGCGCCGAGTGGACGTGGCGCGCGGCGCCGACCGGATCGCCCATGTCGTGCAGGCAGTCGAACACCGTCACGAGGTCGTAGCCGGTGCCGCTGAAGCTGGCCGCCGGCTCGACGTTGAACGTGACCCGATCGGCGACGCCGCCCTCCTGGGCGCGGCTGCGCGCGGTCTCGATCGATCCGTCGTGATAGTCCGACCCCACGAACGTCGAGTTCGGGAAGGCCTGCGCCATCAGGATCGTCGAGGCCCCGTGGCCGCAGCCGACGTCGGCGACGAGCGCGCCGCGCTCGAGCTTGTCGAGGACACCGTCGAGCGCGGGCAGCCACTCGGCAACGAGATGCGCGTTGTAGCTCGGGCGGAAGAAGCGCTCGCACCCCTCGTGGACGTCGTGGACATGGTCGCCCCAGCCGAGTCCCGCTCCGCTACGGGCTGCCTCGGTGATCCGCGGGGAGTCGATGATCGAGCCGATCGCGGTCTGGAAGAGGCCCGGCAGATACGCGGGGCTGTCCGGTTCGGTGAGCGCGACCGTCTGCTCCGGCGGCAGGCTGTAGAGGCCGCTGTCAGGGTCATAGTGGACATAGCCGCCCGCCGCCTGGGCGTTCAACCACTCCCGGACGTACCGTTCGGCCGAGCCCGTGCGCTCTGCCAGTTCCGCCGGCGACAGGCCACCGGCGCCTGCCAGCGCCCGATACCAGCCGAGCTTGTCGCCCATCACCACCAGCGCCGCGTTCAACGTGGCTCCGACTTCGTCCACCGCACGGAAGACGAACTGCATGAGCTTGTCGCCGTCGACCGCGACGGGCTCCTCGATCGTGCTCATGATTTCCCTCCTAGGGTCGTTTCCGGCGAGGCTAGAGTTGGAGCTACAACCCTCGCTTCCGGGGGGCACCTAGTCTTCGAGGATTGCGTTTGGCATGGCATCGGGTGGTCTGACTCCGGTGGTGCTGGTCGGTCGTGACCGGGAGCGCGAGGCGATCGAGCGGGCGCTCGAGAGCGCGCGCTCGGGCGCCAGCGCGACGCTTGCGCTGGTGGGCGAGGCGGGGATCGGGAAGACGGCGCTGCTCGACGACGCGGCTGCCCGGGCCTCCGGGATGCGCGTCCTGCGCGCGCGGGGGATCGAGTCCGAGGCTCAGATTCCGTTCGCCGCCCTGCTCGAGCTGCTGCGGCCGGCGTTGGCGATGCTCGATCGGATCCCGGAGCCACAGGCTGTTGCGCTCGAAGGTGCGCTCGCGCTGCGGCGCGGCCCGGCTCAGGAGCGGTTCGCGGTCGGGGCGGCCACCCTCAGTCTGCTCGCGGCGTACGCCGAGGAGATCCCCGTGGCGGTCCTGGTCGACGATGCCCACTGGCTCGACGGCTCCAGCGCGCAGGCGCTGCTGTTCGCGTTCCGCCGGCTGGTGGCCGACCCGATCGCGGTCTTGATCGCGGTCCGCGACGGCGACCCGTCGCTCCTCGACGGGGCCGATCTGCCGACGTTGCGGCTCGCCGGCCTGTCCAGCGGCGAGGCGGCGACCCTTCTGCGCGGGCTAACGCCGGCGGCCGCCGAGCGCCTGCACGGAGCCACCGCCGGCAACCCGCTTGCGCTGATCGAGCTCGCCGACGACGGTCACGACCTCGCGCTCGCACCCGAGGGCGCGCCGGTGCTCGTGTCCGCGCGCATCTCACGCGCATTCCTGCGGCGCGTCGACGAGCTCGACGAGACCGCCCGTACGGCGCTGGTGCTGGTGGCGACGAGCGACAGCGGCGATCTGCCGATGCTCGAGCGAGCCGCGGACCGTCTCGGAATCGATCTGGACGCGCTGGCGGTCGCCGAGGCCGGCGGGCTGGTCACGCTGAAGCCTGGGTCGGTCGAGTTCCGTCACCCGCTGGCCCGGTCGGCGATATACGCCGCAGCTACCGCCGAGGAGCGGCGCGCAGCCCACCGTGCGCTAGCCGCAGCGCTGCCCGACCGCGACATCGATCGGCGTGCCTGGCACCTCGCCGCAGCCGCCGTCGGGACGGACGACGCGGCGTCGGCGGCGCTCGAACAGGCCGGGCTGAGGAGCCGCGACCGGAGCTCGTACGCGACGGCCGCGGCCGCGTTCGAGCGGGCGGCGCCACTCGCCGCCGACGCCGAACGGCGCGCCCGGCTCCTGCTTGGCGCCGCCGAGGCCGCGTGGCACGCGGGCCTGGCCGAACGCGCCGGCGCGTTGCTGGAGGAGGCCCGGGCGTGTACGGCCGTCCCGGACACGGTCGTGGCGATCGACCAGCTCTCGGGCCACATCACGGTTCGCCGCGGTCCCGTGATGCACGGGTATGAGATCCTGGCGGCGGCGGCGGCGCGTGCCGATCCGGAGCGCGCCGTCGCGATGCTCGCCGAGGCAGCCGTCGCGTGCTTCGCCGCGGGCAAGCCGGCCGACATGCTGTCGGCGGCCGGACGGGCGCACGCGGCGCTGCCCGACGACGCCTCGATCCGCTCCCGCTTCCTGGCGGAGACCGCGCTGGGGATGGCCCGGGTCCTCGGCGGCGATGCGGCCGCCGGCGCCGAGGCGCTTCATCGGGGCATCGCTCTCGCGGCCGGCGCACCGGAGCTCAAAGACGACCTCGAGCTGCTTCCGTGGCTGACGCTCGGTCCGATCTTCCTGCGAAGTGCCGACGTGGGGCGGTCGGCGCTCGCGCAGGCGCTCCAAACCGCGCGGGCTCGCGCCGCGCTCGGCGAGCTCCCGTTCGTGCTCTTCCTGCTCGCCCGCGACCAGGCCACCTCCGACCGCTGGGCGGTCGCCGAGGCCACCTACCAGGAAGCGATCGGCATCGCGCGCGAGACCGATCAGGGCACCGACCTCGGCTTTGGCCTCGCGGGTCTCGCTTGGCTGCAGGCCCGGCGCGGCCGCGAGGAAGAGACGCGAGCGCTGGCCGCCGAGGCGATCCAGGTTTCGAGCAAGCTCGGTGCACGGCTATACGAGGTGTGGGCGACTGCCGCGCTCGGCGAGCTCGAGCTCGGGCTCGGCGACGCCGCTCGGGCCGCGGAGCACTTCGAGGATCAGCGCCGGCTGGTGCGCGAGCTCGGGATCACCGACGTCGATCTCTCTCCCGCCGCCGAGCTTGTCGATTCCTATGTCCGGCTCGGTCGCGTCAACGACGCCGAGCTGGTCGCGGCCCAGTTCATGACCGCGGCAGAGGCAAAGGGGCAGCCGTGGTCATTGGCGCGCGCACTGCGCTCCCGCGGACTGGTGGCCGCCGAAGCCGACTACGCCGAGCAGTTCGAGCGGGCGCTCCGCCTCCACGCCCACACGCCCGACGAGTTCGAGACCGCGCGCACGCGGCTCGCGTACGGCCAGCGTCTGCGGCGGGCCCGAAATCGCGTCCTGGCCCGCGATCAGCTCCGGGCGGCGGTCGACACGTTCGAGCACCTCGACGCCAAGCCGTGGGCCGAACAGGCGCGCGCCGAGCTGGGCGCGACCGGCGAGACGATGCGGCGGCGCGATCCCAGCACGGTCGACGAGTTGACCCCGCAGGAGCTGCAGATCGCGTTGCTGCTGGCGGGCGGGAAGACGACCCGGGAGGCGGCGGCCACGCTCTTCCTCAGTCCGAAGACGATCGAGTACCACCTCCGCCACGTCTACCAGAAGCTCGACATTCACTCGCGCGAGGAGCTCGCGGTGTCGCTGGCGGAGCGACCCGCCGAGGTAGGTGAGCGGGCCGAGGATCCGCTCACCTGAGCTGCGACTTCAGCCGGCGTGGTGGGTGTTGGTCGCGGCGGTGGCGTTGGGTTGCCGGCGCGCCGGCTCGTGGCCGCGCGGCTGACGGGGGGCGGAGGCCGGTCAGGTGGTCTGGCCGGCGATGACGGCCGGCTCCGAGGCGGTCATCTCGGGGTATTCGCCGTCGCCCGAGATCATCGCGTGCAGGTGGCGGGCGATCTCCCGCCACCGCCCGTGGTCGTCGAAGCGGACCGTCGTGAGCCGGGGCCGCATCTGCTCGGCCGCGGGGCTGTCGTCGCACCCGATCACCGCCATCTCCTCTGGGAGTGCCACGCCGCGGTCCCGGAGAACCTCGAGAGCGACGATCGCCTGCTCGTCGTTGAACGCGTAGATGCCGGTGGCGCGCTTGGAGCGGTCGAGCTCGGCGGCGAGCGCGCGTTCGATCGAGTCCCGGCGCACGGGGACGGTCACCGATCGGAGCGACAGTCCGTGCTCTCGGGCGGCGGCGGTGGCGCCGGACATACGCTGCTCGACGAGCCGGTGCACGTCCGGGTCCTCGGGCATGAGCGCGAGCACGCGACGGTGACCGCGGCTCGCGAGATGCTCCAGCGCCAGCTGCCCGATCCGCGCCTGCTCCACCACGTAGGTGTAGACGTGCGGAAGCGGATGCTGGTCGAACGCGACCACGCCGCGCGCGCCGAACGCCTGAAGTCGTGGGACCACCTCCGGGGAGAGCTCGGCTCCCGGCGCGATCACGCCGACGGGATGGACCCGCTGGCTGGCCCGCGCGAGGCTTCGTGGGTCCGGACGCTGGAAGTGGACCAGCGGCGTGTAGCCGAGCTGCTCGAGCGCCTCGACGATCGTGCTGATCGCCTCCGCGACGGGCGGACCGATCGGCCAGTTCGGTATCTCCACCAGCACGATCTCGGTGCGGCCCGCGCGCAGTGCGAGCGCGACCGCGTTGGGCTCGTACCCGAGGCGCTCGGCGACCTGGAGCACGCGGTCACGAGTCGCCGGCGTGATCCGGTGCTTCTCGTCGGCGCCGTTCAGGACGTAGCTGACGGTGGCGCGGGAGACGCCGGCGGCGGCGGCGACATCTCTGGAGGTCGGCCGCTTTGCGTGGAGTACGCCGCGAGACTTGGCCTGAGCCACGCACCCAGTCTAAGAGCGCCGATGACGGGCAGGCGCGCGTCTACCCGCCGACGTTGAACTGGCGCGAGGTGCCGATCACCTTGCCGTGTGCGTCCAGCGCCTGCACGGTGAACGTCTTGTAGGACTGGCTCACCGGGATCGCGGTCTCGAACGCGGACTTGGCGGCGGTGGCGACGGCGGTCTTTCCACCGGCGCCGGACAGAACCTTCCACGAGGCGACCTCGGTGGCGCCGTTCCAGCTCGCGTAGACCGTGGTCTTGCCGGCCTTTCGGCGGGCGGCGGCGGCGGGCGCGGTGAGCGGCTGCCCGACCCACGGCTCCACCTCGGCGCGGTAGGTGATGTCGGATCCGGGGAGACGGGCGTCGAGGAGCATGTCCCCCGACGCGCTGTATTCGGTGATGAAGGGCGACGAGCCCCAGCCCACCATCTCGTTGCCGTTGGCGAGCGGCTCGAGGCTGCCCATGTAATCCGAGTCGAATTTCGAGCCGTGGCTGTACTGGCCGGCGAGCGTCGCGGTGTGTGCTTTCTGGTCGAGCTTGAGCACGAGCCCGCGCGACGCCCCGGTCGGCGAGACGTAGGTGCCGCCACCGGTGATCTGGCAGCAGTGGTCGTCGAACATCGTGATCAGTGAGCCGGGATACGTGACCACGTCGTGCTGCCACTGGAAGTCCGCGCCCGGGCCGATCTTGAAGCTCGAGTGCGGCCCGCCGAGCGTCCACTCGATCTTCCCGGTGGCGATGTTGACCTTGTAGACGGCCCACGTGTCGCGCATCGACACGACGAACGATCCGTCGCCGGGCAGGTCGATCGCGTTGACGTGGTAGGCGTCCCACGGGAACCCGTTCGTGGGAAGCGACGCCTTGGAATCGCCCAGCGGGATGTGATCGAGGGCGTCCCAGCTGCGTATCAGCTTGCCCGTGTTCAGGTCGTATTCCTGGACGGCGGAGTCGATCAGCGCGCCGTTGTAGGCGCCGCCATATCTGGATAGGTCCATGGGGAGGTTCTTGTTCGCGGTCACCCAGGCGTCCTGGCCGCGGATCACGATCTCGTGCAGCGTGAGCACCCAGCCGTTGGTCGCGTGCAGCGTCGCAACCGTCTGGTAGTGCTGGTTGACGATCACGTACTCGCCGCTCTCGGTGGCGCCGGTGTTTGTGACCACGCCCTGCCACCACGCCAGCACCGGCTTGCCGTTGTAGAGCTGGAGGCTGAGGTTGCCGGCGACCGCGCTGGTGGGCACCGGCTTGAACCACAGCGGCTGGAGGCTGTTGTTGAGGATCAGAGGCCCGCTCTGGCCGGTTATCGGCGGGTGGCTGAGGTCGTAGAAGTTCGTCATCAAGATGTAGCCGGGGGCGAGCTTGCTCGAGGCGGTCTTGATGTCGGTTCGAATCACCGGCGGGCGGAGGGCGGGCTCGGTCACGTAGCTATATGTGTTGCCGGTCGTGTATGCCCCGATCGGCGCGCCACGGGAGCCGCCGAACGCGAACGCGACCAGAACGAACGCGGCGACGACCCCGGTCACGCCGATCGCGATCGGAATCCGCTTCGTGATCGGGCCCTGGGCCGCGGCGCCCACCTTGGGCACGAGCGCGAACGTCACCAGCGCGGCCGCGGCGCACAGGCCGGCCCCGATGAAGTACCCGAGCCGGAAGCCGTCGGTGAGCGCCTGGGGCACCCCGTGGCCCCGGCCGATCAGGTGGCTCGAGAGCGACGTGGCCAGTGTGATGAGAACGGCGAGGCCGAGGCCGCCGCCGACCTGGCGGGAGGTGTTCACGAGACCCGAGGCGAGCCCGGCCTGTCCCTGCTTGGCCCCCTGGGTGGCGGCGATCGTCGAGGGCACGATCGACATCCCGATCCCCGCCGCCGTGAGGATGCCCGGGAGCACAACGTAGAGGATCGGGCTGCCGCTGGCCGCGATCTTGGTGAACAGCAACATCCCGAACGTCATCATCGTCAGTCCGCCGCCGAGCACGGCGCGCACGCCGAAGCGGCTGACCAGCCTGCCGGCGCTACGGGCGACGAACATGATCGTGAGCGCCATCGGAAGGAAGCACAGCCCGGCATGGAGCGGCGAGAGCCCGAGGACCTGCTGCAGGTACAGCGAGCTAATGAACCACATCGGGAACAGCGCCGCGCTGAATAGCAGCACGATGCCGTTGGCAACGTTGAGCGGCTTGGTCAGGTCCTTGAACGGAATCAGCGGATCGGACGCAAAGCGCGACTCGATCAGGCCGAACACCCCTAGCAGCGCGAGCCCGACGAGGATCGGACCGAGCGCCTGGCCCGCGTGCCAGCTGCGCAGGCCCGCCTCCACGACACCGTAGACGAGCACCATCTGCCCAACGGTGAGCGTCACCGCGCCGGCGATGTCAAAGCTCCGGCTGGCGACGTCCCGGCGCCGATCGGCCACTACCGCGTACGCGATCACGGCGGTGGCGAATCCGATCGGCGGGTTGATCAGCAACACCCACCGCCAGCTGAGCGTCTCGGTGATGATCCCACCGAACAGCACGCCGGCGGCACCGCCGGCGCCGTTCATCGCCGCCCACAGGCCGATCGCGCGGTGCAGTTGCGGGCCGGGCGGGAACGAGGAGGTGATGATCGCCAGGGAGGACGCGGCCATGAACGCGCAGCTGAACCCCTGGACGCCGCGGGCGATCACCAGCATCAGGCTGTCGACCGACAGGCCCCCGACGAGCGACGTGACGGCGAACAGGACGAGCGCGGCGACGAACACCCGCCGCTGCCCGAGCGCGTCGGCGGCACGGCCGCCGAGCATCAGGAACCCGGCGAACGTAATCGCGTAGGCATCGACGACCCATTGCAGGTCGGCCGAGCTGAAGTTGAGGCTGGACTGGATCGACGGCAGCGCGACGTTGACGATGCTCAGGTCGAGGATGACCATGAACTGCGCCACGCAGCAGACGACGAGGATCCACATCGAGCGCGAGCCCGGCCCGAATCCGGGCCTACCCGAATGCCCCTGCGCGCCACCGCTGGTCGGGGCGTCGCCGCCCGCGGGGGCGCGAGCGTCGCCGTCTACTACTGCCGCCCCTCCCGCAGCCGAGCCGCCGGTGTCCCGGGGAGCAGACGAAGTGTCAGAAGCCTCCATCCGCGCCCATAGCTTAGCCTGAGGACGTGGCGGAACGGGCAACCCGGGTATTGGGCGTGCAGGTTAGGCGACTGCGAAACGTTTCGCCGCCCCGGGTGTCTTGTAACCTGGAACGCCGAACTTTTCGAGTAAGGACTGGAGCCGGATCTATGAAAAAAGCGCTGCTCAGCACGATTTTGGCCGCTGCGGCGATAGCGGGGTGCGGAGGCGGCGGCTCGTCCTCGACCAGCTCGAGCAACGCGGCGGCGTCAACTCCCGCGACCACGTCGTCGACGTCCACTACCCAGACGACGACGACGACGACCAAGAAGCCGGCCGTCCATCACCACAAGGCGGCGGTCCACAAGGCGTCGACGACGACCACCCACTCCACCACGACGCCGCCACCCGTGACCACGACTCAGGCTCCGCCGGTCACCACCACGTCCGCCCCCAAGCCGGTGGTCGCTCCGCCCAAGCCGACGACCACCAGCACCACGCAGACCACCAGCACCGGGCCGCAGGGCTACACCAGCACCAATCAGGGGTACTAAGCGGCGCACCCGCCGACGAACCGGTCGTCCGCAGGGAGCGCCGGTCCGATGTTCGTGCTCGTCGCCGGGCCGCCCGGGTCGGGCAAGAGCTCGCTGGCCGTCCCGCTCGCGACCGAGCTCGGGCTGGCGCTGCTGGCCAAGGACGAGATCAAGGAAGCCCTGATGGGCGTGCTGGGGCCGCCCGCCTCGGGGGAGGAGAGCCGGCGGCTCGGCCGCGCGGCCGTGATGTCGATGCTCGCGCTGGCGAGGTCGACACCACGCTCGCGGTGGATCTAAAGCCGCTGGCGGAACGGATCAGGGCTATGGCGGGCCGCCCGGTTTGAGCCGTGCGGCCCGCCTGCCCGTGAGCCCGCGGCGGACGAATCGCGGGCTCAGGTCGTGAGCCACACGGAGGTGTCGCGGGGCACCCGCCCGTCATCGGTCAGCGGCCCGCTTGCTATCAGCAGCTCCGCTCCGTCGGGCACGGCCACCGGATCGCCGGAGAGGTTGACGATGCACGCGAATCCGGGCTCCCGGGCGAACGCCAGCGCGCCGGCCGGCGCCTCCAGCCAGCGAAGCGTGCCGTCGCCGAGTGCCGGCTGCGCGCGACGGAGGTGCAGTGCGCGACGGTAGAGCTCGAGCATCGAGCGCTCGTCGCCCGTCTGCGCGTCGACGGTCAGCTCACCCCAGGCCGCCGGCTGGGGGAGCCAGGGCGGCGTGCTTGCGTTGTGCGGGCTGAAGCCGAACGGCGGCTCCTCGCCCGACCACGGGATCGGGACTCGGCAGCCGTCGCGGCCGCGCTCGGTCCGGCCGGACTGCTCCCACCCCGGGTCCTGCAGGACCTCCTCGGGAAGGTCTTCGACCTCCGCGAGGCCGAGCTCTTCGCCCTGATACACGTACGCGCCGCCCGGAAGCGCCAGCATCAGCAGAGCGGCGGCCCGCGCCCGCCGACGGCCGACCGCAAAGTCGGCGGGCAGATCGACGAGGTCGGTGAGCTTGCGCATAGGCCGGACGCCCTGGGGACGGGCGTAGCGCGACACCTCTCTGACCGTGTCGTGGTTGGACAGAACCCAGGTGGCCGGCGCGCCGACCGCCTCGTGCGCCGCGATGGAGGCGATGATCGACTCGCGCATCGGCTCGGCTTCCCACGGCGCCAGCAGGAAGTCGAAGTTGAACGCGGTGTGCAGTTCGTCGGCGCGGACGTACTGGGCGAGGCGCTCGGGGTGGTGCACCCAGGCTTCCGCCACGAACACGCGCGGATCCTCGTAGGTGTCGGCCAGCGAGCGCCACGACCGGTAGATCTCGTGGACCTCGTCCCGGTCCCAGTGGGGATGGTCGACGACCTCGGGGCCCACCGGCGGCCAGACGATCGAGCCGACGTCGGGAAGGCCGTCGGCCTTGGCCAGGCCGTGGGCGACGTCGATCCGGAAGCCGTCCACCCCGAGGGCGAACCAGAACCGCATCGTCTCGTTGAACTCCTCCTGCACCTCGGGGTTGGTCCAGTCGACGTCAGGCTGCTCGGGCGTGAACAGGTGCAGGTACCACTGGCCGGGATGGCCGTCGGCCTCGGTGACGCGGGTCCAGGCGAGCCCGCCGAAGTTGCTCGTCCAGTCGTTGGGGGGCGTGCTCCCGCCCGGCCCGCGGCCGTCGCGGAAGATGAACCGGGCCCGCTCGGGCGACCCCGGCGAGGCGGCCAGCGCCTCCTGGAACCAGCGATGCTTGTCCGAGACGTGGTTGGGGACGATGTCGAGCAGGACCCGGAGCCCGAGGTCGTGCGCTTCGGCGATCATCGCCCCGGCGTCGGCCAGCGTGCCGAACAGCGGCTCGATCGCGCGGAAGTCCGACACGTCGTAGCCGGCGTCCTTCATCGGGGACGGGTACCAGGGGTTGATCCAGAGCGCGTCGATGCCGAGGCCCGCCAGGTACGGCAGCCGCGAGCGCAGCCCCGGGATGTCGCCGATGCCGTCGCCGTCGCCGTCGGCGAAGCTGCGGATGTAGACCTGGTAGATGACCGCGCTGCGCCACCAGAGCGCGCCGTTCTCGGCGGGGCCGCCGCCCGTCATGCCACTGTGATCCTGGTCGACATCGGGAGCAGCGCCGAGGACGAGCCCGCCGCGAGGTCGAACGCGCCGGGCTCGAGGACCCAGCGTCCCTCCTCGACGCCCCAGTGCTCGAACGCCCGCGGCGGCACGATGATCGTGGCGCTCGCCTGCTCGCCGGGCTCCGCCCGCACCGACGCAAAGCCGACGAGCCATCTGACCGGCCGCTGCACTGCGCTGTCCGGGCGGCTCGCGTAGACCTGGACGACCTCACGGCTGCGCCGCCGCCCGGTGTTCCGGACCGCGACCGTGATCCGGACGGCTGCGCCCGGTTGCGCGTGGCGCGGCGCGTCGATCGACTCGTACTCCCAGGACGAGAAGCCCAGGCCGTGCCCGAAGGGGAACAACGTGGTGCGGCCGTCGCGCTGCCGGTCGCGGTAGCCCACCGACAGTCCCTCGTCGTACTGCAGCACGCCGTCGATCGGACGGGTGGAGGGCAGTCCCGCCTCCGCGGTCGGCCATGTCGTCGGCAGCCGGCCGCCGGGCTCGGCCAGCCCGAGCAGGACGTCCGCCAGGGCGTTCCCGAACTCCTGGCCCGGGAACCAGGCGATCAGCACCGCGGCGACGTCCTGCGCCCACGGCATCAGCACCGGAGCGCCCGCGTTGACCACCACGATCGTTTTCGGGTTCGCGGCGGCGACGCGCCGCACGAGCTCGTCCTGGCGACCGGGCAGCGAAAGCGAAGCGCGGTCGAAGCCCTCGCTCTCCACCTCCTCGGTGGTGCCGACGACGAGGATGACGACGTCCGCCCCGCGGGCGACGGCGATCGCGTGCTCGATCTCGTGATCGTCGCCGCGGTAGGGCGGCGCCAGGTTCAGCTGAAAGTTCACGCCGACCGAGCCCGGCTCATCCGGAAGCGGTCCGAGCTCGTGCGCGAGCAGGATCGCGATCTCCTCGCCGGCGGCCAGCTCAGCGTCGTGGGTCGCCTGCGGCGGCACCATGATCCCCTCGACGATGTCGGCGCCGGGGCGCAGCTCGAGCTGCTCGTCGAACGCGATCTCGCCGCCGACCGACATCCAGTAGCGGCCGAGCCCGGACGCGCCGACGGTGTACGTGCCGGGCTCGGTCGCGCGCAGCACGGTGTTGACCTCGATCCGCGCGATCGGGCCCTCGTGGTCGGACGAGCCGAGCCACGTGAAGGCGCAGCCGGGGCGTCGTTCGCTCGCCAGCAGCGTTCCGTCCGCGTCGAGGAAGCGAACTTCGACGCCCGGTTCGCCGCTGCCGGGTACGTGCAGCCAGGGCGCGCCGGCAATCGGGACGCGGGTGGACGCCTTCACGCCGACGGCGTGGACGATCTCGACGCGGGGTTCGAGCGCGGCGCGGAGGCCCTCGAGCGGCGACACCGTGTACGGCGGAAACACGGTCGCGCTGCCGCCACCTAGGGTCCTGGCCGCGCCCGCGTTCGGGCCGACGACCGCGATCCGCCGCAGCGCGCCCGGGTCGAGCGGGAGCAGGCCGCGGTCGTTGCTGGCGAGGACGAAGCTCGCCGCTGCGGTCCGGCGCAGCGTGGACGCGATCTCGGCGTCGTCGTAGGTCGGGGTCGGAGCCGGGGTGGTCCCTTCGAGCGCCCCAACCCGAGCGGCAAGGCGCAGGAGCCGCAGGACCTTGTCGTCGATGGCCGCGGGATCGACGTTGCCGGCGCGGACCGCCGCCACGAGCGAGTCGCCCCAGGGCCCGACCGGGCCGGGCATCACCAGGTCGAGCGCCGCTCGAGCGGACGCCTCGGTCGAGCGGGTCGCGAACCAGTCGGACATGACCAGCCCGTCGAACCCGAGCTCGCGCTGGAGGAGGTCCCGGAGCAGCCTGCTCTCGGTCATCGGCTCGCCGTTGACGCCGTTGTACGCGGCCATCACCGACCAGACGCCGGCCTCGCGGACGATCGCTTCGAACGGCGCCAGGTACAGCTCGCGCAGCGTCCGTTCGTCGATCCGCGCGTCGAGCGTCATCCGCTCGGTCTCGGAGTCGTTGGCGACGAAATGCTTGACGGTGGCGCCGACGCCGGCGTCCTGGATCCCGCACACGAAGCTGACCCCGATCCGCGCGGTCAGGAGCGGATCCTCGCTGAAGCACTCGAAATGCCGCCCGCCGTACGGGGTGCGGTGGAGGTTGACGGTCGGGGCGAGCACGACGTCGACGCCCTTGCGCCGGGCCTCGGATGCGAGCAGCCCGCCGAGCTCCTCGACGAGCTCCTCGTCCCACGTCGCCGCGAGCGCGGTCGGCGAGGGTACGTTCGCGGACGGGTCCCGCTCGTCCCACCGCTCGCCGCGCACGCCCGCGGGGCCGTCGGAGACGATCAGGCGACGGAGGCCCACGGCTGGCTCGGGGTGCAGCGACCAGAAGTCCGCGCCGGTGAGCAGGCGAACCTTCTGCTCCAGCGACAGCGACGCCACGCGGGCGGCCAGCTCGGACTCGTCGAGGGCGGGCGGGGCAGCGGCCGAATGGGTCATACGGGGGAGTTTCTACCGGTCCTGCGGGGCGCAGCCCAAACGACGTTCGGCCATCGCGAACGGGACGGTGGGGAGGGAGGCGCCCCTACGTGGGAAGGGCGACGGTCGCTACGTCGTCCGACGCGCGATCACGGTCAGCGGGGCGAGCTCCTCGGTCGGCTCGGGGCCGTCCCCGTCGACCGCGGACAGCAGGAGCTCGACGCCGCGCGCTCCGGTTTCCCGCAACGGCTGACGGACCGTGGTCAGCCCCAGGACCTCTGCCACCTCGATGTCGTCGAAGCCGATCACGGCCAGGTCCTCGGGCACGCGAAGGCCCTTCGCCCGGGCGGCTTCGAGCACGCCCATCGCCTGCACGTCCGAGGCGGCGAAGATCGCGGTGGGGCGGTCAGGGTGGTTGAGGAGTCGCTCGGCGGACTCGCGCGCCTGCACGCGTCCGTGCGGCGCTCGGAGCTCGAGTGCACTGTTCCGCCTGATCCCGGCACGACGCAGCGCGCGGGCCATGCCCTGGCGGCGCCGCTCGCTCGAGGTGAACCCGAACGGGCTCGGCTCGTCGCCGACGAAGCCGATCGTCGTGTGCCCCCTGGCGAGCAGGTGCTCGGTCGCCAGCGTGCCGCCGAGGGTGTCGTCGATCACGACGCGCGGCAACGCCGGATGGACGACGTCGACGAGCACGACCGGCAGCCCCTCCCGGCGCAGGCTCTCGACCTCCTCGTCGGTGGGGCGCAGCGACATCACCAACAGGCCGTCGACCCGATCGGTCCGCGCGAAGCTCCGGAACGCGTCCTCGCGCTGGGCCAGCGTCTCCACGTCGAACAGGACCAGGTCGTAGTCGCCGTGGTCGCGAAGCCGGTCGACGACGCCCCGAAGCCGCTCCAGCACCGAGTTGCTGGTGAAGAACGGGGCTACCACTCCGATCATCTGCGTGCGTCCCAGCGACAGGTTGCGCGCGGTGGAGCTCCGCCGGTAGCCGAGCTCGTCGATCGTTCGGTGGACCCGGCGGCGCGCGTCCTCGCTGACCAGCGGGCTGTCGTTCAGCACGCGCGAGACGGTTCCGACGCCGACCTTCGCGTGGCGGGCGACATCGCGGATGGTCGGCGCACGATCTCGGGATCTGGGTGGAACCGGATCCATCAAGAAAGCAGCGTAGCTCGGCAGTCAACGACCTCGGACTTGACTCCGCGGCGCTCGCGTGAAATATTGGAACCGGTTCCACGTTTCCTTGCTCGGGCCGGGCCGAGACCGTCAGGTCAAGCTGTGGTGCGAGCGAACACCCGAGATCGACGGTTGCGGGGAAATGGTCAGACGATGTGAGGAGCAGTCCACCAACGTTCCCTCCGCCGCCCCGGCGCCGTCCAGGTTTGGCGGCGCGGTCCCGCCGGCCGGGCGCGCGATAGCCGTCGCCGGCGAGGCGATCGTCGACTTCGTGCTCGAGCCCGGGGGCGGCACGACGCCGCACCTCGGCGGCGGCTCGTTCAACGCGGCACGGACGCTCGGCCGGCTTGGGCTGCGGCCGGTGTTTATCGGCCGGCTGTCCAGTGACCGGTACGGGCGCGCTCTCCGCGGGGCGCTCGAGGAGTCGGGCGTCAGCCTCGACGGAGTCATCGAGACCGACGACCCGACGACGTTCGCCCGAGTCGAGGTCGACGCGCGCGGCGCAACCAGCTGTCGCTTCTACATCGAGGGGACCTCGATGGCCGGGCTCCTGCCCGAGGAGGCCCGTGCGGCGATGCCGGATCGGGCGGTGGCGCTCCGTGTCGGCGGGCTCGGTCTGGCGGCCGAGCCGCAGGCGAGCGCGATTGCCACGCTCGTACGCGAGGCGGGCCCGGAGACGCTCGTCCTCGTCGATCCGAACTGCCGTGACGGAGTGGCCCGCGCGCGGATCGCCTACTGCGAGCGGCTGCGTGACCTGATGTGTCTGGCCGACGTCGTCAAGGCGAGCGAGGAAGACCTCGCGTACCTCGATCCCGACCGGACGCCCTACCAGACCGCTCGCGCCCTGCTCGACCGGGGTCCGGCGGTCGTGCTGCTCACGAACGGCAGTCGCGGCGCGACGGTCCTGACCGCGGGGTACGAAGGGCTGGTGGAGGCGCCGTCGGTCGATGTGGTCGACACGATCGGTGCGGGCGACGCGTTTGGCGCAGCATGGCTAGGAGGATGGATGGCCGACGGGTTCGGCCGCCAGGACCTCGGCGACTTCGAGGCGGTCCTGCGGACCGCCGAGTTCGCCGCCCTGGTGGCGGGCCGCACCAGTGAGCGGGCGGGCGCGGAGCCTCCGCGCGCCGCGAAGGTAGATGCGGAGTGGTGCTTCGCATGTTGAACGCATCCAAACCGGGGAGAAGATGATGCTCGGCACGCTGGCGAGAGCGGGCGCGGTGCTCGATTTGTTCACGACCGAGGAACCCGAATGGGGGGTGACAGCCACGGCGCAACGGCTCGGAATCGGGAAGTCGCTCGCCCACGATGTGCTGGCGAGCCTCGCGGGAATCGGGCTGCTTCAGCGCGTGGGCCACGGCAGATACCGCCTCGGGTGGCGGACGGTGACACTCGCGTCGGTGCTGCTGCGCACGAGCGAGCTCAAGGCGCACGCGCGGCCGGTGGTTCGCGATCTGGCCGAGCGCCAGGGCCTCACGGTGAGCCTCGCCGCCTGGGATTGCGGGCGGATCATCTACATCGACCGGCGCTACAGCGCGCGTCGTACGAGCGCCTGCGGCCCCGTCGCGGGAACCGCGGCCCCGCTCAACGGCAGCGCGCCTTCCAAGGTGCTGCTGGCGAGTCGGCCGCGCGACGAAATCAAGACGCTTTGGGGCGACGGACTCGTCCACACCCGGCACGCGTCGGTGGACGAGCTGGAGTTGGATCTCGAGGTGGTCCGGCGACACGGGTGGGCACACAACGACGCCGAAGGGCCCCACGGCAGCAGCGCGGTCGCGGCGCCGGTCCGCGGCGCCGATGGGAACGTCGCGGCGGCGATCAGCCTCGACCTGCTCGATCCGTTCTCGACGTCGAACATCGACCTCCACGCACGAGCCGTCGTCGCCGCGGCGTCGAGGATCTCAGCAGCGATCCGGCACCACGCGCTCGCGGCCTGACGCCGGCGAGTGAGGTGCGCGGAGGCTGAGCGCCCCGAGTCGCTGCTACTCGCTCCTGGCCGAGAACGTGTCGGTGAACTGCTGGAGCGGGCTCGGCTCCTCGGGCGGAGTGACCACGCTTACGGGTAGGCCGAGCGCTTCCACACGTGTCGGCAGGTCCTTCCGAAGCCACTCGGACCGGCGCTTGGGCAGGGTTGAGATGAGGATGTCGTCGTAATGGCCGCCGGCGACCTCGGCCTTGATCGATTCGAACGCATCCTGGCCGCCGACGTGCCCGTCGACGGTCGTGCCGGCAGCTCTCCCAATCAGCTTCGTCGCGGTCGCGATCGACCAGTCTGCGCCCTGACCCTGGTTGACGTTCGGGATCAGCAAGCTGAAGGCGGTGGGGCGCTCGGTCGCGAGGCGTTTGACCTCCTGGAGGAGGAATGGTGTCGAGGCAGTCAGGTTCGCCACGATCAGAGTGCGATGCGGAGTTGCCGTCTCCATGAAGTCTCCCCTCGCTGAGATTTTGGCGGGCGCGAGTGTGTCAGCCCGCCTCGGGGGGGTCAAGACCCGTTCGACAATGCCGGAACGAGTTACAGCTTGTACTCGCGCAGCCCCTGCCAGTACTGGCGCGCGCAGAATCGCTCGAGTCGCCAGAACGCGAGGGCTACGGCGGCCATCAGGACGGCGAAGCCGGCCAGTCCGCCGAACGTGCTGCTGACGAACGGCACGATCGCCATGAGCGCGCACCAGAGCGCCAGCCATGCCAGCGACCGCCACGGCACCATGCGCCAGTCCCACTCGCGCCGCTTCGGGGCCTCGTCCTCGGGTGGCTCCCATCCGCGCTCCGGCGGCTCCCATCCATTGCCGTGCACGAGGCCTAAGACGAGCATCTCACTCCTCACCCGCCGATTCCGATGTGAGACTCCACATCGTCGATCCATCGGCGCCTTCCTCGCTCTCGACGATGCCGGCCGCCTGCATCTTCTCGAGCTCGGCACGGAACTCGTGATACGAGATCATCCCGACCTCGGCGAGCGTGCCGTAGCCGACGCTCTCATAGAGACCAGAGGTGCTGGTCGGGTCGATCGTCAGAACGCCCATGAGCACCGACTCACGAGACATGGAAAATACGTTACTCCTGTCGAGTCACTGCGGAAAGTCTGCAGTGGATTTACCTGCGAATCGCGATGCTTCGCTATCTGTCGCGGACCACGCGCGGCCGGTCAGCTGAGACGGTCGGGCGGCTATCCGGAGACGGGAGAACGACTCGTCCGGCATAGCCGAACGAGGCTGTTCACAAAATCTTCCCGACGGTACAACACGCCCCGCTACGCGCCCGGCCCGGACCGAGTGAGGAGAGGATGTTGTGAGCCAAGCGTCTACGAACTCGCCTGGAAGTAGGGTCGTGCGAATCGCTACCGCGATCGCTGTCGGGGCCTTGTGCGCGCTCTGGATCGCGGCGTGTGGCTCGTCAGGCGCCGCGCACGGTCCAGTGCCGATCGTCTACTACAGCCCGGTCGACTCGAACGGGACGAACGTGAAGGCCGCTGCGACGTGCAGCAAGCAGTCGGGCGGCAGCTACAACATCTCGATCACTCCCGAGGCGAACAGCTCGGACGCGTCGCGCCAGCTCGCCGTCCAGCGCCTGGCGGCGCACGACTCCGATTACTCGCTGCTCAACATGGACACGATCTGGACGGCTGAGTTCGCGGCGGCAGGTTGGCTGAAGCCGATCACCGGGGCAGCGCGTCAGACAGCGCTCCAGGGAGTGCTCCCGATCGCCGCGCAGTCGGCCGAGTACAAGGGCACGCTGTACGCGGTGCCGCTGAATACCAACGCCCAGCTGCTCTGGTACCGCAAGGACCTGCTCGCATCGATCCACAAGGCGGTGCCGACGACGTGGGCTCAGATAATCGCCGACGCCAAGCTGCTGCCGGCGAGCGACGGGCTGATCGAGGAGCAGGGCCAGCAGTACGAGGGTTACACCGTGTGGTTCAACAGCGTCCTCGCCTCCGCGGGCGGCGAGGTCGTCAACGCCAACGACCAGCCGGTCCTCGGCAAGCCGGCGGTCGAGGCGGCCACGATCATCAAGGACGTCGCGACCTCGGGCCGCGCCGACCCGTCGCTGTCGACCGACCAGGAAGACCAGGGTCGCCTCGCGTTCGAGGCGGGCAAGGCCGCGTTCATGCTCAACTGGCCGTATGTGTACGCCGCCGGCAGGACCGACGCGGCGACCAGTGCGACGACCAAGCATGTGTGGGAGAACATGGGCTGGGCCCCGTACCCGTCGGTGTATCCGGGCGTCCCCGGCAAGTCGTCGGTCGGCGGCGCCAACATCGGGGTCTCCGCGTACAGCAAGTACCCGAAGCAGGCGCTCGCGGCCGCGCTGTGCATGACGCGGTACTACTGGGAGAACCAGGAGGCGATAAACGAAGGCCTGCCGCCTGTCACGATCGCGTCCTATCACAACCCGTTGGTGATCAAGAGTTACCCGTTCGCCGCGGTCCTGCTCAAGCAGCTCGAGCACGCCACCAACCGTCCCGAGACGCCGTACTACTCGGATGTGACGCTCGCGATTCAGCAGACGCTGCATCCGCCGGCCTCGATCAAGCCGGTGTCCGACATCAACAGCCTGCGTTCGTGC